>Ga0116227_10009284_pt1 | contig 17943 bp, 20 predicted proteins | sample S1TSphgellanicum_FD_89693 | JGI IMG/M metagenome (GOLD analysis project Ga0116227, IMG submission 89693) | Host-associated microbial communities from peat moss isolated from Minnesota, USA - S1T2_Fb - Sphagnum magellanicum MG | ecosystem: Host-associated > Plants > Peat moss > Unclassified... | reverse complement strand
TGACCCCCGCCACGCATGCTGGCCCCCCTGCTGGCCCCCCCCGCCACGGGAGAGGTTCAGTGATCCGATGGAAACCATGCGATGAAACTGGAATTTCATGGGATTTCATGGATGGGATGAAACTGCCCCGTCGAAGAAAAAGAAATAAGTAAAAGAAAGACAGACAAATAGACAGACACCACTGTAGTTTCAATATATAAGATGGTCATGGACACACATTAGTTTAAAGGCACAATTTTGAACTATAATCTTACATACCTTATAACTTGACATGTTCCCTAGTTTTCATCATTAATAAACTTGGTTTGACAAGGTCTAGGGTTTAGGACTTGGGGTTTAATCAATGTGAAGATGGCCATGCACATTAAGTCCAAATTGACCCTATTTCAAATTACAACTTTATATGCATACATGTGTCCAAACTTGTTGTCAACAAACTTTCATCCTCAATTTTAAAGTTTAAATTATGTACAAACAATCACAAAGCTCATGACAACTATCAATTTTCATCACAACCGTCAATGTTCATTCGTTTATCATTGCACCCCCTTGTCCCTATATATTGGCACTAAGACTTATTGATAGACATGTAAACTAAGCCTTCAAGAAATAAACATTCATAACCAACTCACTCATGTGTACCACCCAACATGGTGTGAATTGGTTAGGTAAAGTAAAGAAGGTCAATCAATATTTTAATAGACTTATAAATTAGCTCTATTGATCTTTTGTTAAAATTTGCCAACTTGTTGTGTTAAATATGTGTTAATTAATTTTGGAAATGCTTATGAGAAAGATCCACAAATGTATGTACATGTAAGTGTTGGAAGTATAATAGCATTCCATTCTCTTGAAGACATTGTGACATCTTCATTCGTAGTACTTATAAATTAGGCAATGATGTTATTTAGTTTTAATTTCTCACAATAGTGTCAAGTGAAATGTCAAGAGCACACAATATGAAAAGCATTTGCATTAAAAAGACAATTGTTCTTTTCAAGTTTTGTAGTTGCATGGTTGAGCAATCGATGTGCCATTATTTAACAAAAGGATGTGGTTGCATTTTATGTGGAAGCTTTTGGGGAGCACTAGATTTTACATTCAAGTGTTATTTTGAATAATACAATAAATACATGACTCGTGCATGCTTGTATATGGTGTGGCAATAAGCACTACATGGGAGCAATACATTTATGTCCTACGTGCAAGTTGCATTAAGTTTGTAATCTATCGATGTTGCACTTGATGTTTAGATTTGTTTATTTGCATGAAGACACTAGACATGGGGTTCATTCGTGCAAATTGTTGGGGATGCAACCACATCCTCTTGTTCATGATTCAATGATTCACATCAACCTTGTTCATGGTGCAAGATAAAATGTTCTTGTTTTTTCTTGGTATATTTGAATGCCTTCATTGAGTTTTTCCTTACCAAATATTTATTACGATTTTGTATGCTTGAATATTCTATTATGGGTACTATATCAATAACCAACCTGGAAGTTGCAAATTCTTTCTTTGATGCTCCAACATTTGCTAAGAAGGCCAATAAGGCTTTGCTTATGTTTGAGTTGTTAACATTTCATAGTGTTGTGCTAGACGAGGAGGCTGCCAAACCTTTAACATGGTGGAAGGACCAGGCCAATAGATTTCCAAATGTTGGCTTGGCAAATTCTTGGAACACTTTGTTCCTAGATTGAGATGGAGAGAATTCTCTCAGTTGCAGGACAATCACAAGCATGTGGCATTGTTGTCTTGGAATTACTAACCTAAACTCACTTGTGACATTATTTACAAGACCTGGCCAAATATGCCAAGGATGATGGTTGTTTTTCCAGCCCTAGATGGTTGTTCTTTTGCATCATCAGCCCACTATTGGAAATTTCTGTGCTAGAAAAGTTTCATTAGTAGACCAGTACAATGATGAGCCCAGGATGCTGGGTCTTTTTAGTTAAGTTTCAAGAAGTACCACAAAATGTGTTAAAACTCAGCAAATTAGAAAACAATTTAATTTATGCCAAACCTGAAAAGGTACTTCGGTAGTTGGTTGCAGGCACTGCAAGTTGCTCTTTTCAGTTGCCCTCATGCATGTTGAGAGTGTTCAACTCAGATGTTGTGTATTGGAGGCTTATAGGAGCTAAATTTTACTTCCAAGTTGTTCATTTCAATCACCTTGATACACTTTGGGAACTGCTCAAGCTTCAGTGTTATGAATTGGAGTTATAATTTTACTTCTCTTTTCAGTCACCTGGAAACAAATGACAACAAACTCTAACCTGACAACAAAGCTGTGAATTGATGCTATAACTTCCATTTGAATCAAAGAAAATCATAAAGAAGGCTGCAATACTTTCTCAACTTATCTCAATTGTTGGTACTCATATTCTACCATTATCACCTCTCGCTTGATGGTACATCTTGCTAGTCAACTTCCTCAAGGCGATCTCCATTCAATATAAACTTGCACATTCCCCCTCTAGTAGCAAGTATTAGCCCATTCATTTTTCAAGACAGGGAAATTCTACAGTATAGTATGCTACACCATGTGATAGACACTGCTCTTGTTATGAAGAAATGCTCCCGTATCTCAATTCCAATCTGAACAATTGCATTCTCAACGGAGCAAATCAAGTCAAAGGCCATTCTCCACAGCCCACATCCTGATAGAAGATTTATTGAGACTCTTGTAAAGCCCCCAATGACAAAAACAAACTTGGTAGGTGTGGTAGCTTGGTAGACTCATGAGACAAAAAATTGTAGCTCAGTGGGTACTCTGAATGGCACTGATCACTTGCTCTATATCAGAATACTGAGATCTCTCCTTCAGAAGGTGCTTGGCAAAGTTGAGTGCACGCCGCTCACATGTAGCCCTCTTCTCCACATCCTCTATTGATTCTAAATCCTCCACATGAGCAATCCCAACTATTCTTCTGCACAACCATAGTAAGGCAGATCAGTTTTTGACATGTCATGGCAATTGTAAAATAAACCCCGAGCCACTACATTTCTATATAAGCAGTGATCAAAACAAGATTGGGATGTTAATGTGCTGGATGTTTGGATATGGACTGGGTGAACTGAAACTAGAAATCAATGCTTACTACAAATGCAACACGAGCCTCCTGGACCAAGATTCAGATAGGTTAATCCTTGGGAGAATTGCCCCTTCACCTGATCATTTTAGCAGCAGCAAAACCAAGGCTGTCCTGGAAAAGCTCACTCATGTAAGCTATTTGGGCAAGCTCCCGTACTTCCTTTGAATTGTATACTTCTCCCACATATGCATCCCCTGAACCCCAATTCTGGTCCCAAAGAGCCAGAAATTTTCTCTCAAACAGCTGCCAAGTCTCGCTTATGGTTTTGAGGATCCATAACTTGTACCCCTGCACATTCAATAAATCAATATGCTCTCAAGAAACTGGTGGAATGTTCCAAACTTCTTCATGGAATGCAATATTTTCTAACAGGTCCTTTGGATTCTGTATACCCTTTGACAGGTGCATTTCTCTTTTCCTTTCAGGATTTGAGCCATTGGTCCTAGTAATACACCCAGCTGTGTTAGAACTGTGTCTACCTCTCTTTCACCTTCAAAAGTTGCATGTCCATCCTGGGAGAAGAATGACAGTGCAAGGTTTCCAAGGAATGCACCCACATCAAAACCCATTGGCCCATAAAAGCCAAACTCAGGGTCAATGCATTGTGTGGATGTCTGTGTGACCATTATGGAACCTGTATGCAAGTCTGCATGCAGCAGTGCCTGTGACCTCTCACAAAACCTGTCATTGCCACCCCAGCAATAGCACATGCATTTACCTGTCAGAAATGTTAATAACTGATGGCCAAAGAGTCAGTAGATCAAGGGGATGAATTTTGACTATAATTTTTTTTGAAAATATTGAACTATTTTGAGGACAGATGACAAGGACTTGTATCCTATCATTATGCCTACTCTGCAATGGATAATGACAAATTTCAGCAAGCAACTATGCAACTTAGCAACCAGGCTTTATGGACATAGTATTTGTGATTAACAGAGCATCCAGCAGGACTTTCCCCTTCCACAGGTCTGCATTAATTTGTGTGGAAATATCAACATACTTTGCCTTCAGTCCAGCAATCTCAATCTTTGCACGAGAATCCTCCCGCAATGACTGAGCATCTGCATCAAGGTGTGGTGAAGTCCACCGATTACTCTCAGCCACCCTGTAAGGGTTTGTAAAGATCACTTCCTCCGTGAGTCGACACATCTCCACATTTCTGGAAAATTGGGCCACTGAAACCCAACAATAGCCCAATCTGAAAAAGAAATAGAGAGTAATCCAAAAGAGGGAAATCTTGACCTGAAAAGAAGCTACTGCATTCTGTGACATGTTAGACTAAGTGTATGAAGAGAGGACATAAGAAGAGAAAGAGTGAGGTCTCTGAAATGCTCTGAGCATCATTGAAGACAAAGACAAGAAAAAAATCCCTAAACTACAAATCAGGATTTAATAGAAGTGGAGCTGTTAAGGAACTCCAGACTGACCCGCTTCACGGTGCTTGAGAGTGGAGTTTGCAAGCAATGAAGTATGGAAAAGAGTGGATGCCATATAGTCAGACATATGCTGTGCCAAAAGTGGGTATACAGTGCCCCTAATCAGGCCTTTCCTCAAAATGATATGTGGAGGCTCCAGATATCGCATCACAGTCACTGCCATTGGATGGTCAAAATTATAAACCTCTGGCACATGGCTGGGTGCCAGACGTCCATGTTCCCTCAGCACTGTTGTTTCAAAGTAGGCCCGTTCTATTGTCATTGGCCAGGACTCACCAACACAGCGCACATATGGCAGAGCCTATCAAATTCCCAGCCACCAACTTCATCAGTTTGAAGGGCAGAAAAATAAGTTGGATATCAGACACACTAGGAGCATAAACAAAAAGCAACAGTAGACTCTCACTACGAAACCTATATTACACTTCAGAGTCTGTATAATCTCACTGAAGTTGTTGTATAGAGATGCAAAAAAATGATGGACAAAGTAGCCATATCTTACCTGCTTCAACACAAAAGAGCCCTTTGGGCCTAGTACAATAAACACCAAGTTAAGATTCCCATCTCCCACTTCTTTGATTTTCCATTCTGTGTGTGTGCCCCCCAGCCTCTGTGCCAAGTTTGGCCTGGCCTTTACATAGTCCACTAGCAGTGCCTCATCAAGTTGGTAAAAAGAAGAATGCAAAGCCTTGACCTGTTCTGCAAATCCACCTGCGGTGGCAATTGTAGCATCATCGGTATCTCTACCATTGGCAGTTGAATGGATGAGAGGACTTTTTTTAATGGAATTTCCAATATGAGAAACCACATCAAAGGCATCCACATTGTGCTCCTTCGTGATCACACCCTGCCAGAGAGAACTTCCATGGGAAAGGTCATTGTAAGTAAGGACTTCACAAGCATAATTGTCTCATTTCTCCTTGAAAGATTTTAGTCTGAAGAACCTGAGACATCCTACATTCAGAAGTGCACAGCCCAGGAGACAGAAAATTCAAACTTGACATTAAAACTAGTCTTGCCTGGTCTGTGATGATAGCCGTGATGAGATGAGCTGGGGTGACATCAAATGCAGGGTTCCACACATCTATGCCAGTTGCAGCAATCTGAGTGCCTTGACCTCCATGTGAATGTGTAAGCTCTTTTGGTGACCTTTCCTCAATAACAATCTCATCACCAGATTGAATTGTTGTGTCAATTGAGGTCAAAGGTGCTGCCACATAGAAGGGTATGCCATGATGGTGTGCTGAAAGAGCTAGACTGTAGGTGCCTATCTTGTTTGCAGTGTCACCTGCAGTTAAGAAAAAGACTCAGCAACAATTCAATGCTCATGAATGAATAAAATGATGCAGTGCCTGATGCAAATAACTCATTGCTGCTGCAGGTCTCCCAGACCCTCTCACTGCTAGCTTCAATTTGTCACAGGGGCGAGAACCATGTGTACAGAATAGGGCACAATAGCTACCAAAGTTATTTTTCCAAAGGAGAGCAAAAGCCCAAATTCAAATCTGTGGATGCTGCTAGAGTGCAAGTGTAGAGCAGAAAGCCAATAGTAGCACAGAAACTGCCAGATGCAAGAGATGGGCACTCAGATGGTTTCCATGATTTGACAGACCATTGGCTGCAATCCGGTCTGCTCCAACCACAACAGAATCCACACGGCCTAAGGACATCAAAGCAGCTGCAGCAGAGTCCGCCACCAGAACAGCTGGGATTTTTTCATGGACCAACTCAAAGGCTGTTAACCTTGAACCCTGCACCCCCCCTCAAATCACAAGCCACTGATATTGTGATGAACTAGTGAACCACAAATGCATCAGAGCAAACCAGAAACCAGAAGCTATACATGGCTTCTGTTTGTTACCAACACTGGGTACTTTGTGTCTCTTGAACCATCATATGCACAGCCCACTACTTATCCTATCAAACAATATGCATTGCACAGATGATTTTTGACACAACTCTGCAAATGGTTCATAGAAGCTGCCACGGGATGATGGGCATGACTGAGAAAAAGTAGAAATCAAAGCAACAGGGTGCACCTGGTTGTAAGGACGTGTTTCTGTACAGAATGCAGTCTCCAGCTTCCCACTTGAATGGAGTGCACGGATTACTCCTAGTGCTGTCCCATAAGCTGAAGTTGCCAAACTATATTCCAACAGACAACAAGACATAGGAGTCAATCAGTCTGCACATAAAAACCCCTGCCTGTTGCTTGATTGTGGCATTGCCTGTCCACACAATGCCTTTCAAATTGACAGAACTTGGATACTAGGCAGTAACAGTGTATGATGGGCAAACTCAAGCAAGCATTAAATGAAGTGGCACCTTTAGCAAGCTTTTACTTATGTGTTGCCTTTGCAATTGACTCTAGAACACATAATATCAGCAAACATAGGTCAACATATCTATATGATTCCAGAGAAAACTCCACAATAATACTTTGAAGGTAACCATTATGCCGGTTCAGGCCAAACAAAAGACGAGCACAACAAGAATGATTGTGTCACAACCATGTGATTGTCATTCACAAAGTATGAGGCCATCAACTTCATGCTGAATGGCAGTGACTAGTTGCCATTACTCCCCACTAGCTTCATCAGATCCTGACAGTGGATGAAGACAAGTCTATAGTAATCTGCACAAAGATTTCAGGCAAACTACAAAACAAAAAAATCTGCCTCTGGAATTTCTATTGCATTTCCAGAAGCAACATGAAGACTCAGTTGTAATATTAGCTGCCATTGAAGAGAAAAAGCTAATAAAAAAGGACAAGTAGTATCCTCATTTGAGCTGAAAGAAGCTTGTGAGCATAAGCTTCATTTCTTTTTAGCTTGCCCCTGTACAAGTAAGCATCTAAGCCTAAGGCATAGAGAGGCCTACATTGAGGATAGTGCTTCAGGCCTCCTCCTGCACCCTGAACATTTACTTCAAAGCACACTGTTGGTGTGCAAGTAGGTAGACATTACATCTGCATGACAAACCAAAAGTCTCTCTCCCTTCAAAGAAACTTGGAAAGATGGTCAAAGCCATAAAGATAATGGTATTCAATGTGCATACCTGCCTGTATTGCAATGGGTGAGGACACGTACACCCTGGTGTGAATTTGCTATTGGGCCCACATTATTATACAATGCTTCTGCACCATAGGCTCCAATAGCCTTGTTGGAAGCAACATCAGCAGCCAGCATAGACTCTGCAGCTTCAAGATAAGCCTGTTCAGAAAGAGAGTAAAAATTGTCAAAGCTTCTCAGCAAGGATCTGTATCATTCCATTCTTCACAAAAAAGTAACAACAATCTTCCCACAGCAGAATTGCAAAACTATCCAGTGTATGTAGAGTAGCTCTGCAAAGAATAAGAATGCTGCATAATGTCTAGGATGGAAAACCCAACCCTGCTGTTGGATTGATTCAACAGCACACAACCCTATCAGACATGGTCATCTTTGCCCACCTCATAAACTGAGGTTGCACTGTCATTCTGAATTGCTGTCTTCCTTGCCACGTCCAATAGTGTTCTAGCCGCATCTGCAAGATTGACTGCAGTCGGTCGACTGCAATGTTCAAGATGGCTAATGTTAGGTTTCTAGAATCCCCTAGCAACATGAGCTGCTGCAGAATGCAGTCTGTCCATCAATCCTAGTTGTGACTATCATGCGCTGATGGAAAAATATGACAGCCAAGTTCCAACAGGATGTAACAATGTTGCTGCTTCTAAGTTCAGGTTTTATGATTGCAGTCAAAAAAACAGCTGAAAAGAGAGAGAGTGTGTGCTTGCGGCACGTTGCAATAGGTACCTGGAAACAAGGTAATCCAACCGGTTTTGCAAGAAAGACACAGCCTCCTGACTGTTTCCTGCAGCAGCGGATTTTAAGGTTTCAACCTCCACTGCAAGAGAGAGAGCTGCAGCAATGGCTATAGCAGGTGCTCCTCTCACAACCATGTCTTTGATGGCCTGCCTGCAAAACCAATCCACGAAAAAGAACACCGTCAGGTTGCTTGCTTCTTATATGCAGACATGATCCTGAAGAGGTTCAGGTAGTTGACAAAAGATGCAAAGCAGCAGCAGCAGCAGAGATCAGCAAGAGCTTATTATGCCACACTTTACCAGCCTGCGGTTGCATCCTGGATCTCGATATAAACAACCTCCAATGGCAACTTGCGCTGGAAACAAAACATAAAACAGAAGAAGAATCATCAGCAACAATGGCAAGTACTCAGGAGAGAACTCTGGAAAAACACTCTGGAAAAGTTAGTGACACTTTTTAGAAGAAAAAACACATTGGTTCTCCTCCTTCCTCTTCGCCATTCCAAAAAGTTCACAGAGGAACTCGTTTCCTGAATTTTCGCCTCGACGTACGTGTGCAACTCTTTTGGTGGGAGACTCATCATCAAACAACGCTCATTATCAAATGTCACAAAATGCACAAATCCTCGAACCTGGTCAAGCAGTTGAAGGCCACGACCTCGAGTGTAGCGAATGGCCTGTAGTGCTGCTACGCCACCGTCATGAGGATCCGTCGAAGAAGCAACAACGGTGGTGGTCATGGCAGCAGCTAAGCTACTGATAAGTCCTTTCCAAACTCTTACCAGAAAGAACAAAACCCTGCAATATAAGAAACTGAAATACTTGGCAGTGCACGCGCTTTCTCACACTCACACACACACACACACACACACACAGAGTATGTCCACCCAATTCACTACCACGAACTCGCCCCCTGAAGCCTAACGAAAACGCTCGTGAAGAAGAGAGTGCGCAAAGCAAACCACTGTACAGAGACACGAGAGAGAGAGAGAAAAAGCCAAGAGAATCGGGTAAAGGCCTGCTCCAAGTTTCTAATTTCTACAAAGTTCCCAGGATACTCGGCGGGTATTACCGGAAGCAAAAAAGTAAAAACAAAAGAGCGTTTCCTTCCTTCGGATGCTTGAGAGGGATTTAATTTGAGTCCACTTACGGAGGAGAACGATTTTGCATTTGGGTTTTCCTTTGGATGCGCTTCTCGCGCACTGGACTATTAGGAGGAGTGAGAAATTCATTTCTCAAGGGTGTTTTTGCGAGGCAGCAAATGTCTTCACACCCACCACCAGTAGTGCAGCAGGATGCGACTCTTCTTGTTAAGACTACGAACACAGCTGCAGCTGCAGTTCCACCACCACGACATGGGGATGAGAGACGTCGAGTAGGAGGAGGAGAAGAAGCTTGCTGCTAAATATCTGTAGTGTGCAGCCGAAATTGCACTATACCCATCAACAACAACTTTTGCACTCCAGCGCACTTCGTCCCCTTAGCGCGCAACGGATAGACACAGAGGGGGCACTCAGATCTCCTAGCGCGTACCGGATAGAAACAGAGGCGGCACTCACAGATCACCATGGCAGTTGTAATCTTTCTTGTGTACTTGTTCCTCTCTGTCTGTCTACTGCCTTCTTCTTCTTACACAGTTCACGTTTGTGTGTTTTGTTTGCCTAAAAATCTGAACTTAATTTGATAGGGACTTGTTTCTCTGCAGTTCATGGAGGTCAGAGAGAGGAATTGTGGCAGGATTCCTTTGTGGATTCTTCACAATGGTGGGATGACAGATCAGAGAAGGTACTTGAACATTGCAATCCTGTCAGAGCTCAGATGTCAATGGAGCCATAGCTCTTGTTGGTGTCAATGTTGTTGCTATCCTGCCATGGTCTAGACTTCAGCAGAATTTTTTTTCATAGCCTTTGCACTGGTGGGATAGTAGTAGGAGGAGGAGGCGGGAGAAGGAGAAGTCCTGAAATGCAATATGCTGTAACAAAATTCTCTGGCAGATGGAGAAGGGCAGTGCAGGGGTTGTGGAGAATATTGCGCTGATCAGCTTGATCTGGATTTTTTGTGGTTGTAGACAGATGAAAGGTACCCAGATTTTCAAACATAAGAAGACACAAGAAGCACTTTGGGTTGTGGACCGATGAAACCCACAGTTGGTGGCAGCAGAGATCGCTGCGGTGCCACCAGGCACAGTGCAATTGAGCATTCTTGGTTGGAATAAGAAGCTTATGAGTTATGTGAAGGATGGGCAACCTGGGAAGGCAATGCAGCTTTTCCAACAAATGCAACGAGAAGGAATGAGTCCTGACAAATTCACTTTTGTTCAGGTGATTAACACATGCTGGTTTAAGATCACTTGAAGATGGCAGGCTTGGTCATGAACAGCTCATTAAAAGTGGTTATGAGTCTGATGTGTTTCTGGGGAGTAGCTTGGTTGACATGTATGCAAAATGTGGGAGCATTGAGGATGCTTGGTGAGTGTTCAACAAGATGCCATCTTGAAACATGGTGACTTGGACTGCCATGATGTTGGGACATGTGAAATGTGGGCAAGGGCACAAGGCACTGGAACTATTTTGACAAATGCAACAGGAGGGTATGCAACCAATTCTGTTACTTTTGCGGGGGTGCTGAATGCATGTGCTAGTGGTGTTTCCCTTGAAGAGGGCAGGAGTGTTCATTATCAAATCATTCAAAGTGGTTTGGAGTTGGATGTAGTTGTGGGGAGTAGCTTGGTTGACATCAATGCAAAGTGTGGGAGCATTCAGGATTCTTGGAGAGTGTTCAACAAGATGCCATCTCAACATGTGGCCACTTGGAATGCCATACTTGAGGAAATGCCAAGCATGGGCATGCTAAGGAAGCTCTTAAACATTCTGAACAGACGAGTGAAGAAGGTGTACAGCCAGATGAAAAAACTTTTGTTTGCCTTCTATCAGCTTGTAGCCATGCAGGTCTGGTGGATGTGCTTGTATGCTTCAATGATCAAAGACGACATGATTGCTGCAGAATTGGAACATTACACCTGCATGGTTGACCTTCTTGGCCATGCTGGCAATCTTCAGGAGGCAGAAAATATGATCAAGTCAACGCCCTTTAAACCAGATGTGGCTACATGGATGGGTTTGCTTGGTGCTTGCAGAACTCATGGTAATGGAGATGGGAAAACATGTTGCTAAGCAAATCCTTGAACTGGATCCTGAAGATGCGTCTAGTTATGCCCTGCTATCAAGCATCTTTGCTGCTGCTGGTAACTAGCATCTCTGTGTGAATGCTGAACGGGAGAGCAAGGAAAGTTCTGAAGAAACAGCAAGATTTGCACCTGGATTGAAATGAATAATGATTCTATAAGTTGAGGTTTTGCATAAAATATTTTTGTGTTTTCATAAACTTGAAACACAACAGAGTTTGAAGGTGAATGTGTGAACAAAAATGTAATCCATGAAATGTTTTGATACTTGAAATGCATGATAGCAATGGGGACAAATATTTGGGTGTCTTGCACTTAATGTACGAACATTTGTTAGCTTCTTTTGTTTGATGCACAAAGCGAGTTGATGCATTAAATTCGGTTTTCTTGTTCATTCCTAAAGTGCCTCACCATCTTCATTAAGGTCCAACGACGAACAACATCGTTTCAAATATTCATCTAACTTGTTTTTTCACATAACCATCAAACAAACAATTGCAAATAATTGCCTTTACCAAATCCCTTTGAAGAAATTAAAACTTCATCATTGGGATTGAAAATTATTATGTCAAATGGCTTCTAGTTCCCAAAACCTAAACAAGAAGTTCAAAAAATCGGTTGGAAAGTTCACAAGTTGTAAGAGAAATGATTCTCACTTGAGGCCCCAAACAAAAGCAAAGAACCGCCCAACACAATTCAATACCCTTTAAAAGTAAAAAGATCACCCCGCAACGTTTTTATTTCTTGAAACCCTAAAATGTTGAAGAATCCCCCCAACACTCAAATTTTCCGACCTCAAATTGTACGGTAGAATCTTTCAGTACGTGCTCAGAGATGCATGCACTTAGGGGGAGTTCAAGATGCATGCACCTAGGGTTAGGGGGGGAGTTGAAGTGCATGCACCTAGGAAGGCAAAGTAATGTAAACTTTGAGTAGAGAACTGGCCCACATGGATGGATGAAACTTCCCATGAACAACCGGATGAAGTGAGGTTATGGAAAAAGTAATTTCAAGGATGAGAAAGAGCCCTCCTCATGGATGGATGTTTTCTCATTCACGAAGACGCCGATGTAGGTTAATAATGGGCTTGATGAGAGACACTCTTCTTCCTTCACGCAAGGCTGCTTGTAAAGAACTCGCCTACATGGATGGATGATAACTTCCCATTACCAACAGGATGAGGTGAGATTATGAACAAAGCAATTTCAACGATGAGAAAGAGCCTCCTCATGGATGAATTTTTTCTCATTCACGAAGACGCCGTTGTAGGTTTATAATGGGCTTGAGGAGACTCTTCCTTCACGGAAGGCTGCTTGTAAAGAACTGGCCCACATTGATGGATGATAACTTCCCGTTAATAACAGGATGAGGTAAGATTATGAGCTGGAAAACAAGGCACCTTCAAGGATGAGAAAGAGCCTCCTCATGGATGGATGTTTTTGCATCCACAAAGACGCCGACGTAGGTTCTTAATGTGCACGACGAGACAGACTCTTCCTTCAGGAAGGTGCTGCTGCTTGTGAGGATGCGAGCGCCTTGCTATTTCGTGAAGGATGGTAGCGATGGCGAGAGTGTCGTTGCTCTGGTTGATGATTGCAGCGGGGATCTCCGTTTTGGGTACTGGTAGTTGGGCGCAGTTTTCGATTCCAGCTCGCTATGATGGGTTTGTGTACAATGGTGCTGGGAAAGGCAAGGGACCTGTGATTTGGGAGTCGTTTGTGGACCCCCTATGCATTGATTGCAAGGAAGCATGGCCCGTGGTGAAAGAGGTCGCGGAGTTGTATGGCAAATCTCTGGTGCTTATTGTACATCCTTTCCCTAATCCGTAAGCATTTTTCAAGCTCCTGTCCTGTTGTGACTTTTTTCCCTTTTTTCTTTTTGGTGTGGAGACTGCCTTTGCTTGCTTGCATCGTGGATCCGAAAACCCAATCGTTAGGATTCGTGGGTGCAAGCTTGTAGAGACATATGGGTTCCAATTCTCCTCTAGCGGCTACAGCTCTTCACGTTGAATTGCTTACCCATGATAGCCACAAACCCATGTACTATTTCCAGTCCTCCAAAGGATTGGAACTAGGGTTTTCTAAGAAGGATGAGAGGATTTTACAATGAGCTGAATTTCTAGGTTAACAGGGTTTATAGCATCCAAGGAGAGGGTTGAAGTTGATCCTCTTTGTTTTGGCCTGCTTGGACAGGTTTCACCACAATGCATTCTTCGCATCCAGGGCGCTGCATGTTGCTGAGAGCTTGAATGCTTCTCTTGTTTATCCATTGTTGGAATCAATTTTTGAGCAGCAGGTATTTGCAGCTGAGTGCTGTATCTTTTATTTTTACATGTATGGAATATCTGGATGCCATTGTCATTATGTCCAAGAATTGCCAGGATTGCTCATCACTCTGGCCAGGCTTGCAGCAAGTTACAGATATTGGAAATGTGTAATTTTTGGCAGGATTCCTTTTCCAATCCAAGCACATTTCATGAGACTGCAGCAAGTGTTGTAGAGCGGCTCATCACTCTGGCTGGCAAGCTTGGCCTTCCAGATTCGTTCAGTTCTGGTTTTAGTAACTCAGATACTGACCTAGCCACTCGCATTTCTTTCAAGGTCTGTTCTACAGCTTGTTGTTCTGACTGTAGTTTCATTTCCTAGTTGTAAATTGGGATTTCTCTTATGTTGTCTTCCTATTGAAATAGGATAACTACACCTTGATGTGGTTAGAATGGAGATTGATACCTACCATCTTTTTTATTGTGGGCTTGAAGTATGGATCCTCGAGGGGAGTTGTGGGGACACCTACCTTCCTTGTCAATGGTGTCGCTGTTGCTGGAGCTGATGAATCATGGAGTGTCGATGATTGGCGCAAGGTTTTTGATCCATTATTAAGGACTCCAGGATTTGTTGCCAAGGCATGAAAGGTTGCTGCTTCATTTGTCTGGAGCTACCTTTCCAATGAAAAATGGTGGGGTATTGAATGATCTGGTGATCTGTGTATTTTAAGAGCACGGGCATGGAAACTATCAGTTTGAGTGGTAGTAAGGTACAGGAATAGCTTATACAGAAATTCCTGCAACAATATATGTCCAGGCAAATGATCATAGTGCAGTTCTAAGATGCAATATGCTGCTGTGCCAAGCTGATCATAGTGAAATTCGTGATTCAGACCATGTAAGGAAATATATACTAAACCCTTAAATTTTCAGGTGTTTGCTTGAAGTTGTGATATTTGTAATTTCCTCTAGCAAGGACATATCTATCCCAACTGTTGATGGGTACTGATCATACTGGGAACAGGAGACTTCACACAACATGGCCTTCTGGAGAGTGTATCTCTACTTTGTCTACCATCTCCATTGATACATGTTGCAGTTACTGACAGGCAGTGACTGTTTTGTTGGGACATGTTTGGGGCTTCTTGGTCCTTGGGGGAATTATTGTTCCGATCATGTTGCCCCACTTGTTTACAGGAGACCCTTTTGATATACCTGTCATGAGACCTGAAGGATGAGTTGGTGGTGGGTACTGAAAATTCTGGAGCAGCTGAAAGATAGCCCCTGTTGTCCTTTCTAACAAATCACTAACCTGTTTTCTTCACATCCCAGTGGGTACATTTTTAAATCTGTAAGGTACTATACAAAATTGCATGATGGTAGAATCATCTTCAATATATGCGCAGCGAAATTCAATGGGTTTTAGTTTTTATTGTGCTTTTGAACCTACCATTTAGCACTGGTATCAAATCTTTTTAAAAAATTTCACACCAGCCTGTTACTGGTATTGGATCCTTAAAATGTAGGGCAAGACACTGTAATTTTAAAAAGTTTTTATGAGATTTTTGGTCATATATTAGAATCAGTTTTCATATTTTGGAGAACCATGGTTATATGTTTTTGAGAACGATTGGTTGTCATGTTTTATTTCTGATACCTGACCTTCGAACACAGGTTAGACCCATCTGACTGCTGACAATTCTAAAGGGAAAGTGAGAGATATTGCCTTGCAGTCTAGAAGAGTGGAGATTGGACTTCTTTGTGTGCTTGATTGTGTTGGCTATTCTTGGTAACATCTAGCATGACTGAGGATCTCTTTCCATTAGGCTACTGTGGTCACAACATTCCAGGTGTAACTATGATCACGGCAACCTAGTGGAATGCCATTGAAATGGAGCCAGTAGGTTTTCTTACAAATTTGTGATGTTGCTCAAGTGTCAGTCATCTGTATGAATATTTAGCCAAATCTGACAATATTCAAAATATTAAAGCAGAAAAATATTAAGCATCCTTTCATGTTGTAGGCAATTGTGGCAATTTTTGGCAAATAAAAGTGTACGTCCTTTTTGATGATTTTTAAAAAAAAACCACAGGGAATTTTGACAGAATGTTCCTCTTTCGAATTTTTTTTTGCAAAATGGCCACAGAAAATTTCACTGAAAGGATCCCCCAGTCCTGTCGCTTGCTGCATGGGATGAATGATGCACTTTCCATTGGAGAGTTGCAACTGGGCTGGAAATTACATATAGTAAAGGACGTCGGGATGTGAAGCATCATTTCATCCATCTGTCCCGTCATCCATCTGTCCCGTCATGACAACTGTCATCCATCTGTTCAGTCATGAGAACTGTTTTAAATGATGGGCGTACATGTGACCATTGGATTACTGGGTGATGTTCAGTGGAGGGCATGTTTATTCTATTTTCATACCCTGAAGTTACCTCAAATGATACCCTAAAATAAAGGCAAGCTGAGAAGATACCTGGGAGAAGATATCCCAGTGGCATGGGGTGAAATACCCGGATTATACCCCAATCTCTCCTATTATGCCCGGATTATACCTGGATCTCTCCTCCCATGGGGGGGGGGGGTGAAATACCCAGATTATACCCGAACTCTCTTATTATGCCCGGATTATACCCGGATCTGTCCTCCCATCCCCACAAGGCCTGCCGGAGAGGCAAGGACGCTGGAGCAGAAGGGGGCGTTATGCAACGATGCGGTTGTGCTCATGGACACTTGCTTGACGCAATGCAAGTTTTGCTTCTGGCAAGCAAGCCAGCATGGTGAGAACAAACCCATAAAACACTCCACACTTGCTGCATTACCCCTCTTTTTGAAGTTCTTTTTTGGGGTTTTTTGTTTTTGTTTTCTTCTTTTGGATCTGACATCCCAAGGGATAGATCGAGTCACCCAATTTGTGACTCTCATGTGGGTGTGATTTCCTCTTTTTTCATCTGGTTTTGGGCTCCTAGAAATATGGTTTTGGGGGGCATGGGGGAGTTTAGTAGGTACAATGGGTTGGACATTTGGAGTTTCACAAGATGGAAGAAAGCTTCAGGTGTGAATCATCAAGCTGAAAGAAAACAAGAGTAAGTTGGAACTTTTTTGCCCTTTGTTTTGCCTATGGTTTGTGAACTTTGTGCTGATTGTGAAACAAATTTGTGTTCCTCTTTCGTGCGCAAATAAAAATGACCTCCTCATCTTGCTCTGCCTCAAAAGTGTATAATCTGTTTTAGGGTTGTGTGAAGGGAATAGAGCAGCTGTGAGATGCAATGGGACCAATCTCAAGAGGGGTGTTGTGGGTCCACAGCGATTCAAGGAAAGTGCTATACATGGGACCTATTGGGGAGATGATAGGCACGTTAGCACGCACCTCATGGAGATGGTGTTGATGATGATGCACCTGCAAGCTTGGTGTGTGCACCAAATCACTGGTGGCCTTTGAGATTTGATGAACATTCCTGGACACTCCACAACTTGGAATTCCTTCCAATTCATTGTTTGACTGGAAAGTGCCAACATGGAGTTTGTAGCATCCAACCCCAAGCCACTGAGAAATGAAAGAAAGTTACCTGAGGTTGTCCCACTAGCATGTTGCAACTAAGTGGATTGTTCCAGAGGATGGATGTCTGTGATTCTATTGCTTTCACTAACCTCCATGCCCCCTAGACCTACAGATTGCACTTGATAGAGCTTCTTAAGTGCAAGATATTGCTCTTGTGGCTATTGTTGTTGGTGCTGGTGGTGCAGATGATGTGTGAAAGAAGAAGTTAAGTTGCTGCACGTGTTATTAGTTACAAGGTACTCCAAGTTTGTATGGTCAATACTGAGGTCAAGAGCAATAATAGCAAGGGGACAAGGAATCCCCCATGACAGAAGAGAAAAAGTATGGCCAGAAATTTGAGAATCATCACATCCAAGGTTACGGTAGTCATCTTCCAAACCGCCAAGGGACAAATTTTGACCTAAAGAAGAAAAAGGTTGCTTGAATATCTTTGATATAATAAAGGATGTCTTCCAGATCTGCTGCTGTGTCGCAACCCCACTTTGGCCAAGTGTGGGGGTGAAGCCCAACACTTGGAAAAGTTGGAGGTTGGGAGTCTTCCGGGACTCCCGAATGTTTAGAGCTCGACAGCAAGGGGCAAAACACCTCG
>Ga0116227_10009283_pt1 | contig 17945 bp, 20 predicted proteins | sample S1TSphgellanicum_FD_89693 | JGI IMG/M metagenome (GOLD analysis project Ga0116227, IMG submission 89693) | Host-associated microbial communities from peat moss isolated from Minnesota, USA - S1T2_Fb - Sphagnum magellanicum MG | ecosystem: Host-associated > Plants > Peat moss > Unclassified... | reverse complement strand
CTTCCTCGACCATCATCCCCGACAATACCGATGCCACACCGCCGGCAACCTGCTGCAGAGAAGAGCTGATGGACATGTACGAGCCGCGGTCGGCCGGCTCGGGAAGCGCCGACATGAGCGCCGATGCCGAAATCATCCGTGAAAAAATACCGACTTGCAGTACCGCCAGCACGATCACGAGTAACCACAGGGGGCTTATCGTCAGATGCGTGAAGATAAACACCATCACGACGGTGACGGCGCAGCCGAAGCAGAAGACTTTGAACTTTCCAAACGTGTCGCTGGCACGTCCGATGAGGGGCCCCGTGACGACTGAGACGAGGCCGGTCAGGACATAGATCAGCGGCAGCTTTTCGAGGGGAATGCCGACGTTGTGTACCATGAAGGCGCTCATGAATGGCATGAGCATGAACCCGCCGACGCTCAACAAGCCGGTCGTTGCGAACCCCTGCAGATAGCGGCGGTTCGATATGGCATGGAGAATGTGGTGTAACGGACTGCGATCCGGGGCTTGTTGCAAATGGGCATCGACGGGGCGCATAAACCGTTGAATGGATACGCCGACCAAAGCGCCCACCGCGGCGATCATGAAAAACGGCGCATTCCAGCCCCAGTGGTTGGAAAGCAGCAGTCCGATGGGAATTCCGAGCACGGAGCTCGCAGCGAAGGCTGTTTGAATAACGCCCATGACCCGGCCGCGCATCTGCAGCGGGAATACATCGGTGATGATCGCCAGCGAAGCGGAGCTCACGACACCCGCGAACAAGCCTGTCACGAGTCGTGCGAACACCAACAAGGGATAGTTGGAGGCCAAACCGCACAGCAAGGTGCCGGCGAGAAAGCCCGCATAGAACACCATCAGCAGTCTTTTCCGATCGAAACGATCCGCGAATCCCGCCGCGAGGAAACCCGCGGCGCCGGCGCTGAAAGCATACGTCGACACCACCATGCCGAACTGAGCGGGGGTGATTTTCAAAACTGGCATCAGCTGCGCGCCCAAGGGCGAGAGGATCATGAAGTCCAGCACCACGGTGAACTGCAGGAACGCCAGAATCGCAACGACGAATTTCTGATACTTGGAAAAAGCGAGAGGGGAACTGGTATCGGTCATGGCGTGAAGCGTTTCCTCAAGATCGTAGTCCCTTAATTTCTGCGGCGGCCCGGTGCAAAATCTCCGTGATGCGGCGCACTTGGTCAGGCGTGCATCCGCGAGCCTGCATCAAGGCGTGCTTTAGCGCGTGGCGAGCTTGATGCAGTTCATCGCCGGCGTCGGCGTCGAATTCTTGAACACCGGCAAAAGCTTCGCGCACTTCCTGCATTCGCCCACCGATCCGGCCCAACGCATCGAGCATGGCCTCGGCGCTGCTGCGGTTCGCCTCGAGGTACTTGCCGCCTTCGTCGGTCAACCGATATCGCTTACGATTGCCGTCCAGCTCGACGGCCGCCTGGCCGGTCTCCTCGAGATAGGTGAGCGCCGGATAAATCACCCCCGGACTCGGGGTATAAAAGCCGTTCGATCGCTGCTCGAGTGCTCGGATGAGTTCATAACCATGGGCCGGCGCTTTCTCCAACAGCGCGCGCAAGAGCAGCTGCAGGTCCGCGGAGGACAGCTTGCGGCCTCCGGGCATCCCGTCGCCGCCCATGAATCCACGACCGGGGCCGCCGCGACCCCAGCCAAAACCGCCATGACCTCTGAAAAAGCGTCCCGCGAACTTCGTCGGACGCCGCAACTCATGTCCAAAATTATCGTAAATCATGTCTTAAGATATATCGAACGACTTCTAATTGCAAGTTCAGTCCATTGCCGCGTGAATGACGTGTCCCACGTGGTCACGGCCATGATCATGCGCGCATCCTGATTTACGCGTGGGCGCAAATGCCACTTGCAAAGCAGTGAACGCTGGAAATATCATCAAGTATACGGTGTATACATATGAGTCGATCTACTGCCGCGTCAATCCTCGTGGCTGCGGGAGAGATCCTGAATCGAGAAGGCCATGCTGCGGTCACGATGCGCCCTGTTGCGGAACGGGTCGGCATTACTCCCATGGCCATTTATCGCCACTATGCGGACCGGGCCGGCTTGTTGAATGCGCTTGCCGACGAGGGTTTTCAAAAACTGGCGACGCGACTTAAGACCCTCCGACTCACGGGCGGCGTGGAGAACCGGCTGATTCAGGTAGGGGACGTCTTTCTGGATGCCGCGCTGCAATTCCCGAATCTTTACCAGTTGATGTTTCTTGTGCCACGTGAGGGGGCGCGGGTTTATCCCCAAGACTTCGAGGCCGGGCGCTCGCCGACATTCAATCCGACCGTAGGCATTCTCAAAGACGCGATGCGGGCGGGCGAATTGCGACCCGACAATCCGATAGAGATTGCCTTCGAGCTCAGCGCGCTGTCCCATGGACTCATCGTGATGTATCTGGGACGGCGCGTAGACCAAAACGAAAAGCGATTCCGAATCCTTCACCGGCGGTCTTTCGCGAGGTACCTCAATGGCCTTCGTCCGTAGACGCCCGTGGCTCGCCGCGATGCTGGCCGTCTTCGGCACGGCGGCACTCCTGCTCGCCGGAAATGGCATGACCCCCGTGTGGCCATTGATGTGGATAGCATTTATCCCCGTTTTGCTGGTGTCCGCAGAGACCTCTTCGTGGCGCGTCGCGGCCGCAGCCGCCGCGCTCTCCATGCTTCTCGGCAGCCTCAACCTCCTGTACTACCTCCATGTCGTGCTGCAGGCCCCGGTGACAGCCTGGCTGGTTCCGGCTTCCGTCGCCGCGGTCCTGTTCGCCGCGGGGGTTCTTCTGTTCCGTTCACTCCTCCATCGTGGAGCAGTCTTCAGCGCTGTGATTGCGCTGCCCGCTTTCTGGACGGTCTGCGAATATCTGGCCAGCTTTGTGCCGGCGAACGGCACCGCCGGCAGCCTGGCCTATACCCAAGAGCGCTGTCTGCCCATTCTACAAATCGCTTCTCTCACTGGACCTTGGGGCATCACTTTCCTGCTGTTGCTGTTTCCGGCGGCAGTCGCCAGCGGATGGTATCTCGGGCGCGCCAGCGCCGTGCAGGCAGTGCGTGTCGTGGGATCCGCGTTGGGAGTGATAACCGGGGCCGTTCTGTTCGGTGCAATTCGGCTGGCGGTGCCGCATGCCCAGCAGAGCATCAAGGTGGGATTGCTGGATACGGACACGGTGTTCTTCGCGGACACCGTCCCCGAGATGCAGGGGCTCATCAAACGTTATGCCGAGGAGGCTGAGGTTCTTGCTCGACAAGGCGCGAAAATCGTTGTGATGCCGGAGAAGATCGGGCTGCTGCTCGACCGGGACACGATCACCGTGAATCCCATTTTACAGTCTGTGGCCGACCGCACCGGCGCGACTCTCGTGATTGGCGTGTTGCATGTGGCCTCGGGAGATTCTTTCAACGAAGCACGCATTTATACGCCAGTCGAGCCCATCGCTACCTACCACAAGCAGCATATGCTGCGGCCGTTTGAATCGAAGTTGAAACCAGGGACCTCGCTTGCGCGGCTGTCGAACCCGGCTGCCTTGATCGGTGTTGCGATCTGTAAAGACATGGACTTCATTCACCCCGCGCTCGACTATGGACGCGCCGGCATTGCCCTGCTGCTCGACCCAGCCTGGGACTTCGACTTGGATCGTATCTGGCACGGGCACATCGCCATCATGCGTGGCGTCGAGGGTGGATATGCGATCGCGCACGCAGCCAAGCATGGACTGCTCACGGTGACGGACGATCGAGGCCGTATCCTGGGCGAGGTAAGCACCAACACGGCAGGGTTCGCGTCGCTGTCGGTGGACGTGCCGTTGCGCCACGATCAGACGGCGTTTGATCGGTTCGGCGCGTGGTTCCCAGGACTGGCACTGCTGCTCCTAGTCGGTGCTACCGTACATGGTCTCGGTCTCCCAGGTCGGGCTTCAGGGAACGAATCAGACGGCCAATGATGCCTGCGCGCCGGTGCCCTTCTCGGCGCAGAAAAAAACTTAGCATCGCTTGGCTCGCATGAGGTCCGGCTGCATCTGCATAGCTGCCCTCAGAACTCCCGCCGGACCACGCGTGTCCCAGATCCTTGATTACCCAGTGCTCGGCAAACAAGGAACCCCGACCGTCACAATACTGTGTTCGCAAATAGGCGCGTCCGTTTGATTCGCCCGGCTCTTCCGTCCGCGCAAAGGGCTGCACCTGATCAGACCGGCTTGCGAGCCATTGAGAGATGAGGTGTTGGCCATTGCAGGGATTGACGGTCTCGTCACGATCTCCGTGGAACACAATGATGGGAATACCGATGGCACCCAAACTCGGGACGGGCGACGTTCCATTGCGCATGGCACTGAACGCGCTCAACAAATTCGTCGCGGATCGGTAAGGCAATCCGGAGTGTGCGCCAATCGCCGCGTAAAGCTCGGGATAGGTGGCAGCCATCACCACTGACATGGAAGCGCCCGCCGACATGCCCGCAATAAACACGCGTTGTTGATCGATGCGGTAACGTTGCATGACTTCTCGCGTAATGCCGGCGATGATGGCGGGCTCGCCGTGGTCGCGCTGTTGGTCGCTGGAGCTGAACCAATTCCAGCACTTCGCCTGGTTTGCCGACGCGGTCTGTGCCGGATACACGATGACGCAAGAGTTCTTGTCCGCCAGGTCGTTCATGCCGGTTCCGGCAGCAAAATCATCGGGATTCTGGGTGCAGCCGTGAAGCATCACAATCAGCGGCATCGCCTGTCTACCATGGCCGCGTGGCACGTGCACCTTATAGGTGCGCGTGCCGGCGCGATGGCTAAAGATCTCTTCGACGAATGCACCCAAGGATGATGTTGCAGCGATTGGTAAGCATACCGCGTTGTCATGCGATTGAGGCTCCTTGCAGCCAATTGGCCCTAGGCGCATGATTGTTTTGGACGGCAAATTGTCCTTGGTTGATGAAATGCGAATCTAATATCTAAATTGCGGGGGGCTGGTCGTGGCGAACAAGAGAATCGCGATGGTAACGGGCGGCATGGGTGGTTTGGGTGAAGCCATTTGCATCAAACTGGCTAAATTGGGCGACATCGTCGTTTCCACTTACTCTCCGGCCAATACCAAGTCCGAACAATGGCTGGCTGGAATGAGGGAGCAGGGATATCACTTTCACGCGTATCCATGCGATGTCACGGACTGGAGTTCTTGCCAGACCTGCGTCAAGCAAGTCACCGCGCAAATTGGGCCGGTGGATGTGCTGGTGAATAATGCCGGTATCACCCGCGATATGACCTTCAGGAAAATGGATTGCGTCAACTGGGATGCCGTGATGAATTCCAATCTTCGGTCGGTATTCAACATGACCAAGCAAGTATGCGATGACATGATTGAGCGCGGCTGGGGCCGCATCATCAACATATCTTCCGTGAACGGTCAAAAGGGCGCTTTCGGTCAGACCAACTACTCCGCCGCCAAGGCCGGGATGCACGGATTCACCAAGTCCCTGTCCCTCGAGGTGGCCCGCAAGGGCGTCACCGTCAACACCATATCGCCAGGCTACATCGGGACGAAGATGGTGATGGCCATTCCGAAGGAAGTGCTCGATTCGAAAATCATTCCGCAAATTCCCATGGGCCGCCTGGGTAAGCCGGAGGAAGTCGCGGGATTGGTGGCGTATTTGGCGAGCGAGGAGGCTGCTTTCGTGACCGGCGCCAACATCGCGATCAATGGCGGCCAGCACATGCATTGACCGCGGGTGCTAGCGCTGTAGCACGTAGGTACCCGGCGCATCCATGAGAACCGGATATCCCGCGGCGGCATTTCCGAGACCGGGGCACGGCGCAGCGAGCGGTCCGGAATGGGCGGCGAGCCATGCTTGCCAGGCAGGCCACCAGGAGCCTTGTTGCAGCGGGGCCCGTTGCAGCCACTCATCGGGCGTCAGCGCCGTATCGGCATCACCCAACGCCAGCTCCCGAAAGCGACGCTTGGGATTCTCCGGGCCGCAGACAATCCCGCCGTTGTGGCCCGCACTGACCAGCGCAAAGGTGTAATCCTTCGACCGCGTCAGGGCCCGGGCCTTAAACGTGGATTTCCACGGCGCGACGTGGTCCCCTTCGGTCCCCAGTACAAACATTGGCAGGGTGATGGCCGCCAGACTGATCAATTCGCCGTTCACTCGAAAGCGGCCTGCGGCAAGATCGTTGTTCAAGTAAAGCTGTTTCAAATACTCGCTATGCATGCGGCACGGCATGCGCGTGCCATCGCTGTTCCATGCCATCAAATCATTGAGCTTTTCGCGCTTGCCTTTGACGTAGGTATTGACGATGGGATTCCAGAGCAAATCTCGCGACCTCAGCAGCATGAAGGACGCGCCCATCTTGTCGCTGCCGAGCACGCCGGCCTTGTGCATGACGGCTTCCAGCATTTCTAATTGACTGGAGCTGATGAACAGTGACAACTCACCTGGTTCGCTGAAATCCGTCTGCGCGGCGAGCAGGGTTACGGAGGCCAGTCTACTATCACCCTGGCGCGCGAGTTCGGCCGCGGCAATCGACAGCAGGGTTCCGCCAATGCAATAGCCGACGGCATGGATACCGGCGCCCGGTACGATGGCGCTGACCGCCTGAAGCACATCGCGGATGCCGAAATTGTAATAGTCGTCCATGCCCAGGTTTCGGTCCGCTGCATTCGGGTTTTTCCACGAGATCATGAACACCGTGTGGCCCCTGTCGACCAGGTACCGAACCAAGGAATTGTGCGGGGACAGATCGAGAATGTAGTACTTCATGATCCACGCCGGCACGATCAAAATGGGTTCCGCATGCACGGTCGGCGTGCTCGGCGCGTATTGAATGAGTTCGACCAGGTCGTTGCGATACACGATCTTGCCCGGCGTGACCGCGATGTTCTCGCCCACCTTGAATTCGCCGCTGCCGGCGGGCGCCTTGTGGTTGAGCATGGCATCGGCGTCCTCGAGCCAATTCTTGAACCCGGCGACCAGATTCTGTCCCGATTGCGCGCGCGTCAACTCGAGCAATTCCGGGTTGGCGAGCAGGTGGTTGGTGGGCGAAGCCGCCTCGAGCACCTGTTGAGAGGAAAATTTAACCAGATCGGCATTGTGTCCGGAAAAACCGGGCACGCCGGAAGTAGCCTGTTGTACCAGCTGCTCCCAGTTCAAGTATCCACGCGCCATGACATTGAAGGGCCACTGGCTCCAGGCTTCGGCCGCAAAACGCTTGTCATCGCTCGCCGGCGCGACGGGCTTGCCCATGGCTGCCATGGCAGCGAATGAGAAATTGTCGGCGATCGCCCGAAACGCGCTCTGCGCGATCTCGGTCTGCTTGCCGGGAGAGTGGGAGACGTTGAGATACCAATCCCACCAGGCCTGCGCATAGTCATCGGGAGCGAGACCGCCGGTCACGGCGGCGAGCTGCGCGCGCAACTCGCGGACGATCTCCTCCTGCGATGCGTTTGACATCCGTTCAGCCATCACTACCCCCTTTGATGGATATTAGACCCCCCTCGCGGATCTAGCGCAAACAAGAAGGGCGACCCCGTGGTCGCCCTTCTTGCATCGCGCTATGCTCTTGAGATTAAGCGGCTTTCGTCGCCGTTTCGGCAACTTTCGCCCGGGCATCGTCGAACCACTTGGTGACGTTGGCCTGCGATTCGGAGGCAATTTGGGTGAACTCTTCCGCCCGCGCCCGCAACTTGTCGCTGAACGACGAGTTCAACGCCGACTGCTGGCTCACGAGATCAGCCACCGACTTCGGCTCGGTGCTCGTCTTGACCTGCGAGAGGGTCCATTCCAAGTAGTCGCCGGCGACCGCGAACTGATATCGCGCCAGGCGTTCCAGGGTCTGCAAGCCAGTCTGTTGGGCGGCAATCACAGGCGCGAACGCCTGGCGATAGGTGTCGAACAGGGCGGTGAAATCGAAGGTCTTCTGGGTCATGTGAGGCTCCTACGGGGGTGTTATTGGCTACGTGAACGCATTATACACAAAAAAGTATGCGGTGCAAAAGGTTTTGTAAGTCCGCCCGCCATGCTCGATATTTTTTTACAACTATATGAAATATATGAATTTCTAATTTCACGCGACGCAATAATTGATTCACAAACAGCGAGTCATTAATGCGCCGCGTTAGAACTGCTAAATTGCCTGCCTACATTCGCCGACTCGAACACTTCGCTGAACTCTGCGGTGTGCCCGTGGTTCGCAACTCCCTGGTTGCGGGGGTGCTGGGGCAGATCGAGGAGCGGCGCATTGTATTGCGCGCCGGATTGAGTCTCGAGCAGCAGCTTTTGACGCTGGTACACGAATTGACCCATTGCATCGCTCATTGCAAATCCTCTCCGCCCGTCAATCGGACGGTGTGCGAGTATGAGGCCGAGGCTGTGGAACGATGGGTGGGCGCCGCGCTAAAAGTGGGCCCGCCGGCCGACCACAATCTGGACGCGGCCACCCTGCTCGAGGATCTACTGGCGTGTTCCGTGCGTCGCGTGCGCTGGGCATCGCACGTGATCCTGAAGGCCGCCACAGACAACGAGTCTGCAGCGACCCTTGAGCGCCTACAACCGCAGGCCCCCGTCGAGATCGATGCAGCGGCCCGTGAAGAAGTCGTTCTCAACGATGAACTGCACGGCGTGCGCGATTTCATCCGGCTGACCCAGGCGCTTTAGCGGCACCGGCGCGATGACCTTTTCGAGCACTTCAGGTTTCATGGAGGACAGAATATCGGTATGCGTAAATCCCGGAGCGACGCAGCCCGCGCGAATGCCGTACCGCGCCAACTCTTTGGCCCACACCACGGTCATCGCTGCCACGCCGGATTTGGCCGCGGTGTAGTTGGTCTGACCAGCATTGCCTTGCCGAGAAATGCTGGAGATGTTCACGATGACGCCGCCCTTGGCCAGCTTGATCATGCGTGCCGCGGCTTCGCGCGCGCACAAGAAGACGCCGGTCAGATTGACATCCATGACAGCCTGCCATTGCTGCAGAGTCATCTTGCCCACTACGACGCCATCCTTCACTTTGAGCAGCAAGGCATCCTTGACGATGCCCGCATTGTTGACAATGACATCGAGCGCGCCGAAATCACTCACCACCTGATCCAGCACGGTCGAGACCTGGTCCTCGATGGACACGTCGACGGCGTATGCCCGTGCGCGGACCCCGAATGCCGCGCACTGCTCGGCGGCTGGCTCCAAATCCGCCGCATTGAGATCCAACAAGGCGATGTTCGCCCCTTGGCTGGCAAAGCGTACGGCAAGTGCACGCCCGATACCGCGTGCCGCACCGGTTATCACCACCGTTCTGTCTTTAATTTGCATGTCGATCTTGATCGCCCAGGGCGTTTCCTCTGCTCACTTTTTCGTGGATTGATCGGATTCATCAGGGGTGGGAGCAGCGGGTTTCGACGGAGAGAAGGCCGACAGTACAGAGGCCTGCATCTTCGCCCACTGCTCCATGTTCTGGCGGGCAAACTCAGCCATTGGCGCCAGCGGATTCTCCAAGGCCTTGACCATTTCCGCACGCATCACCTGCTGCTGCCGCGCGATCGCGCCAACACTTTGCTCCATGTAGCGCGTCAGCATTTCCTGCACCGGATTGCCGTAGAAGCGGATGATCCCTTCCAGCAGCTCGGTGCTCAACACGGGCGTGCCAAACTGTTCCTGTTCGGAAATCACCTGCAGCAGCACCGAGCGTGTCAAATCCTCGCCGGACTTGTCATCGATGACCTTTACTTTCTCGCCGGACACGATCATTTTGCGTATGTCGTCCAAGGTGACGTGACGGCTGCCGGTAGAATCGTAGAGCCGGCGGTTCGCGTATTTTTTGATGAGTCTTGGGTTCGACATAATGTGTTACCGCGAAAACCTGACGCGCCGCGCTCTCTTTAGCCACCACAGCATAGCGCTTTCAGTATGCATTGCACAATTTGGTATTTGTAGGAAATACCGCTCAAATTCCATGATTATCCTGCGTCGCAAAGGGCCTCAGGGTGGTTGATCCGCACTACGGCGGTGCTTGGTCGCCAACCCCCTTTTTAAAAGCATGGGATGACTATCTCGCAGCCAGTCGAGAGATATTGGAACGGCTGAAAGATCCGAGCGCGAATGGAGGCGGATCGATACCTTTGCCAATCTTCGGCGCTTGGCAGGATTTCGCCAACAACTTGGGGATGCAATCCGATATCGATCCTCTCGCCAAGCTCGCGCCGGCGCTTGGCTGGAGTCGGGACTACCAGCGCATAGTGCAACGCATGCTGCAAATCGGAAGCCAATTTCAATCCAGCTACGCCGACTTCTTGAAACAAAGCGGTGATATCTGCGAGCGGGCGCTGCAAGCGACCCGTCGGCGAGCCGCGGCTGATCCGCGACTCGCGAGTTCCCCGGTCGCTGCTTACGAAGCGTGGATCGACAGCGCCGAGACGGCGTATGCACAGGCTGCACACGGCGAGGCGTTCGCGCGATCTCTGGGAGAACTGTGCAATCTCTTGAGTGCCTTCAAGGTGGAGCGCGGAAAATTACTTGATGCACTCGCGCGACATTTGGACATCCCGAGCCGGGCGGAGGTCGATAGTTTGCATCGCCAGGTGCGTGATCTTGACGCCGCCGTTCGAGCAGCTGCCGTGCGGCCTTCGCCGGACAAAGCCAAACCGCGAAAGGCTCGCAAGCCGGCCGGCAAGTGAACGACGACTCTGCTGCATTCGACCGATTTCTCTCAGATGCCAAGGCCCTGCACGAGCAGGGTCGTGCGGCGTTGCGAGCACTGCGCGAAATCGGCGACGTCGACGTCGGTCAGTCGGAAAAAGAACTCATATACGCAGAGAGCAAGATCAAACTGTATCGTTACGCGCCGCTGGCGCGCTCACTGGGTCTTCCCCCGCTGCTCATTTGTTATGCGATGGTCAATCGGCCGTACATGCTCGATTTACAGCCGGACCTTTCGCTGATCCGCGAATTGCTGTCTCTCGGCGTGGATGTCTACCTCGTTGACTGGGGTTATCCGGACGGTGCCGACCGGTTTACCTCATTGCAGGAGTACGTCTGCGGCTATTTGGATCGCTGCATCAGCGTCGTGCTGAACAAGAATTCGGCCGATGCGCTCAATTTGCTGGGTGTCTGTCAGGGCGGAACGTTCAGCTTGTGCTTCGCCGCGCTCGAGCCGCGCCGGGTCGCGAATCTCATCACCATGGTCGCACCGGTGGATTTCAAGACCCCGGAGAACTTGTTGTCAAAGTGGGTGCAGCACATCGATGTCGACCTGTTGACGCAATCGGGCAACGTTCCCGGGGAACTATTGAATCTGCTGTTTCTTGCGCTCATGCCATTCAAATTGACGCAGCAGAAGTATGTCAATTTGTTGCAGGGCCAGGCCGATCGCGCGCAGCTGGAAAATTTCATGCGTATGGAGAAATGGATTTTTGACAGCCCCGATCAACCGGCGACAGCCTTCAGGGAGTTTGTTCAATGGTTCTTCAAGGAGAATCGGCTGCTGCGAGGCGAATTGACGATTGGCGGACGGACGGTGTTACTCAAGAATGTGACTTGTCCTGTGCTCAATATTTATGCCAAGAACGATCATCTCGTGCCTCCCAGCGCGAGCATTCCACTGGGCGCGCATGTGGGCAGCAAAGATTACGAATCTCTCGCGGTGGATGTCGGCCACATTGGCATGTACGTGAGCCGCAAAGCGCGAACCACCGTGCCGCCGGCCATTGCCAACTGGCTGCTAGCGCGCCGCTGACACACGGGAGCTGCCATTGTGGCGCCGTGACTTGCATTTTTGACGAATTTTATATAAAACGGTCATCCGATTTACAACAAGTCCGCCTCCGCCCATGATCAAATCCCCGGCGCCGCTCAGCGGAACTGCGCGCAACATGGCCGCGTTTCGCGCACTGGAGAGTTCGAAGCCGGCGCGCGAACGCCTGTTTTTTGATCGGTATTCGACGCGCTTCTTGCCGCCGTTTCAGCGTGTTCTTGTCGCGTGCTCGAAGCTGGGCGTGCTGCGTCGAGTGGTTGAACTCTATGCCGACCGCAGGGCACCCGGCGCCCGAACGTCGGGCATCGCGCGCACTCGCCTACTCGATGATTGGTTGTCCGAGGAAGTTTTGAATGGTGCTCGGCAAATCGTGGTGCTGGGAGCGGGTTTTGACTGCCGAGCGCTGCGCCTATCATCGCTTGACAGCATTGCGGTGTTTGAGATCGACCGGCCCGCGATGATCGAGCACAAAAACTGTGTACTCGCGAGTGAAGAGAGCGCGCGAAAAAATATCAAGCGTGTGCCGGTGGACTTCCTCGAGGAAAGCTTTGCCGATCGATTATTGAATGCGGGCTTTTCGAGCGAGCTTAAGACCCTGTTTCTGTGGGAAGGAGTGACCAACTACCTGAACGCGCGTTCCGTCGCGGACGTTTTCGATTTCGTCGCCGGCAATGCGCCGGTGGGCTCGAGAATTGCGTTCACCTACGTTCACGCGGATGCAGTGGCCGGGCGCTTCCCGTCGCCGGGCCTCAAGCCGCTGCTGCGATCGCTGCGTCGACGCGGCGAGCCTTGGACCTTTGGGTTCGATCCTGAGGCCTTACCCAACTACCTTGCCGCGCATGGCCTGGCACTTCTCGTCGACCTCGGTGCGGCCGACTACCGCCGCCGGTATTGGCAGGCACCCGATCGAAGTGTCGGCTACGAATTCTATCGTGTCGCGCGCGCCGAAGTCGCGGCCCATGCCACGAGTTAACGCGGAACACAAAGAGGAGCGGCGGGCGCAGATCATCGCCGCGGCGCGGACCTGCTTTGCGCGCGCGGGATTTCATCGCACGACGTTGCAGGATGTGTTTGCCGAAGCGAATCTTAGCGCCGGTTGCGTGTATAGCTATTTTAAGAGCAAGGAGGAACTGGTGTTCGCGATCGCCGAACAGCGTCATCAGGATGAACGCGCCGCCATTGTCGAAGGATCCAGCGCGCAGGATCCGATCGAGGGCCTGCGATCCATCGCTCAGCGCTTCGCCCACGACTATCTGGGAGAGGACGGCCTTGAACGACGGCTCATCGCCATCCAGACGTGGTCAGAGTCGGTGCTGAACCCCGCCCTTCTCGCGTCGGTACTCGAAGGTGTCGAAGCACCGATGAGGCAGATCGCTCAATTGATTCGCCGCGGCCAGGCGTTCGGCAAGCTATCCACCAAGATCGACCCCGAGGCCACGGCACGCACGATGATCGCGATGTTGCACGGATTTATTCTGCAAAAGCTCTGGGAGCCCAATCTGGACCCCGCCGCGGGGCTTGCCATTTTCGAAAGATTTCTCGATTCATTGTCGGTTCCGTCCGATTCCCGACGATAGCCAACTTGACATCGCGTCATAATATGTCTACGAACAGCCAATGCATGTCTACCGCATGCAGCAGTTGATTCGGCAGCGTGGGAAGGACGAAGTCGTCAACATTACGCAACGCAACAGTCTCTACCAGATCATCGCCCGGCTGGAACGCGACGGCCTCATCGTGGTGCGCGCGACAGAGACCGAGCGTAACCGCCCCGAGAGGGTGGTGTACGAGCTGACCAATGCCGGTCGAGGGATCACACTGGAATCCTCTTCTCGAACTGCTCGAGCGCGTCGCACTCAAGGCTGAGATTGATCGCCTTGAGTCATCGATGGGATCCGCGTCATTCGTTCCGCGGCTCTTTCTTCTCGAGATCGAATTTCTCCTGGCACAGACGGTTAGCGAGCTGCGCTGGGTAACGTCCATCGCGGACGATCTTCGCTCTGGCCGGCTCACCTGGAAGGAGGAATGGCGGTCTTTGCCTGGCTCACGGCCTGAAGCGAGCCGGAATCGATGTGCGCATCTTCGAGCGGGATCGCACCCGTCGAGATGGCCTTCAGGGCTATCGAGTCGGCATCAGCCCGGCCGGCAGCTACGCCTTGCATGAGTGCCTGCCTGCGGATCTCTATCGGCTCTTTGTGGACACGTGTGCCCGGCCGATCCGTCAGCCGCATGACGCTGCGCCAGATCCTGCTGACCGGTCTCGAAGAGGAGACGAAGTTCGAGAAGAAGTTCTCTCATTATGTCCACGAAGAATCCGGTGCGGTGACCGCCTTCTTCGAAGATGGCAGCAGTGCGACCGGAGATCTGCTGGTCGGTGCGGATGGCGCGCCAATTCGCGGGTCCGCCGGCAGCGCCTGCCGGCACCGAGCACGGCGCAGGCGGTAACGATGCTGCGCTCCTGCGGGAGTGGCCGGGCCTGCTCTTCGACAACACACGCGATCACATCATCTGGGGAATCTGGGCGGCCCGGAAAAACTACCCGAAAAATCCCAAGGGACAGACGCAGGAAGAGCAGCTTCGTATCGCCGCGGGGATGACCAAGAGCTGGAATCCCCAGTTTTGCCGTCTGCTGGATCATACCGATTCATCGACGATTTTTGCGATCGACGTGAGCACGTCGGTGCCTCCCCAACCGTGGGAGACCAATTGCGTGACGCTCTTGGGTGATGCTGTCCACACCATGACACCAGGACGGGGTGTCGGCGCCAACACGGCCCTTCGAGACGCGATGACACTATGCCGCAGGCTGATCGATGTCCGCGACGGAAAGCTGGAACTAGTCCCGGCGGTCCATGCGTATGAAGAGGAGATGCTGGGTTACAGCAGCAAGGCCGTGATCGAGTCACGGAAACAGATGGACTCGAGCGATCTGATCCCCGTGCCGGTGATCGGCCGCCTACTGTTGGCGGCTACACGAACCTCGATGCGCCTGGTAAACCGCGTGCCCATGCTGAAACGGAAAATGGTAGACAGTGAGACGAAGCTTCGGAAGATCGAAGACGAGGTAAGCGTCCGGCCAAGACCCGCCAAGGCGTCTTGACCCTTAGATCCGGCTGTAGCTCCATCCATTCGAGGCGGCCCTCCGGGACTGCGATCGAGCGGCGTGCCGCTAAAAGACATTCGACGCCCGCCTCCTCACGAACTTCACGGCGCATGCCTGCAGCAGCGTCCCCGTTGGCTCGTTGGCTTCGAGTTTGCCGCCGAGGCCGTTAGATTTGCCGGCGTGATCATCCTCGACGCGGGTGTCGCGGTGGATCACTCAATCACGCCGACAATAGCTCGGTTAGTTGGGCTGGTATGTGAGTGGCTCCCAATCGTGCTGGTTGTCGGGTGGCTGCGCATAATCGCTCCCGACGACAGTACCGCTGACGCGATCTTTGAAGTAGTAAGGCTGGTTCGCGAGTTGGTATTCCTTGCCGTCGGAATCGGTGTACTTCGATTGCCCGAGAATGGCTTCGCGGGAGAAACGGCCGGCGCCATTCGAGCTGTCAGAAATGGGCGTGCCTGCGCTCGAGGATGGCCTGGAACTGGACCCCATGAGGACGAAGTCCATCGGCTCCACGTTGGCTCCGGTCTGCAGGCGCGTGATCTCTGCCTCGAGTTTGGCCATGAGAGCGACGTTCACCTGCATTTGCGCCTCGCACGGCGGAGGAGGATACATTGGGTTCTCCTGGGTCATACATTGGGCGTTCTGCTGCTGTATCTGGTGATATTGCGCTAGAAGGTTTTCGAGGACCTGGCTGGAATCTGCCGAACGGGATTGGCCTGCACTTTCGGAAATGCTGGATCCGCCAGGAGCCGGGCTCGAGGCGCCTCCGCTACCATACGAGGAGTTGTATGCGTTGCTCGAACGGGCGACGTCGGTGAAATGCCCGTAGATCCCACTGAGCGCCACGAATACGACAAGCGCGATCATCTTGACGCGAAGAGGTAAAGCTTTGATCTTTGTCCACATGAGGAAACCCCTTTTGGTGAATCTGGAAATTTTTCGGAAGTCCTCGCCTCCACATATATACAAGGCGTATTCGCTGTCGATTTCGTATCATTGGAGTCTGACGTCGACATCGTGGACAGCAGGGGTTGAGGCGATTTCGCTTACAGCCAATTACCGACCAGAATGAAGGGGGCCCAAAAGAACGGATGGGAAAAAGGGGCGGCGCTGGCCTTGAAGTGGCCACACACGTCCGGGTTGACACCGCCCAGCAGAAGCGTCAACTGAGCTTTCCGCAAGGCGTCTGCCTTGTCTAGATGATCGTCTTTGTGCGCTTGGTAAAGCGCCCGCATCAGACCAGCGGTGCTTTCGTCCGCGACCGGCACTGCGATTGAAATGCGTGCGTCTCCAGAATCTGCCCATGTCGAATTATCCTATTCGTCGCGGTCGGATCCAATTGGGGTGCTGGAACTATGTTTGATACGCATTGCCGGTGGAAACGAAAAGGGGCGTCGATCTGCCCGGATCGACAGCATCACCGATGTGATCCCGACGAATCAAGAACCGAAATATCGCGCTCTCACTTCGTTATCCATCAGATACACCGCCGGGATTCGCTTCCTCGATCAACTCAATCAGAACGAATAGACCAAAGACCCCTTGATCGACCGCCCAGGGATCGACCGCGCGGTGGCGACGCCGTTCGCATTCGGATAACTGTCAACTTCCGTGATGCCGATGGTGTTGAACAGGTTGTTGGCGTTGAAACCGATTTTGAGCGACTGGGTGATGTTGTAGCTCACGAACGCATTGACGGTCGTGTACGCCGGCTGCATCAAGCGCACGCCGGTTCCCGAGACCTGACCGGAAAAGGAATCGGTGGTGCCGATGACGTTCACGCCGACCTCGAAGTAGGGGCTGAACACGAAGGAAGGGGTGAATTGATAGACGTAATTCGCCTGACGTTGCGGCGCCGTGCCTTCATCGCCCGGCGTGATGAAGTCGGCGACGATACGCGAGTGCGTGTAGGTCACGCCGCCGCTGATGTGGATATACTCACTCTGCCAGGCCCCTTCCAACTCCAATCCATACGCATGATAGACGCGGTCCTGAAACACCACCTGCTGGGTGACGTCTTGATTGGTCTCCGCGGTGCGCGCGAAGAAGGGTGTCGCGAACAGGCTGAAATCCTGGATGCGCCACTTGATGCCACCCTCGATCTGGCGCACGTAGTCGATGGCGACCTGCGATGAGGCGCCGCCATCCGGATTGATGCCGCCGCCGAAGAGCAGCCGGTCCGCATTCGCACGCCCGCCCTGGCTTATGCGCGCGAACGCGGCGAGATCGTGATTGAACTCGTAGTTGGCTCCGAGCGAATAGGAGACATAGTGCTGCTCGTAGTCGATCGGACTCGCATCCGCTGTGTTGACGACGTAGACCTTTTCCTCAGGCACGGTCAGCGGCTGGTTGGCAATCACGGCATAAGGACCCGGGGTTCCCGCCGCGTAGCTTCCCGACGCATGCTGAATGTCATAGCGCACGCTGCCGTCCACGTTCCAGCCGTAGCCCTGCCAATTGAGGGCCGCGTAAGGCGCGGACGTATCATAGTGTGCGTTCTCATAGCGCACGCAGCAGCCGCCGAACACCGTGCCGTAGCCGATCAGGCCGCCTTGGGTTTGCAGCACACCTGCGGCGTTGGTGACATTCAGCAGCTGCGCGTCTTTGCCCACCGCCTCTTCCAGATACTCGTTCCAGTGCCAGTCCTGCACGATGTTCTGGCGCGATTCATACAGACCGAAATTGAGATTGAACGATGTGTCGGCGCCGTTGAAGGATTTGCTGAGGCTCAGGTTGTTGGTGATGTTGCCCATGTCGGGCAGGCTGACGTTGAAAAGGCCCATATCGACCGCGAGTCCATTGCCGCCGAGTGCGGCCGGATTGGTGATCGTCTGACCCTTGTTGGGGCCGGTCGCATACGAGAGTGTCGCCCCCGCACCGCCGATGGACGTCGCATAGCCCGCCGCGGAACCCACACCGGCCGGATACGGGCCGATGAAGTCGCCGGAAATGCTCGCATAGCGGAAATTATCGTCGAGCTTCCAATCGCTCGCGAGATTTAGGCGCACCTCCACTCCGAATGCGGTCACCTCGGAATGGTAACCGTCGTCGATGTTGGTCAGGATGCGATTGCCATTCGCTCCGACGGCCAG
>Ga0116227_10009282_pt1 | contig 17950 bp, 8 predicted proteins | sample S1TSphgellanicum_FD_89693 | JGI IMG/M metagenome (GOLD analysis project Ga0116227, IMG submission 89693) | Host-associated microbial communities from peat moss isolated from Minnesota, USA - S1T2_Fb - Sphagnum magellanicum MG | ecosystem: Host-associated > Plants > Peat moss > Unclassified... | reverse complement strand
TAAAATGAAATTTTAACATTTATTATAGGTATTTTAAAAAATTAAAATGACATTTAAAAAGTATCAAAAAAAAAAAAAAAAATTCATTAATTTGTCAAGACATCATTTTGTCTATTGGCATACAACAATTTAATAAAACTATAATAATGTAAGATAAACAAAAATTCAAAGTTGTCCTTTGTAGTCCTTTAAAAATAGGTCACTCCTTTTGGTACCCCAATCATGAATACACCCAATTTTATCCTTTTTTTTCATGGTATCAAAGCAAGGTAGAAAATATTAGCAAAAGAAGAAAAAGGTCACCTAGTTGAACAACAATTCCTAGGTTAGAAAGTTATCATGGTGGGTGAATCAAACATTGTCTATGGCGAGGTTTACAAACTAAAAGGTCAGCAAAATTATTTTGTGTGAAAGTTGAAAATGATTTTTATTTTGAAAAGAGAAGGTATATGGGATTTAATTAAATGCAAGGTTACTTCAATGAACTTCCTTGCAATAGTCATAAGAGAGTCATTGATAGAAATTTTTTTTAAAGAAAACAAGTAGAGAGCACATTTGACCTTGACTTTGTTCATCAAGGATGATTTTGTTGACATGATATGTGAAAATGAAAATTTAAGAAAGGCATGGAAGAAATTGGAAGATACCTTTCAAGTTAAAGATTTTTCAATAATGCAAATGATGACCGAATAACTCCACAACTTAAAATTGACATAAGGAGGATTAGTGGAGGAGATGTTAAGAAAACATGAAAGCCGAAGAATTGGTTGGTGAAAGTAGGAGAAAAGATACTTAACAAGATGATGGTGCAATTGTTGTTACAAGCCTTCTTGAATCTTATGAAAGATTAAGCAAAGGTTCAGCCTCTTTAAAGCACCTTCAATTGAAAGGTATTAATTATTTGGTTAATATAAGGCCATCATTAAGAATCTCACATGCAAAGTACACAAGAAGAAGCATTAGTTATTCATGTGATGTGACACATTAACTTTGTACTAACTTACAACAACTATTGAAGAGTACATGATGAGTCACAATTTTGATTTGCTAGTCGAGGATTTCTATTCCAACTACAAAGAAAGGGAGTTCAAGGATTTGGTTTTGAAAACAACTATGGACAAGGAGGAGTTGCACAAATTATGCTACATCGTACACATTGTCAACCACTATGTTACATGTGTTGCAAGCCCAACCATCAAGTTATAAAATGTGGGCATCATAAGATTGGAGACTTGGACAAAACAACTCATTATGTGGAGAACAAGACCTAGGAGAAGAAAGTTACTCAAATGTTTTAGAATCATTTTATGTAAGAATTATAGAAATCATGGATTATATATATAAAACCAACTTTGGTACATGGATAGTTGTTGTTCCAACCATGTTACCAAAAAGAGGACAAAGTTTATTAATGTTATCAAGAAGGACAAAATAAATTGCAAACTACTAAAGGTGAACCTCATGACATTGAAGGAAAAGGAACACATATTGTGCCACATAGTTCCAATGAAATAAAGATTTTTAACGTTCTCTATGTACTTATTCTCGTGACAAGTTTGATGTCTATAGGTGATTTAGCAAATACTGATAACATTATGGTGTTTTCAAACAAGTATTGTTGGATCCTAAACAACATGAGTGGTCGAAATGTGATTGGTCATAGAGATAGGAGTAATGGCTTGTATCAATTCTCACCAAAAGTGCAAGCAATTAACATTGTAGAAAAAGTGGAGAAGAAAATGTCACCACAAGCCCAATTATGGCATAGAAGGTTGGGACACATATGTTACAAGAGTTTGAATCACATGTTGCATCAAAATTGTGTAATTAATGTTTACATGTTGATAACAAGGATGTTATGTGTGAGCATTGCTTAGTAGGACATTAGCACAAAGAAAGATTTCACAAGAAATTTGAAAGCTAAATGAAAAATCCAATTGAATTAATTCAAGTAGATCTTGTGGGACCATTTCGTCACAATTCTCTGAGAGGATCCAAGTATTTTGTTGTCTTCACATATCACTTCAATCGTAAAACTTGGGTGTTCTTCAAGAAGAGCAAAGGTGAAACTTTCATGAAATTTTTAAAAATCAAGAAGTGAATGGACGCAAATAAAAATATGTACCTTGTAGATTGACAAAGGATGTGAATTCTTGTCAAAGGAATTCATCTTATACTATAATAATGTGGTATCAAACAACAATTGACTTAAGCATTGATACCCTAACAAAATGGGGTCATTGAATGCCGAAACTAAACCATTGTGGGATGGACAAGAGCTTAGCATTTGATAGCAAACTTCCAAGTTTCTTATGGAATGAAACTATAAACACATCAACATATTTAATTAATTGAAGTCCCATGAAAGCGAATAATGTGCAAACAACAAAGAATATACATACTAACAAAAGGCTTAAAGTTCATCATTCACAAATATTTGGGTGCTCAGGTTGTGTTCATGTGCCAAAATAACAACATGATAAGTTTGATAATAAAACAACAAAATGCTTATTTTTAGGCTATGATGAACAAAATAAAATGCATAGGATGTATAATTTGAGCACAAAAAAAATATTGTTGAATTGTGACGTAGTTTTTGAAGAGTCCAAAATAGGTTATGACTAATTAGAGCAACAATTAATACCACCAGAATAGTTGGTATCTAAAATTATTTTCAATAATACTAATGATGTTGAATTTGCAAGCAAAACCATCATTGAACTACCTTTAATGCAAGATACATTTCGAGAACTTATTTATTCATAGGAACAAACATCTACGTATGTTGAGGATAATCAACAAACACATGTTGAAAAGGAGTATAAGCTAGGTCAAATAAAAGGGAGCAAGGGTCAAATGATATATTAGTTCCAACTTTTACACCCATGAAAGGATCACCACTGATCACATTTGTTCCAAGAAAAAATCCACCAAGAATGTGAACACAATTAACTTGACTGAAAGAATTGTATGCCTTGTTTATTGAGATTGAAAATCCTATCACATATGTTGAAGTAGAATCACATCAAGGTTGGAAAAAAAAAATGGCTAAGGATATTGAATCAATAAACAAGAATTAAACATGGATCACTATACCTAATCTTGTAAACAAGGAGTTAATCATTGCAAAGTGGATTTATAAACCACACTTAAGACATTAAAAACAATGCAAAAATTGAAAGGAAGACTTGTTGCTTGAAGGTTTGAACAAACAAAGGGAATTAATTACTATAAGATCTATGTTCCAATTGTGCAATGGTTTACAACATGAACCATCTTAGCATTAACAACAACAAAAGATTGAAAAGTGAAGCAAATGGATGTCAATACAACCTTCCTTAATGGAAAATTGGAAGAGGATTTTTTATGGAAATACTTGAAGGATTTGAAGGCCATGGCAATCCATATTTGGTCTACAAGTTGAGATGGGCACTATATAACTTACATCAACCACCACAAGCTTGGTATAACCATATTGATGAAGAGCTGACATCAATCGGACGTAAAAAAAGTTCAACAAACTTCAACTTGGTGGGAAACGGGAAATATGTCATATTGTTATTTTATATAAATGACTTACTTTTGATTAAAAACACCATTCAAGAACTCAAGAGAATAAAGAAGACTCTCACCAATACATTTGAAATGACCTTGCTTAGAAATGCTTCATTATACCTTGGAGTTGAAATCATTCGAACTAGTGAGGGGATGTGGCTCCATCAACACCCATAAATCTAGCTTATGTTGAAGAAATTCAGATTTGATAAATGCACACCTACTAATATTCCAATGGACCTTGAATTGAAGCTTCAAAAAGAAATGGGTATGTGCATAATTGATGCCACATTGTACCAATATATGATTGGAAGCTTGCGCTCCATCTTTAAGATTCGATTTGACATTGGATATGCTTTGAGTGTGATAAACCATTGTGCATTTGAACCTAAGAAGGCACATTTGAAAATAGTGAAACATATTATGCGATACGTGCACATCACTCAATCATATGCATTATTTTATCCAAAAAGGCAACACATACTTCATGACCAAAATATTATACTTACTTTCACTAATGTAAATTATGGACATGATCTAGAAACAAGGAGATCAATTACATGGATATTCCACAAACTTGGGGTTGCTCCCATTGACTGGAGCAACAAACTTCAACCAATTGATTTTCTCTCGATCATTGAAACAGAATATCAAGCATTGAGTCAAGCCACAAAGGACATTGTACACCTTCAACGACTATTAACAAAACTTGAAATTTGTAACACACAACAACACAATTATTAAGTGATAATCAATCGTGCATTTGATTATTACACAATCTAGTTCTACACACATGCATCAAACACATCAAAATACATTACCATTTTATTTGAGAATGAGTACAAGCGAGTGACATTCTAATAAGCTATGTTTTGATTGTAATACTACAAGTTGATTTTCTCACTAAACCCTTAGACTATTTAAGATTTTCTACTAATAGAAACAAGTAAAGTCTGGGATTGTTACCCAATTCACCAACTTGACTTATTGGTTAATTCTATTCTTGGTTCTTCACATTTAATTAGGAGTCATATTTTTTGAATAGTATTCATTCTAGTCTTCACTCATTTGAATTCTAAGACAGAGATTTGACAGCAAGAGGGGGTGGTGAAGATAATGTTCTTTTTGTAAAGACAACAACAAGTAGTTACACACTTAGTCTCATAAAACAATCCTAGTTGAATGTGTTTTGACTCTTGACTTAATTAGGACGTTGAAATAGTAGAAAGGCTTTGACAATAACAAGGTCATTGCAAGTTACAAAGGGAAACTTGTAGAATATGGCGACAACCAATCTCACACATCTCCACCATTTATGAGTACATAACCACCATGCAATTAACTATATAAATAGTTGATATCAAACATGGGTTCCCTACCCTACTACCAAACTTTGAATTGCAATAAAGCAAACCTCTACAATTTTATGTTTCTTTCAAGTGATCTAAATTTGTTTTCTTAGTTATCTTGAATGAGCTCACAGTTCTATGTGTAATGGTAGTTATTGATTTATAAATAAGGTTCTAACACATTACTTGTGCCACTTTGTTGTAGTGTAATTGGAGAGCATGTTATATTATGCAATTATTCCTCCGCCTTACAAGGGGGTTATGAATGAACATTGATAAAAATCAGTTTTTGATCAAATTCAATCATCATTCAAATTATGTAAAACCCATGCTACACCAATCCATCATCTCTCATAGTTTTGTTTGAACTTTGCTTGCCAAAAAAAAAAGGGCATATGAACTATGACACAATTAGAAGCCTCGTTTTTCATATCTACAAAGCGCTCAATGAAAAATTCCGAAGTGTACATGAAGGGTACGTTATTTTCATGAATATCCATCCCTCTTAGAAAAGACTCCTTATGAGTGAGGAGGAAATTATGCTTACATATTGTGCAAGGTTCGTTTCCCTCTCAAGGAATAGGTGTAAGAACTCTTCCCTTTCACACCTCATGGTCAGCAGGATCTTCCGCGGGTGGTGAGATCTTGCATGAGGAACACACCATGGTTGTCATCCATCTGACAACAAAAGTGCAATGGATCACTAAGTTGTGGAAACCAGATGGATGAAAGAATCTATGGACGGATGGGATGAGAGAATCTTCAGATGGATGGATGAGAGGATGTTTGGACGGATGCAATGAAAGAATCTTTTAACGGATGGATGGGATGACAGAATCTTGGGACGGATGGATGAGAAAATATTCTGACGGATGAGAAAATGTTCATCCACAAGAGGGAAAGGGTGTGCAAACCGGTGGACCGGGCCCGGCCCGGCCCGCCATCAGAAGAGACGGAGAGCGTTGCAGCCATCCAGCCAGCCAGGCGAGGCGAGAGAGAGAGCGATGGCGCTGTTGTGATGATCCGACCCAACCGAGCTTCCGTTGCAACAATGCGGTGCCCGCTTTCCAAGACGATGTTGAGACTGGAGACGCCCATTTGGTTTGGTTCTTCTTGTACCCCGCGCGAGCTCCTTTGTATGAATCCGGAGATCCGCTGCCCTGGATTCAGTAGTCCCTCCTATTGGGGCGGTACGTGGGTATCAGAGTTATTAGGGTTTTGTGTCTTGGTGGCAGTAGTACTAGTAGTAGTCTGAAGCAGCTGATGAAGAAGAAGAAACCCTAGTAATGCTCTCTTCTTCTGTGGGAAGGAGGCCATGGTCTTTTTCATCTTCTGGCCATGCATGCATTTTGCTACTGAGGGTTTTGTTTTTATGATGACTCTTGCGTCTCTCCTCTCTTGACAGTGGAGGAGCGAGCTCACATGAATTTTTTTTTCTTCTTCTTCTTCTTCTTGAGCCTCCTCCTCGGACTGGGAAAAGCCTTCCTTCGGCGGGGTCAGGTCCAACCGACTGACTTTATGGAACGAGACTTGCGAGGAGCAAGTTGGGGTGTTTCTCTATGTGCGATGAAATCCTACTTGCGGTGGTGTAAACCCCTTTCCCTTATTTAGCTTGTGATGAGTGGAGGAAGCTCTGCGAGCGACGACAAGGGAGGAGCTTCTTTTATTCTCTTTTTCAGCAAGAATCAAAGGTGAGCAGCACAAACATACTCCGATCATCCTCCTCCCTACGGGTTTTCTTTTTGCTTCACATTACTAGGGTTCCAACATTACATGCTCTCACGAAGCAGATGATGAAGAAGAACCCTATGTTTACGTTATGCTCTTGCACCCAGCACTCATTCTTGTTGTGTTTAGCTTTTGGCTTTGCTTCAAAGGGTTTTTGTTGTTGTGGAGTACACAATCCACAAAGCTCATAGATAACATTACAACACAGATGATGTTCTGCAGCCAAAGTAGGGAGAGTGACCCCACTCTGGTGTTTACCCTACAGGATGTGCAGAACATTCCAACCACTACCCTTTTTTGTTGGTCATTGTCTCTATCTATGCCTTAGGGTTTGGATGCATGCTTCTCCTACAGGGACAAGCTAAAATGAATTGAAGCTTACTACCGTCACAAGCTTTTTGCAGCTTGAACAAATTGGGGGGGGGGGATACACACTATTTGACTTTTTACTTATCAGTTACATCTCTTGAGTGCTAGCCAACATGATTATCACTCAGAGGGTTGCTCACTGTTGTATCCAAAAATAGTGACAGAAACACAGGTCACACTGATGTTTGTATAATGGTTTTGCACTGAAATTGTGCGGATTGTTCTATACTTTCTCTACACTTACTGTTGGGGAGCTGATGAACTCAGTGGGGAGTCATGTTTGCAGCTTGTCACTGCTGCTACTCATGATGAAGGTGATGGTCTGATGCTTTGTGATTGACTCTCATAAAGGTTACAATGGCCATATTCATTATTGTGTGTTTTGTTTTTTTGGTTTGTTTGAACTGAGAGAACAGTTACCTTCAATAAAAAGAATTGTTGTTGTTGGAGTTTTCTCTGCAGTCTTGCAAGTCTATTTTAGTTGTTTTATGGCAGTGTGCATTATTGCCCTATGGTAGTGTTTTTGTCTGCTTATGCATGCCTCAGTGTAATTGAAGCTTCTGTTCCTATAGCCAATATTCCTACATTACTACTTCCTTGTGTGCACAACTTTTTTCTGTCTCAGCTCATCATGTGATGGCTTTTTCTAGTGTATACCCTAAAAAAAGAAGAAGCAATGGTTCTGCTTTCAGAAACTGGGAGCATTTGTTGGGAAGTTATCAGTTATCATGACAGTGCTGTTGTGGAGATTTCCTCCCATCTGATACAAAGCTTTCATGATTTTTCCAGAGTAACTCCAGCTCTCCTGAATTGAGTCTTGGATAAGAAGTCTGTGATATCATTTATGTCTATATAGGGGTATTGCATTGTGAACCTGACAAAAAAAGTCCTATATTGGAGTTAAAGCTATGACCAGGCCACTGAATAAATCAGATGTGGGAAGATGTGAAAATGGAAGAATGAAGAGATTCTGGCAACTTCAGATGCATGGGACTCAATTACCCTGTCAATTTGAAGGCAAAAAGTAGGTACTATCAAAAATGGTAAAGTTGAGAGATGAAGTTGTCATGCTCTAACTTATGGGCACCTCATGGACTTGACAGAAAGAGTGCAACAAAATTTGGACTCAACTCTGACCATTGGGAGGATGGGCTATAATAAGTCTGAGAGTGATGGCACAGATGATGAGGACCTCCCACCACCAACACACTTGGGTTCCATGACAAGAAAAGGTTGCCCCAGGGGAAATGGCAAATCTGGGGGGACTGCTGCCTCTATTGAACAGCAGATCCGGAAACTGGAGCTTGATGCATACACAGCAATTCTTCGGGCATTTGGGGCCCAGTCAGAGGTCATTACATGGACCAAAGAACGGCTTATGTCAGATTTGCGAAAGGAGCTTCGGGTTGCTGATGAACAGCACCGTGAGCTTCTTGGGAGAGTGGCATCAGATGATACATTGCGGCATATCCGGGAGTGGAGGCAATTCGGAGAAGATCCAGGCCTTCCAACCCTCTCCCATGACCCAGCTCCAAGCCCTGCTGTGTCACAGTCCCGGAAGAAGCCAAAAACAGGTCATGCTGTTCAAACCCTACCTCCGCCACTGCCACCACCTTTACTCAAACTGGCACCCACCACTGGAGGTGCCTTGCCTTCTCCTGCTCCTGCTCCTGGCACTGGAACAGGTCCAAAAGGGAAGAAATCCAGGAGTAAAGGGTCAGTGGCTCCTCCAGTGACCACACCAAGACCTTCTGCACCTGTAGGGGCCACAACAGGAAGAGGGAGTAATGCTGTGAAGGTCACTGCTCCTTGGAGCAACCACATAGATGCAGGCCCTTCAGATTCGCATATTGATCCATGGGTTGGCCGCAGAGTTATGACACGATGGCCAGATGACAACACCTTCTATGAGGCGGTGGTGACCGACTATGACAGAGTGAAGCACTTGCATTCACTTGTTTATGATATGGGTACACCACGGGAAACATGGGAGTGGATTGACCTGAAGGGAATGGACAAGAAGGATGTCAAGTGGATTGAGGGACCTCCTATTTTGCTTGATGGGAAGGCATCTCCTACAACACCAGCATTATCAGCAGGCAGGGGTGCTGGGCAGGGCCTGAAACATGGGGGAAGAGGTGGTTTATTGGCTGGAGCAGGAAGAGTTAAGAGCAGCCAGCGAGGGAGGCCAGCTGGCTTGCATGAGAAAATGGCTCCTGTTTCTTCTGCCCTACCAACCAGGCCAGGGAGGGGAGGGGCAGCTCCCGGAGCTGAGACCAATGGTTCTGACCGGAGAACTGGCCATGCAGTCGCAATACAGATTCCAGACTTGGCAGCATTTGTTAAGGAGACGGATGACCTGGATCAGGAAGAAGATCTGGAAAAGCTGGAGAGTGTGAGACACAAAGCTAAAGAACATGAAGAAATGCTCCACAGAGCTTTGGTGGAAGTGGGAGAGTCATCTGATGAAGCTGGGAGCGATGATAGGAGACACCACCATCCTGCTTTCTCTCTGACACACTCCATTGATAAAGAGAAGGATCATCATAGCCAGCAAGACAGTGGAGATCGTGATGAGGAAGAGGACACAGCTGGGGATCAGAGGGAGGTTTCGGAGGGTGATCATGGAGTACATGAAAGGGGTGGAGCTGCATCTGATGCTGAGGTAGAAAATGCTGAAGAAGATGTGGACAGAGATGATGACATGTAGACTGTGATATATTAGTAATTCAAACAAGTTTGTACTCTGGAAAGTGTGTGAAGTTCCTTCCCTTTTTCAGTCTTTGATTGTGCCCCCCTTTGTATTCCTGCTCTTGCTCAATTTCACAGGTTGGCGTTTCTGGTATAAAATGACAGCCCAGTTTTGGCACACAAAATCTTTGCAAACATGTACCACTGTCAATATTTCAGAGCTTAGACCTGAGCAGTTTATGGAATACACATATGATGATGTGTCTCAAAGGCATTCCAATAGAGGTCAACTTTTGATTTGTTACTCAGTGAGAAGTAAAGGTCTAGATGAAGTACTGTGTTTGGACAACAGAATGTGATCAGTTGGGATTTAGGTGTTAAATAGACTGCACAGACCCATTCCTGTTCAACCACTATTATACAAGGATGCTCTGCTGTTGAATGATTAACAGATAGTTTAACTGTACAAGGGGTTGGCTTTGAGGCTAGCGTAATTCTGGGGATGTGGTTGATATGCTAGATAGTCAGATTACATCATGCTTAGAGTTTTAGCTATTTGGGACCTATCAGCAATGTTAGGTGCACTAATGGCATTTGGTGCAGGTGTTCTTGGTTGTGGGTTGGGTTTTTTAAGCCTCCCCTGGAGTAGATGAAACCATCAATTTATTGAATCAGTGAAGCTCATGATGATGAATCTTCTTGGTTGTGGGTTGGGCTTTCTAATTAGTATACCATTGGAGTGCCAATTGTGCAATCCTTTTAGCTAACTACTACGTCTTCTTCTATGGGTTTTGTTTTCGATATTGATAAGTCTAGTTCCTGCCTAGTTTTTCTTTCTCTGTGAACCTTGGTAAGGACTTAGCAAGAGGTTTTGTAGATGATATTTTAGCTTTTGTCTTACCTCAAGATTTGAAACCAGTTTGCATACTCTCAGGCTTGTCTAGTAAGAGAAATAGTTTGAGTTACCTCCTTTTATGTTCTAGGCTTTGCACTGCCTTCACTCTTTTGAAGGGGAAAGCTGTTTGTTTTTTTTGGGGTGCTTTGAATGCTGCTTCTCTTGAATAGCATTAGAGTTTGATAATGCTATTCAAGAGAAGCAGTATTCAAAGCACCTCTCCAAACCTTGAGTCCCAATCTTTTTTTCTCTTCCCCTACTTTAGCCCTTGTTTCCTTAATCTTTCACCCCTTGTAACCTTCCATCTGTTCATTGCAGGAGAACCCATTGATGGGAAGTTTTGTGGGTTGCTTAAAATTGTTATGACTTGGCGGCCACCATGTGAAGTGACTTGCCAAGGGTGCACAACTTCTACCATATGGCCATAATGATGGGAAAGTGCTAAAAAGAAATTTTGTAAGATTTGATGCCCATCAAAGGGGGGTTATCTTCCCATGTGCACAACTTTTTGGCATTTTGGGAATCACTAAGAAAATTATTCATCAAGGCTTCCAGATTCATCAGTGTTTTGAGGAGCACAATACAAAGGTAATCACAATTGGGTGTTCATCAATTGAGACCAATATCTCATGTGCACTAGGTGAAGACAAGTGAGTGCAAGGTGAATTCTGTTTTAACATTAACCAAATGAAGCTTCTGCACTTGGTTGACAGGTTTGTAATCATAGGTTCATTGTAACGTAAAAATGCACAAGGCAATTATGAAATAAAGTTTGGAGATAAAGGCTTACATGAAGTAAAGCACTATTTAGACCAACAGCTCCTCCACCTTCTTTGGTCCTAACCCCAATTCTATTATAGGTTACTTCCAAACTTTATAAGCATCCCATCCCCAGACTAAATCTGGGGACTGGGAATCAAAATTTAACATTTCTTCCATTAAATATGAGCTCTAAAAGGCCTTCATCAAGAAGGTAAAGGTATCAGTGTATGTTCTTCACCCTTGCCTTTCATTTATTGCACATGATGTTGCATACAGGGTAAAACTTGTTTTACCACTAGTGGGGATGAAAGCAATTTCATACCCATTTCAAGCGCTGTGTACTTTTCGTCAGGAATACTTTTAATTTCCTACTGCATACTTTTCCCTCATTTTACAAAAAGTTTTAATGCATCATCAAGGATTCTTGGATCTTTTGTCCACTAAAATAGAAATGATGAAATCCTCAGTTAAATGGCATATAGGTTCCCCTTGAAAACAAAACATGACATTCATCAAATATCAAAGACACAGAAGAAGAAGGAACCAGACAAGGAAGCAACATGTCATCACAGAATTGTGATCAAATGTGCAAAATAAACTTCAAATTTCGGCATGCCAACTTTTCAGTCTTTCCAGAAGGCAATACTATTTTTCCAAAACTTTGGTATTGCCTTTACCAAGAACAAAATCACTGGTCAAGAGGCAAGATGTAAAACCTCTATATGCAGATGGAAACCCATATAAACAAGCCAAAACACAACTAGTAATCTGACAGTAAAGCAGTGTGCATTGAAGGAAGATCTAAAGCTGGTAAGCTCTGATTGACCTATGATGGGAGGCATGGCAGTTGAGGTGGCTGCTAAACATTTCAAGGAATATACACACAGCCCAACAGTAATTGTCAACCCAAAGAAAAAACACAAGACAATCCAACAGCTGAAATAGGGTGAATCAAAAGCCTCTGCTAGGCAGTGACATAGGAACTGATGTACAGTTTCACTGTGATCTCTAGAGGTTGATTGCCACCTCCAGCTGCATGCAAGGAGACTGGAACCATGGAGAATAACCGCAAAGTTAAGGGTAAGACAGCAGGTTCTACCTTGACCTCACTTGAGAGATCATTTTCACCCAAGGAAAAATTTGCTGAGATATCATCTGTGTATATCTTTCCAGCCAACCTCTCCTCTACTTCACGAATAATGTCCTCATAAGACTCTTCCTCTGGACTACTGCCAATACTGTCTGTTGGATTCACAACTGTAGCTATGTCAGCCACTGTTCTTTGTGGCCTTCCAGGTTTGCTGTCATTTGACCAGTTTTTGGGAACAGTTGATGGAGAGATGTCAAGGACAAGTGTCCCTGTTGCTGCAAACCACTCTGCATTCACTCCTTCTATTTCCTCATAGTATATCCGCCGCTCCATCTGCAGATTTCACCACTGCCATTCATTAACCATATCATGCAATGACTTCATAGTAAAGCAATTCAACACTTCCAGATATGTCCTAGATAATTCAGCCAACAAAGCTCCCCAGTAACAAAGACAATACATGAGAATTTCTGTCAAAGAATCTCCACGACCATCTGGATCTGGCAGAGAGACTGAGAGATCATACTTACAGCAACTTTGCAGATATAAAGAGACATGAACTTTGAGCCCAATGCCAGTACCCTAGCATCTGAAAGCAAACCCTGAAAATACAAGACATGGGGACACAACTCATCAGTTGTGGATTATATACATCTCTCTACAACGCTAGAATCATGCTGGTTCTTCTACTTCTTACTCACTGTTCTTCCAATTCCAGCATGATCACCTTCCATAATAGCAATTCATGCATATTGATGCCCAGCACTGAAAGGCAAACTCAAGATGTGATACCATGAACCAGGAATGGCCCTGAAAATGAGCTTATACAAAAAATATACCTGTTTCTTTTTCAACATGGTCCAGAGATACAGCTTATCACTCGCATCCTTCACATTCCGGCTGGCCAGCTTCCTTTCATTGCAGTGTGTAGCTATGACAGCAAGATCTGCAATTCCAGGAAGCTTGTGCTTGATTGCAGCTGAAGCCAGTGCCTGCTGAGCAGATGGTATAAAAGTTGCTTCCTTAGTTGCCTTGGCACCTGAAAAGCACTTGCTGGCCAACTGGATGCTCTGTCCCGAAGACAGTGCCTGAGAACTTTTACCTCTGCTGCAGGGTAGAGAGCTTTCACCCTGAATTATCACCTCCTCTGCCTCAAGAGCTGCAGCTAACATGCGGTGAACTAAAATGTCTGGGTACCTACGAATTGGTGATGTGAAATGTGTGTAGAGGGGTGTTGCAAGAGCATAGTGACTCCATTCTTCCTCTTTGTCTTTTAACTCTCCAGTGCAGAAGTACTTTGCCAGCTGCATGGGCTTAGTGGCTAACAACATCAAAATGTTGAAAACTGCAGGGTCATGTTTAAAACGTTCTTGCATTTTCTCCAGTGAGATGTGCAGAGCACCTGAAGAGGATGCATTCAGCTCAAGCCCATTCTTGTCACAAAAATCTTCAAACTCCTTCAGCTTCCGCATGTTAGGCTCTGGATGTCTCCGCAATAGAGCACTGTCTGGAAAAGCATTTGAAATCACACGAGCTACACTCATGTTGGCCAAAAGCATGAACTCTTCAACAACAAAATTTGAATCTTTTGTTTTGAACATGGTGCTCTCATATGGAGCCCCATCTTCATCGAGTGAAAACATGAGCTTGGAGTTGTTGAGTTTCAGTGCCCCTTTTTCAAAACGACTATCTCTTAGTTTCTTTGCCACATTATACAGTGCTTGGACATCAGCCACTACCTCTTGCCAAGTATGCTTGCCATGAACTTTTGGTAATGATGACTCATTTTCCTGCATATCTCTGGGGGCCTGCACTTCTTCCAGATCTGTGGAAACCTCATCAATCATGTTTTGTGCATGTCCATATGTAAGCTTCGCACATGACTGGATTACCGTTTTGCCAATCCACTGGTCTAGAATATCACCTGCTGGGCTTATGCTCCAGATAATCGAGAATGCTAACCGATCAACCCCAGGGTTCAAAGAACATAGCTCTTCACAAAGAAGGTGTGGCAACATTGGGACAACTTGCTGCTCAAGGTAGACACTTGTTGACCTAGACTGAGCCTCTTTGTCAAGTGCAGTGTTGGGACTAACAAAGTAAGACACGTCTGCAATATGCACACCAACTCTGACCACCCCATTCTCTAAGCATTCAAAGGAGAGTGCATCATCTAAGTCTTTTGCTGTGGGTGGATCAATTGAGAAGATGCGCTGGCCCCGCAAGTCTACTCTCCTCTTTATTTCACGTGGGGAGATCTTCCAGGGTATTTTGGGAAGGCAATCTAGTGACTCTTGTGAGAATGCTGCACTATGGACCCCATGCTCAAACAATATTGCCTTTAACTGGGCCTCAATCTGCCCTCCTTGACCCAAGCTCCTTTTTACAACTGCAGTTGGAAGATGGCTGTCAGAATGCCATCCATCTACCTGGGCAGCAACAAGCTCTGTCAGCATTGTGGCATCACCTTCCTTGAGTCGCTCATATAAATCATCTGGCAAGCAAGCTGAAAACACAAGCATCTTAGGATACCGGTTGTCCACAGGCACCAAAAGCATCGTGCCCAAACTTCTTCTCCTTTGTGAGTGGTTTTCCTGCTGTCCTCTCCTATTGGGTTTGTTACCAGAGTGCTGCGGTGTCTCAAGAAACCCTACCACACTTTCCCGCCGAGGAGACTTTTCAAGAATTGCAACAACTTTCCCTGTAGGCCTTCTTCCAGGACATGACATGACAAGCAATGCAAGGCTGGTAATGGCCGTTGCAACCTTTCCTGGTCTAGGGTGAGACCCCTCTTCCTTCTCCACATTTGATTGTGCCAAACTCTGCAAGCCCACACCTGGAGTCAATCCACTGCCTTGTAGTTTCAAGATTTGAATGACAGTATTAGAGGATCCTTCTGTATTGTTTTCAAAGGCTTGATTACTGTCATCACATGACACTTCGATTGGGAGCACATGAGTCTCTTGCTTCATGTGCATTTGATTGTTACTAGCTGTGTCCTGCACAAAGTGTTGATGATGAGCTTCCAAAGTCATCTCTCCTTCATGCAAAACTCTGGCATTTGCTCCAGCATCTATATCCTGAAATTGTGCTTCAGTGTGGTCAATAACAATTTCCTGTGAAGAATGGGCATCTATGTTGATAGTTTTCCCAGACTCCATTGCACCCTGCTTGGAAGAGCTAGACTCACTGTTGGCCTGCTTGTTAAGAGAGCCCTTGAGCCTGGGCCATGATGATGTTGGCTCCAATGTGATAGCTACAAAATCTCCTTCCATCTGCACCCAGAATCATTGCTTGATGTGTGAAACTCTTGGAAAAGGAAGGACTCAAATTGATCTTTTCATATGGGATTGAGCTCCTTTGGATTTCTGATGCAACTGGCTCAAATAAAATTCAGGAAAAGAAAGGGCATGTTGTGAAAATGTACTGCTCGATTTTGGGCCACAACTCCATAAATGAGAATGTCCAAAGGGATGCCTTCAATTGTCACATATGCCTGCACAAGATAGAAACCCAGAAGAGTCAACTACACAACTCCATTGCTCATGTTATGCAAGAGTCATTCAACCTAAAAAGGTGAAGCACAAGAGAGAAGATAGAATCTAAAGGCCTGATCATTACAGTAGAGATTGCAAAACAGAGCCACAGTCACCTCACTGCGGTTGTGAGAATTGATCCGGAAACATGCCTTGAACACTTGTCCAGCCTGCAAAGCATGAGACATGGGCTTATTTTAGACATACCTCCAAAAAGATATTCTCACAAGCCTTCTGCTGAAGGTATAAATAATTCTGAGCATGACTACAACCCTGGGAAAGCATGCAACAGCCTAACACCTTTGAGAAAACAAAAAATCTGAGAACTGAAATGTCAGGATCCCACCTCCATAGCCTTGCTCACTTCTTGAGGGGACCAATGCTCAGGAAACACTTTAGTCTTTGGATATGTACAAGCATTCCTTATCCCTTGACCAGCCATACTCTCAACCTTAGACATTGAGGGAGCTTGAAAAGGAGAACCAAGCAAGGTCGATTCTGGTCCTGGCCATGAGTGAGGACTCCCAAGAAGTCTATCTCCAGTGGATCCTATGCTTGGGACTCCCCTATGTGGAGAGACTACACCTTCTTTGCTTCGCAGCCCTGGCACAGCCTTCCAATGTAATGGTTTCCCAGTAGACTGAGGTTGTGATTGTGATGATCCTGCATTGCCTGGTGATGATGCTCTCTTTGGACCCTTTCCAACAGGGATTTGCCTTGGCCCTGTGACATGTGCTCCCCCCAGTCTTTTCAATGCAGCCACTTCTGTGGTTTCCACATCTGTGTGTTTAAGTTTTCGCCTTGCCATTCCAACAGGTGGAGGCTCTCTGGTCATCCTGCCCTGAGCATTTTCACTTTTCTTTGCCTCATGGGACTGAATTCTTGGCACAGCAGGACTTACAGCACTCCCCTCTTTTGAAAGTAGATTATAGTTGCTTGACTCTTTTTGCCCTGCTTTCACAATGGACATCAATTGCACATGCTCCACAAAATTCCTTGCAAAAGAAGAGTCTGACAATTCAATGCCAGGAGGAGTGGATGCCTCTGTCTCAGGGCTCTGATCTCCCATCAAGTCTTCAAGCTCCTGCAGTGACACCTGTTGGCTAAAGCCCTCTGGACTTTGCAAATCGAATATCAAGGACTCTTCTGGCATGCTTGAGACTGCCTCAACAGGAGAAGCATTGTCTACATATTTCACATCCAAAATCTGGGAGGACTCCGATCCAGGAGATGGAGGGCACATAATGAACTGTACAGGGTTGCCCTCAAGTCTTCTCAAAGGCTGGGAAACTGACACTGAAAAATCACTTAAGAGGGAATGCACAAGGTCATTAGAGAGCTTTTTCTTGAAGGAAGGACTGGGAATGGAACTTGGTCCAGGGCTTGAAAGTAGAGAGGCATAATTGTTTGTTCCCTGCAGCGGCACTTCCTTGCTGATCTGCTCTGCTTGAATCTTGGAACCTCCTTCCCTCATGTCTCCTGTATGATCAGATTCATACCGACATCATTTACTACATTATTAATTCAAAACAGTTCCATGTTCCTCTGTGAGTGAGTATCTGATTTACAACGATTCCTGCAAATCGAAGGACCGTCGGTGCCCTAAAACCACCATAAGTAGCAGCCATTATAAAAAGCAAAACACGGATGAAGAACCACGATCATCGCAAAAGAAAAAAGGCTATGTAAGGAGCGAGAGCTTCAGAGAGATGATGAAGGAACTTCTTCAGACATAATGAAATGAACCTAAGAAAACCAGAGTGTTTTAACCCCGTGTCATATAAGGTTGCTTCCGAGAGAGGACTGGTAACATGAAAACACAATCAACAAATGGTAAAGCTCTAAGTTATCCATGAATTTGCGCAGCGAAGCGGTTTCTAGTTCGCTAAAAGCAACAAAACGAAAAAAAAAAAAAAAAAGAACAAAACACCACCTCCACAAAAGCCCACCGCCACCCGCCCCGCACCACCCCCCC
>Ga0116227_10009280_pt1 | contig 17957 bp, 18 predicted proteins | sample S1TSphgellanicum_FD_89693 | JGI IMG/M metagenome (GOLD analysis project Ga0116227, IMG submission 89693) | Host-associated microbial communities from peat moss isolated from Minnesota, USA - S1T2_Fb - Sphagnum magellanicum MG | ecosystem: Host-associated > Plants > Peat moss > Unclassified... | reverse complement strand
CCATATTTGTTTCTTCTATACAGGTTTGTACTGTGTAGTTTTTTGTTGGAAGCAACTTGATTGTGGCTTTGTCAGGGTATAACATGGTATAACATCTTACTGTAACTGTGTACAGGAGCTCTGCGGCTGTGGCTACTGAAGCTGGTGTGAAGTACATTGCATTTCCTGCCATCTCATGTGGAGTGTATCGGTTAGTTGCAATATTCTCCAACAGTTGTGACTGCTGTTATTCTCACTGTGTTAGTTTTGGTTGCCATGTTTGTCACTGCTATGTTCTGATACTTTGTGAGTGACACTCATAAGGTTATTAGTTTATGACCATGTTCACCTTTTTGAAGTTCATGTTGGTTTTGCTTCAATCAACATAATGGTTTCCTTCAAAGTGTTAATTGTGGGGTTTTCTTCACAATATCATAGATATATTCTCCAACTTCACTGTAAGCAGCAAGCTGTACTGTTCCACTGTTCCTTCTCAGATTGATGATGGTCTGCAATTTGGTCAGTGTTCATGGATTCTCTAGAAAGGAGTAATAAGAGGTGTAAATGACAGGTATCCACACAAGAAAGCAGCAAAAATTGCAATTCAAACGTTGAAAGAAAGTTCAGGTGGTCTACTGGAGGTAAGTCTGCTTGTCCTGTTCTGCAGTAAGAGTAATTTAGGTCGTACATTCAGGTTTGAAGTGACACTTGCAACTGTGCCATTAATGTGGTTTTTATTGTAATGTGCTTCCACATATTGTGTTATGTTGAAAGTCTTGTTGTGGATTTCCTGTGTGGATATTGGACATGATTGACTCTCATGACAGAAGGTACAATTTGGCAAGTCTAACTATCTTGTAGATGAGCAAGTTATAATTGTAGATGCTCCTGATTTGGTTGACCTGGCAAATGATCTTGCTACTTATTTTGTTGATTTTGCAGGTCCACTTTGTGCTCTTTGAAGAAAGCACATGGAATGCATGGCTTGCAGCAGCGAAGGCACGCCTGAAAAAAGCATAAAATTCCTGTTCTGGAGGATAAGGTGCAACCTTTGAGCCTGCCATGACAATACACTAAGAGTCAGGTGAGCTTCCAATCAGTCACTTGATTTGGCAATGCTTTTGCATGCAGAATGGAATGTAGACCACATTTGGTAATGGAAAATGTGCTGCAAAACAGCCTGTTTTTATGAATGGTGTATGGCATTTCCTCCTCTCCTCTCTGTTTTCTCTCCTTTTCATCTTTTGTTGGGGTTTTTCTTTCTGGCCTTTTTCCCTTTCTATTTTAGTCTGATCCCTTAATGTCATAAGCACAGGCTGTGAATCGCTCATTAATTCTGTTTCATGGTCTGGCTTTCTTTTTTCTTTCCAGTTAGGTTTTCTCTTTTCTGTTACTAATGATGGTTGTTGTTTCCTTGTCAGATGTGAAATATGCACATTTACTTATTATAAGGTGACTTCCAAAGTCTTTTCAGGTTCCCTACTACCATAAATATTGAGAAATTCTCAGCACTTAGAATTATATCAGATTTCCATCTAGTCATTATGCATGTGACAACATTTTGAAGAAAAACCTGCATGGGGTGTATTCAATGTGTGACATAGGTTCTGTTTGTCCTCTGCAACTTCACATTGATTTATAAGAGATCATCTGAAATCTAACTTGCTCCACATAGTCAATTAAACATCTGAAATCTAACTTTGCTCCACATAGTCTATGAAACCAAGGATATCCAAAAAGGATTTCTCATGTCTCATATTCCATCAAGATCATCCACCCACTATATCCAAGCCCCTAATTCTTTTGTGACACATGCATGATTTGGAAACTTCTACATGCCCAAACACATACAACTCTAACCAACTTGTTTTGTCCTCATATTTTGGCATCAACTCCTCGTATGGAAAGACAAAGTACATGGCATGTTTCCACTAAGTTGCTAGTTGTGCAGCCGAGAGAATTTCTACAACAATTAGAAGAAAATTGAAAATAAAAGTTCATCCTCTCGTATCCAACCTCATCACACACACAACTATTTTGAATTTTTAGTTCATGACTTCATCTTTCATCTTGCTACGTAATGCATTCCTTTATGCTCTTTTTATCTTGAATTGCACAGCTTCACATTTCCTTCTTACAAAACTCCATGAACAACCTTGTAAATGCAACTCCATCTTCCACTATCAATAGCTCCTTCAAGATTAGTGATAGGACCTACATTACCCACAAACAACAAAACACATTTCCTTTCTTTCACATGCTCTCATGAATTCCAATGGACAATTTGGAAAAATAGGCAACAACAAACTGTCTTTTGTCATCTCTATGCAGTAAATGAACAACAACACATTGAACCCTAAAACTTATTTGTGTTCACACTAATATTATATCAAATCTTTTTTTTACAATGCCATCATCACTTCATTATGATGAAACCATGCCAATCATAAATGAACCAAAGCACGGACAAAAGGGGGAAAACAAGGAACAAAATGGAAGTACCCATGTCCAAGAAAAATCACAAAGGGAACATCAAGTTCCTAAACCCCCTCCTGTTATGAGAAGCATATTGAATAGGGAAAGGGGAGGACCTCTTGAAAGGATGCCTACCTTAGAAGAACCCTCACTTGTGGCAACAACACGTCTCAAACAGAGATTGCCTACACACACTATAACGTTGTTAACACCCTCTACCTATAAAATGTGTGCAAAATTGAAAAAGGAAGGCTTCTAATGGCCTTTGCTCCTCACGCCATGTTGGCACATCGATGAAAAAATATGTCAGCCTACTTGTGTAAACATCTGAAAACCTCCATAGTTATAAAGAGAAACATGTTCATTGAAAATCGATCGAAATAAAAACCATCCTTCGGTTGAACTGAATTGTTGTCACAACTTCATGAAAAAAAACTTATGAAACCAAATCGATTTGAATAAAATCGACAATGACAACATCTATCAATGTGTGAACACCATTGATCGATAACACAATGTCAATTCAACAACACAAAGACTACAAAACAAAAAACAAAAAAACATAAGTTTATTTTCACGAAACATAATAAGACTATTATTCTTCAAATGTAGATGAAGATGAACAAAAGCTCTCAAAGAAATTTCTTAATGTATTTGGAGAACACCTTATATTTATAAATAATGCACCTAACATCTAGGAAAGGCAAGCTTGTCCACCTACTCATTAATAGGTGTAAGACATATTTTGTAAGACGTCTTAATGTGCTTCCCACTTATAAAACATTCCCAACAACTTCCTAGTGTATTTGAAGGGCAACTTTAAACATGTGAATATCCCTCCCAAAAAAGAGAAGGGATCATTCACTTTTTTTTTCTTAAAAGCGCAAAAGATTTAAGGCACGAGTTTTTTTTTCAAAGTATTTCAATTTTTTGATATCAATATGTTGCAATTTCTTTTTTTTTATATGGCCAAAGCAATCAAATTAATCTAGGAAAACAAAAGTTTCCCAATTTTTTTGATCTAAAATATAACAAAATTTGTTGAAAAGAAACACCAGAGCAATCTTAAACCTATAAGTAGAAGAGAGAGGGACAAATCAAAGAGGACTAATCTTAAGACTACTCTTAGAGTTTGAGGGATCTTATGCTTATACGAATTAGAAGAGGGGAGGGAGAAGTAGGAGTTGTAAGTAGGTATAAGAAGAAAAACCATGTATATAAAAATCAAAGGATTGGAACCCATCCATCAAAAGTACAAGGCAAATGAGAGAGCACAAGAAGACACAACCCAAAGAAAAAAAACGAAGTAAACAATTAACAAAAAAATAAGAAAAAAAAAATAATGCAAATAGGACCCAAGGCTACGAAATGACGATTAACAAAGAAAATCCTCCTATGTCTCACGCATTCTTGAGTACCTCAGCATGCAACCTTGAGCACTACTAATCTGGAGCTGATGCAATGTGGACTGAATATCTAAGCAGTTTAAAAATCCTTTGAATAATCCTCTTGAGAAAATCTCTCTCTCACCTTTTGTAAAATCTGTGAATGCTGGCTTTGCTTTGTGTACCCAGCAGGGGTTGCATCTGAAGGTACATACATGAGAGAGAAATTGAAACCAACTGAAGTTGAATTTCTCTCACAAGATGTAAAAAAGGTTCTCTTTTGTGATTCTTCTTGGTTTTTTTTTCCTTGGCTCTTTTTCCTTCTCTTGTTTTGTTAGGTTTTGTTGAGCTAGCCAGAATTAGGGTTTGAGTCAGGGTTTGAGTCTTTCCCCTTGACTCCCTGTCTCTCTTTGTGATGGAAAGGAACTGGTGAAGAAGTCATTGAGGAGCATTAATGATACTTTGTTTGGTTTTCTGGTTGAAGAACATTTTTTAACAAGTAAGTCACTTGTTGTTCAAACCCCTCCTTTTCTCAATGTGGTTTTGTGTTTTGTTTCTCGTTTTCTGTGTTCAAAAGTGTTGTCCGGTTTCCGTCTTTCATTTTTTTTCTGTTTGAGCTGCTGATATGTATGTTGTTAGAGCTGAGATCTCCATACCCTTCATTATCAGGTCATATTTCAATTCTATTCATTCTATTCAGGTTGTTGACCATGAAAGATTGCAGTATGTATGGTGAATTGATGGCGATTCTTGAGGATCGAGTCTTCTTCCATTCCATCTGCAATCAATCCAGAATCTCAAACACGAACCTCTTCGAGGCGACTTTGGTTTGAGGTTTTTTGGCGGATGCGCGTCAGGAATCGATGCACTGGTTTGAAAGTACTGATCGAAGAAGGGATTAGGAATTTGGTTGTCCTTTTGTGGTTGTGAGAATGGTGAACGTAAAGGATTTGACGGACAAGTTCCGAGAGGCAGTTCGATCCGCTGCCTTGAAGAATAACTATGACGAGGTACTCACCTCACTTGACTCGGTTGTTTCTCCTCAAAACCCCATCCTGTTCCATTTCTTGCATGTAGGGAAAGTCGTGATTCTCCATCAATCTGTAGTTTCTTACTATGTAAGCAAACCATGGTTGTGCATGCAGGCAAAGATGGCAAAAGTCTCAGGATCACTTATTCTGCATTCAACTCCTCCACACACAACCTTCACACTCACAGCCATTGAAATTGTAAGTTTAGGGTTTAGGGCATGATCGGCTTCTTTCTCTTATCTCCTGTTTTTCCTAGTGCACTTCTGGCTTGTAAATCAGGCATGAAAGCTGAAATAAATGAGTTAGATTTGAATTGAACTTGAGTTTCATGATGTGAAGCTTCTGGGATGTGGTGCTGAAGCTTTGTGTCAGGTTGTTCTGCCTCTTCTAGTAGACTGGAGACTTGATGTAAGCTAAAGATGAGACTGTGAAGATCCCTGCTGCACACACAAGAAATGATTGAATGATGGACTGGGACTGTGAATTTTTGCAGTTAGGGAATATAAGAGCAATGCATGCATTTGTGATGAAGCATGGGAAAGACTACTTGAATAAAAATCGGAGCACTGAGCAAGATCGTGACAAGATTGAAAATGAGGTGAAGAGTGTGCCCCATCTATGGACCCTGTCTATTGCTCTGTGCAGCTTACTGGATAGTTAGAGGTTGTCATGTTACCACTTCAGTGACCTGAATAATGCATAACCTTGGCATGCTGCCAGGCATGGTTGCATTATTCTCTTCTGTAACTTCAAATTTTTAGACAGATGTATATGTATCAAAGAGAATAGCTCATGTTTTTCTATTGTTACAGGTTGGTTTGTTTGTGAAAGCATGCCGAGAGCGCATTGAGGTGCTGAAGAATAGCATTGGAATAGAAGAGAAGCAGGCACATGGTGCCAGTTGGCTAGCGGCATTGGGAAGAGGCTCTCAAAACACAGACTGTATTGCCCATCAGCATGGTGTGGTATGTTCATGAATTTGTCATCATTGCTTGAGAAACTGTCTGCTTGACAGAGTAAGAAATATTTTATTGTTAAAGTACATGTTGTTCATCATGGAGATCTACTTATAGGCACATCCTGATATCCAGGTACTCATATTGAGTGAACAGCTTCATTCAATCACAGCACATTTTGATACCTTAAGGGCAGTCCGCTTCCAGGATGCCATTGACAAACGAATACCTAAGCGCCGTCAGGGTCTGAAACTTCTTCCTCCTCCTGAACCTGTTACGACATCACAAGCAGACAATATTACATATTCAAGAGACTGGCTAACTCAGCAGGACTCCCAACCAGAGGTGCTTGAGTCTCAACAAGAATTGATGAATGAAGAAACACGGGCCCTCCAGGTACACAGTTTTTGTCTATGTTTTGTTTGTTGTTTTTTGAATCTGTCAGAAAAGATTGGATTGAGTAGAGTGGTCTTCAAAGGCAGGCTTTCTTATCATTCTGAGCTCCTATTTAAAACAGCGATCATAGCTCAATAGCACAAAATGCTCTGCTGGTTGAGTGGCCTAACAGTTTGTGGATGCAACAGATAGAGCTTACAAATATGATGGATGCGGTTCAAGAGACAGAGCGAAGGATGCTGGAAATGTCTGCTTTAAACCATTTGTTTTCCACCCATGTTCTTCATCAAGCCCAGCAAATAGAGCTGCTCTACCTACAGGCAAGCTCTCTCTCTCTCTCTCTCTCTCTCTCTCTCTCTCCCCATGATATCAGAGTCATGATGTTGACTCTTTGGCTGTAAATTGATCTGTTAGAACTTAATGATTGTGCTCATTATGGGTTCATATTTGGTCTGCAGGCAGTGGAGGCTACAAACAACATACAAAAGGGCAACAAAGAGCTAGACAAAACCCAGAAGCGCAACAGCAGTAGCCGGCTGTATATCATACTAATTTTCTGTGTCCTTATCATTACTTTACTCTTCTTGGACTGGTACAATGGGTGATTGATTTTGACCAAGTACTGGGCTTCTGCCATTTATTTCAGAATGTTACCATGATTTCATTTTTGAGCAAGGGAGTAGGAGTAGGAAGATCTTCTCAAGAGAGATGAGGTCCACAGAGTTATTGTCCTGGTCTAACTATGGAGCCCAGATCTTTTTGCATGTCTTGGCACTGCACCACACAATATCTTCAACTATTTCCCTTATAGTTGGCCTTTGTAGCCAACCATGAGATGATTAGACAAGCAAGCTTTTCTTGTAGCCCATGTTTCTGTTTTGAAACTGTAGTTGACTGATTTAGAAAATGATACCTGCCATTGACTTCGTCCTCAATAGCAAAGCTGTGTAATCCATGTCAAAGCTGCTATTGAGGTTTGTCTTTCTCAATAAACCAAGATATGTATCCACCTACAAGGAAGTTATAAGAATCCAGTTTCTTTCATGTATATGCTGCTGCATTTGTGAGTTTGTAGTTTGCAAATTAGTGGCCTGTCAGAAACGACCTGAATTTTGCAGATCTTTTTATGCAGCAGGGAAAGAAATTTTTATACAACAGAAATGCATCATGGGCACATCACTTATTTGGTGTTCCTCAGATTGGTGTCTGCTGTGGAGATTTGTAGAATATATAAGTTGTTCTTTTGCTTTTCTTCAGGCACAATGGTACCAAATGTCCAATGTTTTGCAGTTTTGCAACTGGGGAGATTGCCAACAAGTGTAACTCACAAAGGATGATCGAGTTCTTTTCCAAGACAGAGAAGTCTGCTTCTACAAGGCACAAAACCCCTTGTCCTCTCCCTGTGGAACATCCCACCCAGGTGGAGTAATCTGTAACCAAAGATACCTGCCCACATGTGCATTGGAGCTCTTTCCAATTTTGCATGTATTTATTGCAAGGGAGACAGTGGTAACAAACAGCATAAGCTTTGCTTGTGGAGCACAAATTTCCCACAACTTGGTTCTTGTGTATAACCCTAACACCCTCTCATCTACATATTACTCATTTCACCTTCTTGGAAACTAACTCTTTGGTAAGTCTTCGACGCTGTCGTGGCCGCAAAGATGGCATCTTTGCTGGGAACAGCCACCGAAGAGAATGCTCCCACAGATAACAACAGATCATCATTGCAAGAGCCATAAAGAGCAGATGATGCCCAAAAGGCTTGGGCAAGGGCACCAACCTCAGCCAGTCATTCAAGCTGCGGAACACATCTGAAGTGATGGCAGTGAAGAAAATTGCTGCTGAGCCAAGGGCATAGAAGAATGGTCGGTTCTCTCGAATGCTTTGATTGAAAGGATGACCTATATAATTCACTGCAAAAGTAGCCACCTGAAAAGCATCCACCTCCAATATCAGCAGGTAGAACTATTACAACCTAACAAATTTGCAATTCCTGAGCAACATGTGATCCTGAGGGTAGGCAATGTTGCCCAAAAAGGACATCTCTGTTGGATGACACTGCCTATACTCAGCTGCAACTTTTGGAGCACATACCTGAATCATCATGTTGGCCATATATGAGACTGTGTTGACAAGATTTGGGGAGAACTCAGAGTCAGGTTCAATGCACTCCTCAGGCATGAAGGCCTGTGCCCCCTTGACAGCTGTGATGAGGAATGTGAGGTGGATTGCAAATTGGCCAAGCAGGGAAAGGATAACGTAAGGGCTGAAAATGTTTGGGTGTGGTCGTTGTGGTGACAAGGTATCAAGTGGTCGTGCATGAGAAATGAAGAGAAAGAATGTTGCAGTGAAGAGCCCACTGATAGTTGCCTGCAGAGAGAACAGGTGCTCAGCTCAATATGAAGTCTCAGACCAAAGAGTGATGTCTGTTATTTAACCACACAATTCACTTCTTGTAAGACTTGTAGGTGAGACTCAGGTTGCATTTGCTTTGGCTATAGTAAGTGCAGCAGACATTCCACAGCAATTTGGGAGGACTATGACCTAGCAAGCACATAGTATGCAAGACCTATGCAAGATTCCCAACATACTTGATCTGCGGTCAGCTTTGCAGTCCCACAGCTTAGGAAAAAAACCTAAACCTACAGCAGAAAAGGAGTATGATAGAAAGGAAAATGTTACCTGCATATCACCCAGCTTCACACCATCCAGATACATCACACTGAAAACATAAGCTGTTGCCAGGCAATTTAACCCCAGTATTTTAAACATCTGCAAGGTTGTCACAAGTGTGCTCCGGCCCTGTCGAATGACATCCACAGTTGGGCGAACTGATGAATGCTTTGCTGTGAAAGGAGCTGCCATGGATGCATCTCCGAGTCGAACAACAGGAGGTGTTCTTCCATCACCCTCCTCCCCCATGTCATCTATCATCTTCTTCAACTGCTGCTTCTTTATTTCTGCATTAGTTAAAGGTCGACCACTTGGAGATAGCTGGCCTGGACTGGGAAGTCCAACTTTGTTTGGCCGATTGACTGCCGTTGATTGTCCACCTTGAGGAGGTGTGATGGCCCCAGCAAGACCTTGAGAGCCTGCTGCCATCCCACTCTTTGGACGCTTAGGCTTGGCATTAGTCACTGCTTTGCCCACAAAGAAAAATTAGGATTCATGTGCATTGCATTAGAAAACAATGCTGATATGAAGCTAGCATTGTAAACTCATTGCCACAACTGGAACACACTGTAACTCCCCTTTCCATCAAAACTTCCTCTAGATGTTGGTTTAGCCTTACTATAACTTCCTACCAAAATAAGTATCACATATAGCACAATATAGGTGAATTATTTCAGAAAATTGAAGCTCCAAAATGGGGTCATAAAACATATTGTAACTACCAGGAGATGTTGAGGCTGTTGAAGATGTTGAAGGCGTCAATGTCTTGGTTGAAGATTCAGATGATGGCAGGGTCTCTCCTTGAGCAGTAGGGGGGATAGCATTCAAAAGCGCAACCCCTGCATGAGCCTGAATCATACACCAATAACACTTGTCAGCATCTGACAGTTGCTGGAGTACAGTCAGAGTGATAACAATCAATCTTGGTTGTATAACTCAGACTTATACTACTGTAAACTATACACTATAATGCTCCTCTGATATTTCAACAATAAACATCCCGCAAAATTATCTTCATTGCTCTGAATCAGATGAAATATAGAGACTACTATCTGAAATCATCAGTGGGAAACACACTCTGGAACCTTATTTCTAAAGAGACCAACCTGCTTGAGAGCTCCAACATCATTAGTGCCATCACCACACATTAGAGTTGTTCTGCCAGCTGCTTTGAGTGTTGTCAGAATCAGCTCTTTCTGGTCAGGTGCAACCCTTGCAAAGACCTGAAGACAGTACCAAGACTCAATCCCTAGCTCAAAAAGTGCCCAGCTGTGCAAAACTCAACTCTCCATTTTACTCTGTGACAGACTGGGTATAGCAGTGCTTGACCACCACAAAGAGTACCACAAGATCTGAGACCAGTAATCGTCTGGATATGGAAGGTCACAATTGAGAACAAACCTTGGTTAGAGGAACAACCAACTGTAGTGCACTTGTCCGCTGAAGCATACCAAGACCATCACCAGCAACACACAAATCATACATTTCTGAAAGCTCAAGCACCTTGTCCTGTCTGGTTCTCAAAATGACACAGGAAACAATACCAAATATCAGAACATTGAGATCAGTATTTGCAGCAATGAGCTCATCATGCTGATGAGTAAAAGTTTGTCATAGCCTTGACCACAGCATGAGCAGTCTGTAAAAGATCCAGAGAAATAGCTACATACTTGTATGGAAACTTCAATTCCTCATCTGGAGAAAGCCAATCAAACTCTCCCAGTGCACCATCACCCGCACGAAGAGTCAAAATCAATACTGGCTGTGAAACAATATGAACTTGGGCAGCAACATGGCATGCTGTCAGGGCCTGATCCCCTGTGATCATCACCTGTATAAAAGGCACGACATCAACAAGGAACAAATGCAAGAAATTCTTTTGATATGGACATTGAAATAGTGCTGACATAATGTGCATAAGCAAAGTCTCAAAAGAGAATGGCAACAATGTTCAAGAGGCAAAACCTTCTATAACCTACTAATGAAAACTGAAGGAGCAAGTTAACTTCTAATGTGGTGCATCTGGTGGAAGCATCCAACTCTGATCTGATCTGAGGCATGGTAGATACCAAATAGTGAGAGGAGTCCTTCAACTCTTTAAGAACTTGTGCAGAGTCACTCCGCAATGGGCATGCAAACACCTGCACATAACCCAATACACTATGAATGCTTGAAATAGTGGGGAAACAGTTTGCCGAATCCACTATCCAAGGATCTGCTGCAGTAACAGAAAGGAGATGTTGTCTACATCAATCTATGGAATTGCAGAGAAAATAGCCAAAAAACAAACATTGTACACATACCGCAAAACCTGCAAAAGTGAGTTCACTTTCTACCACTTCACGTTCCAGAACCCGGGCTTCACCAACCTGCGTAAATATCATGGTTCCCTATAAATACTGCAGCTTCTTACAAACAATCAACAGAAACTGAGTGTCTAGTATCATCCTTGTGCAACAAATTTAAATAGGACCTGATGCATGATCAAATACACACATTCATCAGGATACACAATGCTTCTCCACTGTCATGAATATCCTCAAATGATTAGCACAATTCTTCATATGAAATAGTGAGAAGCTCACTGCCATGTCAGGAAGTAACTTGTAGGCTAACGCAAGAACACGAGACCCTTGGCGAGTGAACTGTTTGTATGCCTCTATGTAGCCAGCAGGGATTTGCACCAGTCTTTCCTGAATTGTCTCTGGAGCACCCTGCAAGTAAAAGATTTCAAAATGAGACAAAATGACTTTTTCAAAATATACAGATGACTCCATAAGCCTCATCCTTCCTATGTTGTGTCTACCATTTTCACCGAGCAAGTAGAGCAACCCAAAATAAGACGGCATCAAATTTATCATGTTGGTGACTCTAACTAGAAGCCCTTCATAATGCAAATCAGTTACCCATAACAGGCTGTATACATAGAGCTAACAACTCCTACAGTTGCACAAATGATGGACTAACTATCCAGTCAAGCATGCTTAACAAACAAGGTTTACCAACCACCTCCTCTCCTTTAATATCTTACCTTCACAAGGGCAACAAAGTTATCCTCAGTTCTTGCAACAACAGCCATCCGTTTGAGGTGTGAAGCAAAATGGTGCCGTTGCATAATTTGCACTGGTTGTCCAGATCCCCTGAGTAGTACAATGCACAATGATTTCTAAGTGATCAATGAAGCCAGCAGCTAGTCTTATCAAAGATATCAATACAAATATCTTCTGCAGAGACTCATCTAATATTCAAAGTTCAGGTAGACTTGACTTTGATTGTGACAAGCTCCAGAGGGACAGGAGAAAACTGGACTTTCTCTCTGGAGTGTAGGCAGGATGCGTGCCTTACTTGCGAGGCACAGCTTTCTCATCAGCTGTGTAGGCCCAGTCTATGCCCTTCAATGCTGCCTTCTCCAAAGGATCACCAACCTAAACACATAAACAGGAAGAATGAATGTTGATTGGTCAAACAACTCTAAAGAAAGACTATGTGAACTTTCTCACAAGCAGCATCTTCACTGCCACAGCTGTTTATTTTTTGGAATTCATAGCTAAAACAGTTAAATTCGACAGCAAGCCCTGTCATAGCCTCAACAAGAACAAAAACAGATCAAAGTGTCTTACAAGTTTGTTATCCACAAATACAAGAGCATGGCATGCAGCCAAAATCCGTGTAGCATACTCTGGTAACTTGCTTGGATTTGTCTCCAACTCTGGTTTACCCTCCAAGCCCACCACACCTCGAAACTCCTGAAAAACAGGCAGATGAAGAGTCAGAAACTAGGCACTTCTCCACTTCTGTACAAGATATGATCTGTAACTCTTCTACATTGTAGAGGGTCAAACTAAAGATCCATAAGGTTACAGATAAACTTCACAAAAAAACTTTGAAAGTAGCCACTGCATCAGTCCTGGCCAAGCCAAAACAAACATGACAGGAACGAACACAATCATGACCTTGCAAGAGTCACCCACAAAGTATCAGACCTTCACCTTCATCATGAAATGCAGTGACTAGCTGCCACTTTTCACCAAGTTTCAACCTGAAAAATATAATTTTGACCTATACAAAGGATTTTCCATGGAAAAATTTGCACAAATTCGCCAGATTTCCAAAAAATAAATTCCCAATCACCAGATTTTTATGATAAGTTCCAGTCGGTAGCCAAGAATATAGAAGCATTCTGCTTTTTTTTTACTTTCATATCTAGTCCGTAACCAAATCTGGCTAAATCATCTTATGGATGATAGCCACTTCAGCTACATCACAAAATTGAAAAAAAAACCCTGGCTGCCAGTACTTCCCACTGCCCTCATCAGCTCCATACACATAAGTATCAAATGATCCAATGAGAAACTCAGTGCAAAAAAATATACAAAATATTTTTTTCCTAAGTTTCTGTCACATTTCTGGAAGCAACAGTAAGTTGCAGTCTCAATGTCAGCTAGAACTCGAGCACTTGCTCATTCAAGCTGCAACAAGCTTGTGAGCTTCATTTTGTTGACTGCCCCTGTACAAGAAAGCATCTAAGCCTAAGGCATAGAGAGGCATAGAGGGAGTGGTTGGGCCTCCAGTAGTCTTGACATATCCTTCAAGGATACCACTGTGCTTGAGGAATTTTCAAAATTTTCCAAAAAATAAACACTGATTGTGGTTGCTACCCTCTCCCCATCCTCTCCCTAATGAGAAAGAAGACTTGAAAAAGGGAATAAACCAAAGGGAGTTGTGAAGACAGAGTTGATGCAGAGAACAAACACATTGGGTAGAAGAAGATGCAGAGAAAATTCTGAAATGTTGTTCCTCTCACCATATCATCACTGGTCAGTGTGCCAGTCTTGTCAAAGCAGCAAACATCCACCTGTTATCATCAGGAACAGTATGTGATCACAGTGCATAGTAGTTTGTAAAAACACATTTCATGAAGGCACTTCAAATATCAAGCTAGCAAGCATAGGAATGCAAAATAGGCACCTCTGCTTCTCTCCACACATAACAGCACAAACACTATTCACCACAAGGCCTGTGACAAGCATAGTCATAAGAGTACAATCCTTCCATGTCTTCATCTGTTTTAACTGAACAAAAGGTGAGCCAGACACACCTTGCCAGCAAATGGGATCCGGAAAGGTTCAGTGCAAAAAATGCCTCGACGAGCCAATGCAATGAGTGAGGTGTTGACAGCAATTGAGAGCTCCATTGGCAGCTCTGGTGGAATGACGGAAGTGATGATTAGAGAGCAGTTAAGCAACAACTTGTACTTACTCCGTGTTGGGTCTTCCAAACCCTGCAGTATAACCCCACAATGTTCCACCCATTCACAAGCTCAAGACTTTACCCAGACATGTGAGTTGCAGAATTGTGCAATTAGCGATGACTAGTTGTGCCAACAGAATTTGACCCAAGACACCTGTCTAGCTGGAATCTACACTGTAACTGAGGGACACGGTTTACCAATGGTGAAAGAGATGGTAGCCACAAATTCAATGACGCAAACCTGCTGCTCTTATCTGCCCTCAAAGTCAAGGGTCTGATCTGCCTAACCATATCAAACTAGAAGGCAACCAGCAAAGTCTTTGATGAGAAGCCCACCTTCTTGAGCACATAACCAGCAGCAATGAGGGCAAATATCACCAGAAAGCAGATGAAAAGTCCACTTTCCCAGTTGTTTGCTGTCACCTGTAGAAACAAAGGCAGTCACAATGGTTACATGTGTCCAGCAACAAGTATTCAAGTCAAAAAGCTTGTCAAATCGAAGCTTCTAGACCTGGAATCACCAAAAAAGGATCAGAGACAAAAAGCACCATCCACTTTATAAAGCAAGGTCTACATGAACATACTCCTTTAGAAGTCCCTTATTCCAGAAGCAACAAACCAGGGAAGGTAAGCTGCTGATAAACTTAGAGCCAGACATGTTAACTGCTGAATACATGATACATTAGACTATCAACATTTTTGAACTTGTCACTCTGGTCTGAACCCGGTAGGAACCTATGCCAAGGGTATAATGTTACAAATACTCCCAAGCCAACAAAATACAAATGGGAAAGACCAAGGTGTTGAAAGAACTGAAGTTGACAGCTCATGCAATCTGTTTTCTCTGAGTTAAGAAATCACCCGCTCTGTGGAAAAGAGGATTGTTCGCATGAGCTTCCCTTGACTGGTCCCAAAACCTGTCCGCAAGACAACTGCTAAACAACCTCCATCGGGTGTCTTCAGAGGACCTGACTGCAAGCAGAAAGCCAAAGGTGGCCTCCCAATGAGATCCAAGAATTCATTTCAAAATGCATCACAAGACCTTTACTTAGCTGCTTGGGGAAGGGATAATGACTAAAGAACTTTGGACATGAACATTATCCATCATGTGCAACATTCTTAGACTCCTCAAGCATAGATTCAAACTAAGTCACCTTGTCTCCTGTATGCTGTAAGATTTTGGTGCCCCCAAACAAAATGTGGTTTTTGTCTCGCCTGATCGACAGCCTTTCTCCAAGCTCCCTACCAACAATTGATCCCTGCACATTTGACACAAAGAGAATTAAGGTCACAAAAAACTTTTCATGTTGATAGCACATACACATGCTTTAGGGTCTACATCATGAAAAGAGTGCTGCACACACAATGTACATCTGAGTATTCTTTACCATCCAATCACATGAAAATACCTAAGACATCCACGCAATGATGTCACCAATAGCATAAGTAATCACTGGGCCATCTCAAGTTCACAAGGAAATACATCTAGAAGCTACAGAGCACTCCAAGTTGAAGCCATTGCCTAATAGCTACTGAACACATGCTCTACTATCTACCAAAACACCTCAAATTAAGTACATACTTTCCACTGTGGTGTTGACTCTCCTGTCAAGAGAGATTCATTTGCGATGGCACTTCCAGCAATTAGCAACATATCTGCTGGTACAGTTCGCTCTTCACTACCCACCCCGGTGGGACGACCGATTGAGACAACATCTCCTGGAATAAGTTCCATACCTGAGAGCTTCACCCATCTGCACCACAAATGAGGAACATGTCAGGGGATAAACACAGGACCACATATCCTATGCTACACATTGCCTATGGGGTACACACTGATATATACAGAAATAGGGTGAGACATACTTCCCACCACGGTGAACCATGAGTGTCTGACTGTCTACTCGAACACGCCGCAGCTCTGTCAATGTCCGGAGCCGGCTATTGACCACAGTTGATTCAAAGAGCACCAGCATGAACAGTGTGAAAACACTATACAACCAGTAATCATCCAGACACCAAAGTCCAACACAGAAAACCTGTCCCACAAGCATGGATACCTTTTAGTCCAGTCTTGTGACATCAAAAGAAGTGTGAATCCCCCATGACAGACAGGTGCTCAATTGGTCACAAAAAAGGTAGTAACCTATACTGCAGGCTGGAAATAAGTACAACAAGCAAAAGCAAGGAAATCTATCATCAAAGAAAAACAAAAGAACACAAAAAAAAGAAGGACCTCTAGTAAACACAATATGAATCATCACAGCCTTTTGGCTCCATTTGTTCATCTACAAAGGTACGTCAACCAATTATTACTTATCACTGAACTATGTTGATGACCAGAATGGTGCAATAGATAGGTCAAATTAATTCACACGACTACCAGACAAGATACAGGTCAATTCTCAGGGGTCTCCAAATAACTTGCTACTCTCAAGTAATAAGGATCAATATATCACACAATGCTATCAGCACCCTTGCAGGTAGATAAAATAAACTCCATGGTGAAGACAGACTGAACCAAACATGAAAAGATATCATCATCGGTACTCAGAGCTTCCCCATACCTGCAATTTTATGTCAACCTAGAATAGAATAGAAAGATGAGCAAAGGGCAAAAGATCCTTTATCAGACCTGAAAGACAAAAAATGGCTCCATGCAGTGCTCCTTCATCAATCCTGTAAATGTAGGTTGGGGAAATTCAAACCTACAAAGAAACAAACAAAAAGAAAAAATCAGGAGACAACAGGTAGACACTGGGAATGCAAACAAAAAGACAGCACAATAATGTTCTCAACAGATATGTGAGGCAAAAAGCATCTCAAAATCAAGTTGCAAAATCCTTGGTATGTGAGATCTCAATTCAAGAAACCCCCAAAAACGAACTATTCTTTGATTCCTGCACAAGCAGATTAGTACATGTATCAATTGTGTTCTCAAATGCCACACCCAGAAAAAAACAAGAATATGTTTGTACAGTGAGATACGGGCAAAATACTCACACATTTCTTCCCCACTTTTCCAGAGCAGCCTGTGACTTTGCTTCACTACCATAGCCAGTACTTCTGCTGTACACAACAAATGCCTCCTTGGAAGGATAGTCCAGCTTGCAGAACTTGTTGAGCTGTTCTGAAAAGATGAAGCGCTGCCTCCGGAATTCAAACCAAATCTCCTCTCCAGAAGATGTGGTAAGGGCTGTCGGTACAATCCTTGTAGTCAAGACCTCACCACTGTCCTGGCTTTCATGCCTCTTCTCCCCTGCCAGCTGCATCACCATTGTTGGGTGGCAACAGATGTTGGATTTGTAAGAAACTAAACACTACAAGCATCTTCAAACCTAAAACATTGAGCCATGAAAGAGGCTTGGTATGTGAATTTCAAACTTCAGCAGCAATTTCTGAGCAATATGTGGGTAATGGATATCATGGGGGGGGGGGATGAAGCAGATGTCTAGCAAGCTTTGAGATGGTCCTCAGCATCAAATACACAGGAGCACTCAACCCTAAAAAGGATCAAAACAAACTGCTCACTCTTTCAGTACTACAGCCTATGGCAAAAAGAAACCATTGCTTGCATGCAGTTCATGCTCCTCTGGGCATGAAGATGCCTAGCAAGCTTTGAGATAGACCTCAGCATCAAATGCACAGGAGCACTAAACCCTAAAAAGGGATCAAAACAAACTGCTAACTCTTTAGGTACTGTGTCTTATGGCAAAAAGAAACCATTGTTTCATGGAGTTGATGATCCTCTCTCTCTCTCTCTCTCTCTCTCTCTCTCTCTCTCTCTCTCTCTCTCTCTCTCTCTCTCT
>Ga0116227_10009276_pt1 | contig 17959 bp, 10 predicted proteins | sample S1TSphgellanicum_FD_89693 | JGI IMG/M metagenome (GOLD analysis project Ga0116227, IMG submission 89693) | Host-associated microbial communities from peat moss isolated from Minnesota, USA - S1T2_Fb - Sphagnum magellanicum MG | ecosystem: Host-associated > Plants > Peat moss > Unclassified... | reverse complement strand
TCTAAAGTTTGAGATGATGCCATGTGCATTGCTTTAATATTTGGCTATTACATGATATATGACATCATCAAAATTATTTTTTCTAATCACAAACACATTAAGTTATTTTACACCATCAAACTCCACATTTGTAGACATATACCATATATGTTATAGCATCATTGATCTCAATATATAGTCTATTGGTTTGTTGGATGTGCAATATTTAATTTGTGTTTTTTAATTTTTTTCTAAGTGTATTAGATTCAATATCAAATCATATTTGAATTCCTTACATGATCTTTTAATTTTACTTTGTGGGTTCACCTCTACCATGGTTAGTTCTTATTTATGTACAACACTTTGTTCATCACATGAGGCCATGGGTTCATACAAAATATGACTAGGCGAATGGAGAAATTGCCACATCATATTTGTTGACATGGCAACAAGATTCATGTCACCAACTAATATCCATTCATGCATAGGTTATTATGCCCAATTATATATTCCATTTCCAAAGATTAATATTCCCTGAAAAGATTTTTTTTCTTCTCTACAAGAATTTGTTCTTTCAGAAAGATAATTTTGGAAAATTTCAGCATTTCTAGAAACAATATTATTTTTGTTGAAGCCACCAAGGTCCTCTAGTATTAGGTTTGAAAGCCAAATTAATTTATGGTGTAATAAGTGGATTAATTCCTCTTTTGGAGTTGTGTACAACAGTGGGTACTATTCATGTTAAGGGAAAACGGTATCAAGCTTATCACTTGTAGCTTGCAACAAGATTAGTAATTGATCAACTAAAAAGAAGTCTAATTGTCCTTTCCAGCAGCAACATAGAAGTTGGCCATAAAACCTATGGATCCGTCATGCTTGATTCCCACCTTCGAAAAGAAAACTTATGTGCTAGCTTACCAATAAGATGGAAAAAAATTTACCATGTCTTACAGATTCATTCTTTTAAATGCTCTCATGAAAAAGAGCAACATTGCAATGACAAATCCTAACCAAGAAGTTGCCTCAAGAAGCTTCAAAGTTTTGCCTTCATCTTGAAAAAAACATTTCATTTTCAATTTCAAAAATTTAAGTCACATATTCCAATTAAGGTTGCAACAACCAAGTTCCCTTATCGTTTGACCCCCAATCAACCACAAGGTAACACGTACCATAATTAGGTGGACCTTATGAAAATAATATTTAGCATGATTTTTAACAATAGAATAAACTCATAACCTTTTATATGTAAGGTGACTATAGACCCCAACCAATTTTGTTACCAATTTGATGTTTGAAAACTCAAAAATAACACAATTCTGTCATGTTTATGATGTGTTTTTTAAATGATGTTCTCCTTTGTTCATTAATGGGTTATTTGCAATGTTGGGTTGTTATCACTGGGAGACTTGGTTTTCAAACCAATTCTCACAATGAGATCCAACTTGTATCACATTTGGTGATAACTAGTTTGAAAACCAAACCAATGGTTTTCACTTGGGTGAAATTGGTTTTTTTTTAATAAAACTTTGAAAATTGGGTTAGTTTTATGAAAGAAATAAAACATGGTTCTCAAGTTAATAGTTAAATTATGCTAGTTTAAAGTTTAGGTGAGTTGTTAAATAGGAAGCCCAGGTGGTGCCCAAGTGTATTAAAACCCTTTTGGGGTTAGTTGTTCCTAATAACAATTAAGAATTTTATTTTTTATCACATTGATCATTTGTGTTTTTCTTTTGTTGTTTTTTTGTGTTGTTTTCTTGTGTTGTTCCTTTGTGTTGTTGTTACTCCATCACATTGTTGGAGTATTGTTCCTCATGTTGCTAATGTTAATATTATTATTGGTCCATTACATTACTTGTGTTATTGTTGATTCATCACATTACTAGTGTTGTTCATGGTTTGTCATATTGCTACTGGTGGTGCTAGTTGTTGCATTGTTGGTATTATCGTTCGATTATCACTTTGCTAGTTCATTGTATTGTTGGTGCTTCTATTAGTTCGTCATCATTATTGGTGCTACTATTGGTTCATTGTGTTGCTAGTGTCATGTTAGTTTGTCACATTGTTGGTATTGTTATTAGTGCATCACATCACTAGTGCTACTTGTTATGCTCTTAAGTACCCACCTTAACCATTCCCCCCTTGTTGTTTGTGTTGTTATTTTGTGTTGCTAATTCCTCCTCTTGTTGCATGTGTTTTGGTGAAGTATAACCCCCATCACCATCACCTAGTAGTTGGCAAATTAGTGGTCCATCATGTTATTATATGCCTCTAATTACCAAGTACCCACCATCCCCATTTACCCCCTATATTGTTAGTGTTGTTAATTCATCGCATTGTTGTTATTGGATCATTATGTTGCATACCATGGTGAGGTACTATCCCACCCATTGCCTTGTGTAAGTGGCAGAACTCCTCTATGATAAAAAACAAAAGGGAAAAAAACTTGAGTTTGTCCATTCTTTTGTCTTTTATATATTTTTTATTTTTCCCATTTTTAAAATATTCTTCTTCTTTTTCTTTTTTTTTGTGAAAAAAAATTACTTTTGGGTTTTTTTGTAAAAAAATTCTCATTTTTTCACGAATTTTAAAAAGATTCCAACATGAACAAAAACATAAGCATATTTTACTTGTATATGTTTCCAAAAGATATTGAGGAGAAAATTATTAATCTTTTTGTAAATGCTTTTCTTTTAGGTTATAGGGCAAGTTTTGGTGCTTTAGTTTATCATACATCTATTTGGTTTTTTTCCTCCATCTCAAAGCTGTATTTTTGTGAAAACTGAAAATGGCCCAATCTTCTAGCAGTGAAGATATGATAAGTGAAAATGCATTTGAAGTTTTCAAGAATGATGTAATGGAAGAAGAATTTTGCAAGAATGTGAAATAAACTCTAGGCTTCAAACAAAATACAACCAAAATCTAGAAAAACAAAAAAAAACAATGAAAGAAAACATAAGATTACATGCTCAAAGAACAATTTGGAAGTCAAATGGTAAAAACCATTTATGTTTGACTTCTTTTTTGTGTGAATAATAACAAACATGATGATTTGAAATGCCCTCAAAGCTCAAACCATGAGATGTATTACTTGTTATAATAGTCCAGTCCTATTTTGTAACTGTAAAACTCAAACAAGGAAAGTTTTAATCTTATACAATACAACAAACATAATAACAACATTGAAAAAACATGTGAATGCAAAAATGTTCTATTATTGCAAAAATGCTTGAGGAGGAAGTGAATAGTCCATTGATAGGAAAAGTGGAAAAACAACTTGCTGAAAAAAGGTTAAATCCATTGTGGCAGTGCAATTGTTAAATTTTTTGCTACCAAATATCCTTTCTAGATTCACTAAAAGAAAATTGGGTTCTTGCAACCAATTAATTTATGACAACTTGTGATTATTTGTTGTTTACAACTATCATTGGTAATTTTTGCAACTATTTTTTGCATTTTGTTGTGCTTGTAATTACACTACAACCCCATTCATTGCAAATGTGGTCAAATGAGTTGTAACCTTGTGCATACTCAAAGCCTATTTTGTGTATTCCAGGGTGTGTGGGTTTATATTGATGTATTAAGTGTATTTTATTCATTAATATATGGTTCGATACCAAAACGTACATAAAATGTATATAACCCAAGTTATGTATAATTTGGTTCTATTTTTTACACAAATAATTCTTATTTTTTTAGTCATATAAAAAATTTTAATAATTAAATTATCATTATTTAATAAAATTAATGTAAAGTATTTTTTAAATTCATATTTTAAAATCAAATAATTTCAATGAAATTCAGATAATTAATTTAATTACAATAATTCTAGGATTACATTACAATTAATTAAGTACCCATTTATATTTAAATTATTCACAATAATTTACTTACAATTAGATTAATCAACATAATTACTATTAATGATAATAATTGAATTCAAATAAGTTATTTTATTTTTAACCAACTGAAAATTATTTCAAAAAAATTATTATAACATAAAAATGTAAAATAATATTAAATTTTTTGATAAAATTTTAAAATTTTAATAAAATAGATCATATATTCATTATAAAAATTACATACTAATTATGAAATTTATAATTTAACTTGGTATTCAAAATTAAAAGTTTATAGCCTTTAATTTAAATTCAAAATTTAAATAAAAATTTTACGTTTTTATAATTTTTTACTTACAATAAAAGCTACATAGACTTTTATAGTAGGAATAATAATTTTACAAAAAAAATATTGTAAGTAATTCCTAATTATTGTTAAATAATTTTTACTTTTTTTTTTAATACATTAAGTACAATAGTTTCATACTTATAATTGAACTTATTTATTCATGATTTCAAATTTTAAATTTAATTTTTCATGTGATTTAACAAATTTACAATAATTTTATTCTAGGTAAAGTAATTATTGTAATTAATGTATTTCTTGGGATTAGAATACAGTAAATTAAATATCCATTTCTAATAATTACTTATATAAATCAAATGTTTGTTACTACATCATAAATGTTTTGAATAATTTTTTGAATAATTAGAAATTTTGATGTAATTTCTATAAATGATTTCATTTATAATTTATAATTATTTTTTAAAATTATTTTTAGTGTTTTATTTTATGAATGGAGTATAAAAATTATTTTAATAATTGGTAAGGTAATTAATCAACTATCATATTTAAATGAAAAATGAATCAAGAGCCTAGTAAAGGGTTTTTGGAATATTCCTTCTAATTTGTGAGTAAATAAAATAAAACTTTCATATTTTAAACCTTCAAGTTGTGCTTCACATTCTTCAACAAGGAATTGGAAAAGATAACCCGTTTTTTGGAACTTTTGATTAAGCTATTACGAAAATTTCAAAGGATAAAGATGTTGCATTAAAGAAGCCTCAAAAGGAAAAACATAAAGAACAAGAGGCAAAAACTAAGAAAAAGTTGACTACGAACAAAGAATCAAAAGCCAGTGCTAAAGCTACAAAGAAAGCAATCGTGAAGAAAAGTGATACAATTGTAAAGAGTTCTTTGAGTTTTGACAATGAAATTTTGTTGCCACCTTCAAAAGAAGCACTTTTTACCATGTTGGAGGTTGCACCAAAAACTAACTAGTAGCTTATTCACTTCGCGTAAACCAAACGACAAGTTTCCAACTCAATTGTGTATTTCTCCAATTTGTTTCCCCTTTGTTTATGTGATTGATGATAAGATTTTTTGTGCGTTGCAAGTTACTTGAGCTTTTCAAGATAGCAAGGTATGATGCAATCGTTTGTGTATTTGAAACATACCTTCATTGAAACATAGATCGTAGAAACATAACGTCATTGAAAGATAGAGACATCAATCAATAGAAACCTAGATCTATAAGAACATTGAAACTTATAATGAAACATAGATCCAATGTAACATAGATACATAAAAATGTAGATATACAAAAACATAGAAACATAGATGCACAAAAACACAGATCCTCATTAATATCCTAGAAACATCAAATCATTCAAACATAGATACGTGGGACATATAACTACCAAAACATGATAGATCAAAGAAAAATTCAATTAAAAGAAGACAATCAAGGAATCCAAAACTAATCTACAATTATCTATAGGGCTAAATGGTCTAACTTTGCAACTATGTGTTATTGTTTGTGGGTGATGTGAAGAGGGAGATCCATCTTTTGCTAGAGGACGATGATTTCAAAACACTATTATTCTAGCATTGGGAACTACAAGGCACTTGCTGGACTTTCATTTACAATTTATTTTATAATTAGAAAACTTGCTAGCTAAATATGATACTATGTTGTACACAATTGGATTTGTGTTGGTATTGGAACTTGAGTAAGTCCATGTTATAATGAGCCAAACCCAACTACTTTGTCCTTCATTTTTGGGTTAGGAGTGGGTAGATAGGATTGACGTGGTGGATGATTATCGCACGGGTTTAAGGACCTAATAAATTTCCTATTCACACTTGGTAGGAATTTTCAAAATTGAGTGTGATGGGAAGGTCATCATCTTCGTCAAACAGAATCAGGTGATGGGAAGGTTGTCATTTTCATCAAACAAAGTTAAGGTTCTTTCATGTTTCTAGAATTTCTTGACTTGAATACCTAGGGTTTGTGAGTTGTTAGAACTTGACCATTTGTGAAAATGACAAGTACAATTTGTTTGAGATTAAGTCAAAAGTATTTGTAAAAGGATTGAACTTGTGCAAATTTTAATTGCTTAAGCTAAGGTCATCTCATTATCACAAGATGGTGAAGGAAAAGGAAAAACCTAGGAGAAAAATGTGGCTTGAATTTCCACCATGGGAGCATGTAAATTATAAAGGTCAAATAGAGGAGTACCTCAAAACTGTAAGAAGGTTGAGCAATGTGGGATTGAATCCCAAAATAGAAATCCCTAGTTGTCTTGTCACAAATGTTGACATTGTTGAAATTTTTGGCCTTGGTTGTGAGAGTTTGAAGACCACCAATATGTGTTTTCATCATGACACCAAGAAATAGCTTGTGAAGCTCTACTAGCAAGTCTATGGCACAATTGTTGTTACCAATAATGAGTTTTGTTTGTGGTTTATTAGGGGCTACATTGCAAAACAAAAAGGTGAAGTTGTGAACTAAGCAAAAACAAATGTTTTTATCGTGAGAGAAAAAGTTCGATGAAAGGAGGTGAAGGTTATGAAAAGTGGTGGCTCCATGGATATGATTGAGTTCAGTGGAGTAGAGATGTGTGGTGGAGTGAAAAGCGATGTATGGAAATCGGGATTCACAATTGTGAGATCAAAAAGGGGTTTTGAAACCATGCAAGTACTTTGTCCTTTTATTGTTTCGACTTAAAAAATCACCAAAGTGGATGAAATCCACAAGCTTTTGGGTGAGTTGCTCAAGAGTGCCATGTTGAAAATGTCACATTTGGAGGCTGTGAAAGCAAAGCTTTCTAAAAACCTAATTGGTATGAAATTCAACATGGAATACCTAAAATCAACAACACTAGAAGTGCATGATTATGTAACACATGGCGAATGCAAATTTCAAGTTTTGCATCATGAAATAGATCTATTGGAAAATAAGGTTTGTCAATTTTGTATTGGGTGTGCTTGTTTAACCTTTAAAAAAAAAATTGGCATTTGGAGCTTTGGAGTTTAGACATTTTGTCTTAACCAATGTCAATTGGTATAATTTCTTGCTTGGGGCACATGTACTTGCCACAAGCTAACTAAGTTTTTAGCCACTTTTAGAGGTGGTGTTTGTTTCATGTTGTGTATAGGTGAAAATATTATAATCGCAGATTCCTATTTTTACAACTCTAAAAAACTCCATGGGTTTAGAAGATCGATTTACAATTTCTAATGCAGAACTTGCTTTTTTTTGAGAAAAACATGTTATGTTGGAAAGACAACTTGAAATGCGGAATTTTTTTGTTGAAGAGAAAGAAAAAAATGTTGTCTAAGGTGAGGTGACATTTGTGGATACAAAGGTGGATTATTTGAAGATGGAGGATGCTATAGTAGATGCTAAACATGAGGTACTTGTGCTTCAAGTTGAAGAAAAAACAATTTGTACGCAATTGGAAGAAATGAAAAACAAAAGTGGTACATCTTTTTGGGCCAAACCCATTGTTCATCCCATGTTGAATAACAAATTTGAAACATACATCTTGGTCAACCTTTGTGGATTTTGCAATAGAAGGTATTATTGCCATGACATAACAGTAGCCTCTTGCAAACACACATCCCACCTTTTTATTTATGAAAGTTTCTTAGGGTTAGAATCAAGTGTTCTATTTGTGCACAAGTGTTCCATCTTGATTGGTGGCATAGTTGGGGCTTTGAGGAGGAGGATGAGGATGTTAAAAACTTGGCTATGGATATGTGTGTGGACAAGTTGCAAGTCGAGATGAAACAAGCACTTGTAATAGAAGCCTTTTGCCCATGATCGTCAAATTTCAGACTAAATTAAATTGCATTTTCATCTCTATTTATTGATTTCCGAAATTGTAAATTAAAAATAATAATGTTGAATTCATTTGAATTTCATTGGAATCAAGTTTTCAATCAAGTTGCATTCTACATGTGATGAATCCAAGTAGTTGGCACATATTGGAGTACTTAATGATTTAAATTGTGATAGTCCTTGGTAATGTAGTATTAGACAAACTTCCACTACTAAAGTGTTTGGTGTATTGCTTGGTTGACAATACATTTAAAAATTACATAACATTGGTCATTATCAAAGTACTTAGTGTTTTGCAATGAATTGGCCAATGCATTACTGTTTGACAAAACACTGTTTTCATTCAACATAAGACTACATACTCAATGTTAAAGGAATCTGTCCTTTGGAAACACTACAAAAGACCAAGTGGCCTTACTAGTGATGATCTAACTGCTTTGTGTTTTGACAATCTCCTTATGTTTGGAAGAATATTGCCTTCATTAACATAGGACACATAATGCTTGTTGAGTATAAAGTTCTTTTGAAGGAAAAACAAAGGACTAATTTACAGCTCTAAGTATTAATTTACTTTGTTTAAAGGTTTTAGTGTTTCTTAAGCACATATGTCCTTTGGAGGTCCACCAAAAAGGAGTGATTATTCATTACCCTTGTTTTTTTAACCCTTGTTTAAATAAATGCATGTTAGGCTTTTTAACAAAATTCTAGCTTCAAGTTTTTGATTATTACTTCTATAACATTAGTTAATTAGGAACTTGAATGGTTGACATAAGGTGATTGATTAAAACTTGTTCATGTTATAATGTTCATGTAAAGTCTGTATGTGTGTGTTGTCTTGTAGTTGAATTATTTGGGGTTAAACCAATAGAATTGGGTTCCACATGTTCTACAAATCCTCACCAAATCCATAAGCAGAGTTGGGAACCCATAAGCATATGGAGCCCATTTGGATCAATGTCTTGGACTAGAAACAAGAAATTAAACCCTCCATAGTCACCAACAATCCAAAATGAAAAGGTTCAATCCCCTTTGAATGTATTTTACATAATAATATGAAAGTTATGTGTGTAATTTTAAATTTGAACTCCAAGTGAAAATCAATTTGCATGTTTTTCGATAGTGGTTACATTTGCAGTGGTTCATTATGTTGCAGAGTTACCCACTTATGTGCTTGGAAGAAAACAATGTAGGAGAGAAAATTTGCCAGCGGGGTGTTATAAACCTTTGTGGTACGAAAAGGTTGGAAGACACTTTGGGCCTCCCATAAAATGAGCAGAACCTTTGGTCTCTTTTCATATTAAAACGCCACCACACGTTCCGCTTTGATTCTATTCTTGGATATCACAGTACCCATAATGCAAATCAATTTGTCAAGTGTGTAGCACTTGGGTGGTCCTATGCAAATTAAAACATACCACATAATTCCAACAAGTGGGTGATTGTTGGTGTAAGGCCAATTGTACGTGTCCTAGTGCCCAAATAGAATGGAACATGGGAATGTAAATACTTAGTTGTAGAATATTTTAAATAGTACTTGGAAAAGTGTGGCAATAAGGAACATTTTCTTTGTGTGGAAATGAGTTTCGTAACTTGCTGCCACCATTTTTTCACATTTATTTCAAACATGTTATGGCATTGTATTCTACTTCCCCATAATTCACCCTTTGAGAGTAGACCATAAAGTCTATGTCTAGATTTCTATGCTTTAATCAGATATTTGGCTTCCTTTGTATGTATTGTATTTAAGTAGACTTCATGTTTCAATTTTATGTTTTTGTAGATGTCATGTTTTAAGATCATGTTTCAAGTCCAGATTTCATGTTCATCTTATGGCCTATTCTATGTTTCTTGGGTTTGTAATGTTTTTATGTTTTTTTGTATCTATGTTTCATTATTTCCATCCATTCAAAAAACATTCATCCAATAATTTTTATGTTTTTATAAGTTTCTATGTTTCAGTTTTCAATTTCTATGTTTGATAACATGTGTCATGGTTTCATTGGTCATAGTTCCCCTATGTTTCATGTTTTGGGTTTGTTTTGGAATATTGATGTCTTTCATTTTCATTCTTGTAGATTGGTTGGTAGGCACTTGAGGTGAAGCACCTTCAAATGAAAGTGTTAAAAACTTTGCATCATGAGCTAATTCATCCAAGCCCAAGTTGTTTGCCTCCTTATCACCCTAGACAATAGTTTGATTTTGATGATCGCATTATTATTGTTTTAGAAACAGTGTCAAAGATAATCAATTATGTTTTGGAAGATATAACAAGGGTAGACAACATTAGTTGATAAATGTTGAAAAACCCACATGTGGACGATAAGAATAGGAATAATGTACAAATTAACCCACTTATATATGGCACGAAAAGGAAAATTATATAAAAGAATTCCATAGTGGTGGCCCCAAGAAAGCGATGTCTAAAAGTTGACTGCAAGTTAACAAATGCCCCATTGAGGAGATAGAATGTAAAATAGACTCAAGAAAATTGAAAAATATCATTATATGATTTCAAAACCCATGGGATAGAATAAAATGTAGGGAATGATTTCCTATTTCTTGAGTTGGTGTTGATTCGTTAAATTTTGGTTGTTTGAATTCATCCAAACTTTGTTTCTTTGTTTTTAACATTGCCTTGAATGTAGGATATTCATTTTTGAAATTGAGGGTTTTCAATTTGAACATGTATTTGAAATTGTGCAAGTTTTTTAGTTTCTATGTTATTTGATTATTTTTCATTGGTTGATTATCATTGTTCCACTTGGTTTAATCTAGGTCTTATATTTGCTTGGGAAACACTTAAAATGGCTTCAATCTTTTGATTTATTATCTATAACACCAAACATTCGATTATGGTGTTATGAAGTTTAGGGTTTTGTTGTCAAATATTATGTGTGATACATGATCAAATAGTGGATGACTTTTGGTGAAAATGGGGTGAAAGCATGAATAGGTGGACAATTTGGAGTATCATAGATGTAATTTTTTTGGATTACATACAAATGTAAAATTTAAAGCCATATTCAAAATTAACATTGTCAATTTTTTAATTATTCATGTTGTCATAGACTTTATGGGAATCATCATAAATTTTTTGATTGAATTCCAAGAAGAGTATGGATTCATAATGGACTTTTGAAATGACAACATTTCATTTATCACACAGAAAAAATGAAAAATGTGGACTAAAAAATATCTCAAAGTAGTGTCAAAATAAAAAAGTAAAGCATCATCAAATGAAGAATTTATTTGTGAAATGCATTGAAACTTTCCTAATATATATACTTTCATAAATGCATGAATTTTTTGATCAATCACATGTTTAGGGATATTTAGAGGTTAGTTTATTAATATTCATGATTAAAAACATAGGGGATAATTATAGGATTTATGGTTTGATAATTGTTAAAATTGCAAAAGAAATCATCAGTGTTAGATTATGGACTTTGAAACACCACTTTTGAGCCACCTAACCATGATTTCACCCATGTTGCTTATGTTTTGGTAGAAATATATTTCATAGGAAATATGTTTCTGTGGGAATGTGTTTGGGTGAATATGTTTCAATGATTTATATATGTTTTTATTTTAATATTTTTTGTTCAAATATCTATTTTAAATTTTTGTCACTTTAGATGCTTCATTTGTTTCAGACTATATAGATGCATTATTTGTGATAGGCTAGTATTATGTTTTGTGAAGTTTTTTAAGATTGCAAACATGTTTTAATTTTTGGGGAATTTTGTAACTTTTAGTGTTTTGGTTTGTTTCTTATATTTTGGTGTGTTTTTTATGTTTTGTTGTGTCACTTTGGAATGTTTAAAATGTTTTTGTTTCTTGGTATTCATCTTATGAATGTTAGGTTATTAATATTATTGTGTTTTGAAAGGTTAGGTGGTCATAATAGTAGAAAATGCATCATATTTAGTGTATGTGATGGTTGCAAATGAATTTTTTTGAAACCTAGAACAACCCTAATATACCCAACACATGTTCCCAAGTATCTTTGATGAGCATCTATGACTGGTTTTATTGTTGATTTGATGGTTCAATGTCAAAATGGAATGGCTATCCCTTGTCTCACTTGTTGCTTTCGAGTTGCTCCTTGCTAGTTCCAAGTTTTGCTTTCAATGGACCATTTAGATCAACTTTGAATTGGAAAAACATGGGATACTAAGTCAAGGTCGTATTTGGACATTCAAACATGTAGCTTTTGTAGGGAATTCAACACATAGTGCAATATTTGCATTTCGAAATTTTTACACACAAGGAATTTTAGATTTGGAGGTCAAAAAATTGGAACAACATACATCCCCTCAAACTATGTCTAGGATTTTATCAAGGGAGGAGCACCACAACAATGCAAATTGCAAGTTCACATGTTGACAACTCAGAAGAAATGAAATAGGGAAATTTTTATATCCACGCTAGGATAGTTATAGCAAAGTCTCCATGTTTTGGACTGTGAAATAACACCAACCTTGTTTCTTGCAAAGTCCAAGTTGTTTTTCACAAGTTTCATTTTCTTACATGACATTATTTTGTTGTAGAGTAATTTGAGTTTTTTTGAATTGTTGTGTTGCAATTATAATTATAATTTTTCATCTGGAAGACAATACATATAATTTTTCAGTGCTTACAAAGGGAATGATTTTTAGAAAGAAGCCTTTTGATAAGAGAGGTAAAGCAATCTAGAAAGGAAAATTAAAAACTTGCGTTACAACCAAAAGTAATGGAGGGTCCCAAAAGAAAGGATGCCAATGTGCATTTACCATGAAAATATTAAATGTCCTCCTTATAGTTACAAAGAAATGTTATTACAAGAATAAACACATTAATGCCACAGGAGCTCTTTGCCATGGGAACATCTTCTAAGGGGACAAAGTACCATTTGCAACTCATGTTTCAAGAGCCTTAAAAGACTTTGTATTCGAAAATCTACGATTGGGCCATTCGATTTCATAAGTCATTGCAAAACGTTATAGAAATGTGTAGCATCTTGTTGAGACTAGCAGTTGCCTAACGAGGGACACCTTTTTATGCAAACAAGACATACGTAACATAGCAAGAAAATTAACAAAGGAAACACATAAGAAACATGAGAATGATGTCTAAAATGTTCACATGTGGATTCGAGAGGATTTAAATGTTTTGTTTTATTAAAAGGAAAGTGGGTTGGAAATTGGTGGAAAGCTAATTAGTATAGATATCTTGTTCACAATTAGAATTCAGAGTCCCTAGTAGTCCACAATGATGTAACAATATGGTCATTAGAATGTGGTCACAATTGATCTTACCTTTGGAACAAATGAAAACAAGGTAACCTTTCTTTTTGTAAATTTAGTACATGTTTCAAAACCTAAAAATCCTCTTGAAAGATGTTTGAAAACTATTGAAACATGCTCAAATATGGTTATGTTCATACTAGTTTTCATTGTATACAATGATGATGTTTGATGATTGGAAGAATGGTTGTCCAGTTACGTAATCACATCTCGAAATAAATAAAACAATTTGTCCAATTGGATGGATGCTATCAATCGAAAGATGAAAGAATCAAAACCAGATTGGAAATAAGATGCTTTCATTGTTGATGATGTTAATGCAGAAATCAATAGTCTAAGGTTGAAATGCTTTATCTTTCTATAGGTTGGGTTTGTAATATTTCATTGAAATCTATGTTTCAAAGTTCAAGCTTTCTATGTTTCATTTTGGATGTAGTTCATTTTGTAACTTGAAGATGTTTTAATATTGAACTATGTTATGTTTCAAATTTTGTTTCATCATGGGTTCCCCAACAATTTCTCAAATGCTTTACCTTTCAATTCTTTCATGTCTAACAATGTTCTATTATCATGCCAGGTTGTAAGGGATTGTGTTTCGATTTGTTAAAACCATCATTTGATTCAACCTATTACTTCAAAGGTATGTTTTGTATTGGTATGTATTGTGTACTTATGTTTCAGCGGATTGTTTTCAAGCCGTAACCTGGGCGGGCTTAATGTGGTGTGTAGACAATGACCTCTACAAACTAAACCATGTAATTGATGTTCTCAGAAAATCTAGAACCCAGTCAAATAACCTTCTATAAAACTTACAGTGCTTGCTGGTTATTTCATAAAAGCTGCTGCTTCAAATCAGGGTTTTTGGAAAAACCCAATCTGGAATTAGAGGTTCTTCAATTTGAAAAAATTGCAAGCAGAGGTTCTTTCATTTTATAAAGACCTGGGGATTTTTTTCCATTGTCATTTGTTGTCCACTGTCAGAGAGAAGATTTACAGGAATCTTCCATGGTGGAAGGAAATTCTTACAATTCAAAATTCATGATCCTTTCTTTAGATTGAAAAGAAACCTGTCATCTTTACATTGGAGAGGGATCGGTCTTGAGGCCATTTGGTGTTTCGAGGTGAGGCGCCTCAAAACACAGAATGGCCTCCAGATTGGGCCGCCTCCTATACAAGAACCATTGGAACTAGAGGCTATTTAAAAAAAGAAAAGAAATGACCAACACTTGTAAGATGCGTCCCACTCCTAAATACTAGACATAAGGTCCCTCATCTTTTCTAGCCATAGTACTCACACATATGAGATGAATTCCTGTAATTCAACCCACTCCGAAGGTCTTTAGGAACGCAGGTGGTAGTTCATTTGTTTTACAGTTTCCAGATAATTTTCACCTTCTCAAAGTGCCATAAAACATTCATAAACTTGAGACTCATATCTCGTGAGTAGCAAGTGATTGTCATGAAAGGATTGTTACATACAAATAAATTTAATGGTGGAAAACTGTTACAATGGAAATCATTAGAATTAGAACTTGGAATAAACATGGTTTTACTTTTAACACCCAACCATGAACATTAAGGAGGAGTTTTTATAGACATTATTTCTTTCGAAGCTAACCAAGTAGCTTTTTAGGTTATGTACAACTCTGTCTTCATCGTCTAGCTTTGATGCATTTCTAGTTTTGTCCAATTCTTGGATTGATTCTTTATTTACAGATTCACAAGTAGTATTTGCAGCAATTTCATGGTAATCATTTTAATTATCTGCCATGAATTCCCTAAATACTCTTTCAAAAGGTGCATTAACAAAAATTGAAACGAAAATAGGGGAAAAAAAAACCCTGCTACCTATGTTATTTGCATACAATTATTTCGTCACAACTTTGTATACAAGTCCCCCATGAAAAACCCTAGAAGGGAGAGGCCATGGTGAACCAGCACCCACATTGGTACCTTCACTCCATCCTCTATGGAATAGGCTATCAAGGTAAATCTGGGTGACGATTCAATACAAAAGAAAGGTCTATCTTTAATAGACACTTACTTGATTTGAGGCGCTTGTCTGAGACTAGGAGGGACGAGTGCAGTCTGTGAAAAATTGCAGAAGGGTTGAAAGATAGACCCTTTATTTGCATAAAGAACCTTCAAATACTTTTCACTTCAAATGTGAAAGAAGGAGCAATAAAGATAGAAAAAAGAAAGAAGTACCTTCCAAATTATGTAAGGTACTCTGACAAGCTGGCACACGACCTTCCCGGAAGTGAAAGGCCTTGCACCAAATTTTGCTCTAAAACAGCCCTCTAAATAAACTAAACGAAAATTGCCAGTTCTTTTTCTGTTGGGGTTCATCCCCTTCCCCATCCATTGGAAGTCTGTTTTGTAATTTTTTGATTAACCCTAATGGGTATTTTCAATTGGGGTTCATCCACAACTGAGTCATAAACAGACTTCCCATGGATGATAATGTGTGTGGCAGTTGTTGAAGGTCCATTCTGGCCACGCTTTAGAGAGCATCTCCACCAACACTGATGCTGTATTCGACCCTCTATCAATGTTTATCACATCCACCTTCCAGTGTTAATTATTCCCCCATCCTGACCCATAAATATGAAATAGTGAGCAAGACCCTAGTAGCATGTCAGTAAGTGAACATTTCCCTGTTGAATAATGGCTTATTTGAAGATTCCACATGTTTTTAAGTATATATATATATATAAAATTATTATTAGCGTATTCCAAAAGATTCTCTATTTTCCTTCAAAAAAATTTGGTTTATGAAAAAATATTTGAATTTTTTTTCAATATTGCTGAAAATAAAATAATTAGTGTGGAAGCTACCAATATGGAACATGTAATAAAGTGTGAGACTATTTAAATGTCACCAGCTGGGCCAATTGTTATGGTTAGCCAATAGAGGCAAATTTTCCTTGTACTGGCTGTCTTGAAAAGCACTTAATATCCCAGGGGCATATTTTTACATGAGGCCAAAACTGAGTTTCACACTATAAATAAATTAATATATCATCATCCAAAATACAGTTTACAGGCCATTATACTGCTGTCGATACTACCCAATGCATTGAAATTATGTAATAGAACAGAGGTTGTACATGGATGTAAAATGTAGTGTACCTGGGCCATTTTACCTCTGTGGGTGCAGATGCTCTGCTATTGTATTCAAATTATGTAATAGAACACATCTTGCACATGGATGTAAAATGTAGTGTACAGGCCATTTTACTGCTGTGGGTGGAGATACTATGGTGTACTCAAATTATGTAACAGAACAGAGCTGCACATGGACGTAAAATGTGATGCATGGGTAGCAAAAGACAACTCTCTGATGAGGATGATTGATGATGATGATCATCCATCCCCTGTGTACTCTGTAGCTAGGGACTCTGATGGGAAGACCAGTTTCATGCAAGAATCCAAGACCAACACAGTATGCAGGTCTAACTAGTGCAAGCTCAAGATCTTCAAAACATGACAAAATTGAATAGAAAAAAATTCATAAAAAGTTTTCATAGGTCTCTCAAAACAGAATTGCAGCAGTCTCAGGTAGAAAGTGATGCAAATTGATGTTCCAAAATCATCAAGAGAAAAGTTCTAGACAATTGACATCACAGAGAGTTTTACATTCAAGAAAACATTATGTACCTATGTGTAAGCAGCTTCCAGTGCTTGAAGAAAATGTTTATCCTAAATTGTAGTTCTGCACAATGTCTAAGCTTGCAAGTTGTGCTGGGAGTAAGTGAAGAAAACTACTTCTTCAAGTAGTAAACTTCTTCTTCAAAGATTCTTGTGTACTAGTAGTAGTCATGAGATCTATTGATCACCTGCATGGCTTGGTCCTTACAGTGTATACTAGTGCACCAGTCTAGAGCATGAAATCTGCATCTTCATGAGCTAATTGTTGTTTGTGAATGGCAAGGGTTGAGGCGGGGCTCTATATGGGACCACCTCTATACAGCACCACCACGGACTCACTGTTGAATGTGGAGCTCACAGTGTTGCAGACCATGTGGTTGGCAGCCTTTGCTGCCTTAGCTGCCCTGATGTAATTGAAGCCTCCATCGCTGCTGCTGAGAAGCCGAAGCCGTTGCTGCCGCAGGTGGAGGGATAGCTCCCGTCCTCGAGTACTCATCAGAGGAGATGGATGCGCTGCCGCTGATGATGATGATCCGGTGGATGATTCACAATCACTCTGCACATGAGTAGTCTGTGATCTTGGTAGGGACTCGCCGCGTGTACCTGATCTCATGTTTGGGTCGGGAATTCTTTTCAGCAAGGAAAGACAGTACTCTGCGTCCTCGTTCACAGCGGACGCGTACAGAACAAAGTCCCTGTGATTCAGTGTTTCCAGGCAAAACTTCCTTCGTATGTGCGACCCCGTAATGCGGTCGTGCTTCTTTAAAATCTTCAGAAATGCTACAAACACCCATGATGATCAATCAATCAATCAATCAGGAAGCATTGATCAAGTGTTAATATGAAGTTCTTAATGAAGCTGGAAGAAAGATCAAGTTCTTCCGCTCGACTTCTTCTTGATGGGAAAAGAAAGCATCATTGATATTGTAGCAAGCTGGTCAGGCATGATGGGTAGCTAGCTAGCTAGCTCTCGACATGGGGACCAGCTTAAGTGTTCTGGAGGAGCAGCAGCTAATTACCTGAGTGATTCAGATAGCAGAAGTTTGCAAGAAGTTCCATCTTCGCAGCAAGGTTCCGCACG
>Ga0116227_10009275_pt1 | contig 17959 bp, 21 predicted proteins | sample S1TSphgellanicum_FD_89693 | JGI IMG/M metagenome (GOLD analysis project Ga0116227, IMG submission 89693) | Host-associated microbial communities from peat moss isolated from Minnesota, USA - S1T2_Fb - Sphagnum magellanicum MG | ecosystem: Host-associated > Plants > Peat moss > Unclassified... | reverse complement strand
GTTCGGGCTATCACCTTGAAAGCCAAACGTAAGAATCTTCAAAACTTGCGCCAAATGACAATCCATGACATGTTGAACTAAATAAATTTGAACCCTATTTTTTCGAGAAAATAATGCGTACTTAAATAGATGCGTATTTAGGCGGGAGGCTACTGTAATGAGATAAAAACATCAACAAATACTTAAACGCTAAGAGAATTATAACATTTTTATGACTATTTTATTGCTTCTCTAAAGTTGAAAGACATTTTGTAATTTGTCACCATGCACACCCATAGCCACTTAGATCACAACATTTGGTTAAGAAACAAGAGACATATGCCTCTCAAAGGTGGACACCTTGTGGTTGGCAAGATCAGAGTTAGGCGGTTCTTAGAATCAGCAACAAATACCCACTAGTTATCAATGCAAGTATACAGCACCCACTTACTCATTGGTTATCAAAATTTGACGAATCAATTTTGGTATGTAACCACGGTTCTTAAAAAGTCTGAAAAATCAGGGTATCATCGGGTTTTTTGAAACTTACCCATTCTTTTGAAGGATTTGAAATAACTGGGACTAGTGGTTCTCTAATGCTGGAATATTTCAAAAACCAAAACTGAGGGTTCTTTGAAAAAAATTCAAAGAAACCCCCCCCCACCCCCCAACACTAACACTGGGGTGAACCAACACCCACATTAGTGCCTTAATAAAATTCATTAAACTTTTGATGTTGCTTCTCATCATTATAAATATCCCATTCTTAGACTATTTAATCAGGGTCTCTACTACGAGTGTCGACTGCTTATTGATTTTTTTTCATAACCATTGCGTCGGTTATCAATATGTTTTGAGGTAATAATTATTGGTTATGCATAAAGGGTAGGTTATATAATCAATTGACACCATCAGTTATCCTATTGGTTATTAGTCGGTTATATATATATTTTGCTTGTTTCTAATTTCTAATTTTATTCTATTTTTCTGTGAATTTGGATGCAGGTGTGGGTTTTTGACTGTTGGCAAGTAGAATCCTCTTAACCTTTTAAAAAATTTCATCTTCTGAAAATGTGCTCTAATGTGATTTGGGAAAGAGGCTTAGATGGCTGAACTTGAACTTTTTCGCAATTATTAAAACGAACTCGACAAAAACATACATTTTAATTTACATAAATGTACAAGAATTTAATATATGAAAAAATTATAATGAGGATCATGATGCATGTGTGAGTGCTGAGCAATCTGCATTTTGTCTTGCTGGTGACAATGTCTCAATGTCAGGAAACCAGACAGGAGAATGATGGCGATATCTGCAACATTGTTATGCACCACCTTCATTATCCCCTGTGTATGTTCTTGATAGAATGCAGTTTCTGTTACACAGTGAGAAACACAAAATTTTCCACCCAATTTTCTTATTAGATTTCTTTTTCCAGGCTGATATTCAGAAGAGCTCTGTTGCTGGCTCCGAGACTTGAATGAAGGAGCTACGGCTTCATCAGATGATATTCCACATGATAGCAGTTTCAGGTGTTGTTCAATTGGTAGACTTCAAGTTGGTTGATTTGTGTGTGTTTGTTTTGAGGTATTCACATATTGTTGTGGTATTGTTGCAGGGGATATAGGCATGGCAAGAGACAGAGGTACGTTCCAGGGAACTGTTGAAAGACATTTCAACAAAAAATGCTTGTTTGGCTTCTGCAGCATATAGGCAGCATGGAAGAGTGCTCATACAGTATTTGCTTTTATTATTTCCTATCCGCTCTACAGCAAGATGGGAATTTGCATATCTAACTGATACCATTCAACGCTCTACCAGAGACAGATTGGCTTTGAATTTTGTACATTTCAGCATTGGTGAATCTGAGTCAGGGTACAAGGCATAAAGATCAGGAATGTACTCTTTGCAGGTCCTGGCTTTTCAGAGCTTTTGAAACCGGACATTGTTGTGAAACTACTTGAAAACCTTCATCTCCAAGAACATCTTGCTCCTTACTTGTGAGAGGTATTTGTTACTCTTTTTTACATTTCCTCTTTTTTCACCTCGTCTCCTGAATTACTTTCAGGATATAGAAGTTCCCAACTGTAGACCTTCTAACCTTATGCCTCCTAGTGTCCATTGCATGCCCAAAATGTGCACAAAAGGACCCAAATTTTGTGTTTGGGCATCATTATTATGCCTCCCAGTGTCTATTACACAACCAAAGCATGCATATAATAAGACCCAAATTTTATCTCTGTGCATCATTGATCTTTTTTGTAAAAAGTTACACCTCCTAGTCTCCATTACATGGCCAAAGCATGTATAATAAATAGGACACAAAATGTGTCTGAGCAGCAACAAGATGTGTATGGTCATCCTCAGACTCATCTTGGTTGGGCAATTAGGTAGTCAGGAAAAAAAGAAGCAGATGGTACTTCTGCACTGTTTATAATAAGGACCCATTGTGGTAGGTAAGGCCCAATGAGCAGCCAGTGCCAAAATAAGGGTTCATCTCCAAACCACTTTGAGTGCTATGGTGATGAACACACCTGCCCTCTTCAAGTGCAATCAAGCTAGCACATGCGTTTGGCACCCCCACAAAAGTAACAGAGTTTGGCTGCACACCGTGCTGCTGTATTTGTCAATATAGTTCCAGCGCCTTCTGCCCTTGCCCATATTTCACATGTCCCAATATCATCGCGCTTCAAGTGACCACATCTCAAGATGGCATCTTGTTGAACACTCTCCAAGCATCCTCAAGGCTCCCACATTTTGCATACATGTCAACCAAGCTACTCCCCCCCAAAGACATCTGACTCCAAACCACTTTGAAGGATCCGGTAATGTACATATGTGCCCTCTTCAAGTGCAACCACACCCGCACATTCATTCAGCACCCCCACAAAAAGCAACCAAGTCTGATTGAAAACCCTCCTATTGCATTTGTTGAAATAGTTCCAGGACCTTCTTCCCTTGCCTGCATTTCACATGTCCCAATATGGTGGCGTTCTAAGTGACCACATTTCGAGATGGCATCCTGCTGAACACTCTGGCCATGCATTTCATTATTACTTTCTGATTCAGGCACAGAAATTTTCTTGACAAATGCAATAGGAAAGTGTGGGGCTAGACATGGTTACTTTTGTTGAGTTATTGATTGCATTGAAGTATAGGAAGGTAATGTAATCAATATGTTGTGTACATTTGTCCAAGTAAAGCTCACTGTAAACCTTTCTTCTTGTTTGCCAGTTGAGGTTTGGATTTCAGGTCTTCTCACATGAAAAATCCTTTTGTCCAACCTTCAGCATTATTGCTTGTATATGGGAGGTCTCCAAACACTGCACACATGAAAATATTATTCTGCAGGACAGCATGTTGACCTCAATGCACTTGAAGTCGTGCTGTCTGATGCATTGACCTTGATGCTGGTTTTTTACAGGCTGCCATACCACATGACCAAACAACTGCAAAATTCAGCATCAGCTTGGTGTTACAGTTTAAAATCCCCTTATAGTCGGGCTTCTTTTGTCTTTGAGTGAGGAGTGTAGGTGGAGGCATTCTTAGCAAACAGGAGACACTTCATGAACCATAAACTAATAATGTGATGCTTTGCTACTAGTATGGTTCTCTTCCAACATGGAAGCAGGTCGAAAACTGACTTCCCATTCCCTCATTTCACATCCTAACACTCCACCTACACCGCATGATCATCTAGTACAATTGTCACTAGTGTTTTCATTCCTTTATCGGATGTCTCAAATCTCAAGTCAATTCTTATATTGGTCAAATATCATAATGTATTTTTCTGGCTGGCATATGGGAACATAAAGGTAGCATCTGCCTTACATGCAATTCTAGTTGATCTGATTGACTGCAGGTTTAGGGCCCTATGAAATCTTGGCTGGTTGCACTAGCTTTAGAAGTAGTTCACAAAGCTAATCAAATCCTGGTTTCTTCGCAGCCTGAGCTTACACTCTAGGCTCTTGTAACACCAAGAAACTATAATTGCGATCTTCCTCCCAGAAAACAAATTAAAAAATTTGTCAAAGCTTTGATAGATTTCCACAAATTCCTGCCAAAGTTTGAGTTCTACTCAGCTTTCTTTTAAGAGGCGAAACAGTGATGAAATTTGGCACTGTGGCAAAAGTCACCAGATTGCAATCACTTGTTGCATTCTTTGGGAGAAAATACACACCAGTTTTGAAGAAAAATTGAAGCAATTTGGTAGATTGTGTGACCTAGGCACGAGACAGATAGATAGCCAGAAATACAGAAAAATGTTGATAAAAATGGATAATGCCTACAAATGTGTTGTTGCTTTAGCTCCTTTGGGAGAATGATGGTCACCACTGAGAAGTGAGGTTATGTCAAAAGCCAGAAAACAAAAATAATACACATTTGGAACATTTTTGAAGAGGAGGCTCTAGAGTCTAGACTTTGTTTTTCAACTTGGATTCTGCTTCGCTCCTCTTTGCAGACAATTATTCCATGTGAGCAGTGTATCTTTTTTGGTGGCAAATTTTCACAACCCAGGGACAAAAAAAAGGCCCATGCCAAAGTAACAAAGGGATTTTTAAAAAAAAAAGATGGGCTCAAGTCACCATAAAAGAAATCTAAGGTTGCCATATTTAGAGAGTAGCTTCCAACAAGTCGCCAAATAATAGAAGGAATCTTAAAGTTTTCTACTTGCCCCTCCGACCTCTAACCTCTGGCCAAATTTGGCTAAAGTCCCCATATTCAGTTAATAGGTTTCTAGTGGGTCGTCAACATGTAATAAGATTCCTAAACCCAAATCCTCCCAAAAAAAATCTTGACAATTTCATAACTTTCTTCTGCCTTAAAATGTGACAATTTTATAGGAAATTTCTCAAAAAGATACTTGAGACTTTTTTTTAATCATAAAATGGCGAATTTCAGCCAATTTTTTTTTCAGTAGTTAGAGCTCTAACAACCCCCAATTACATCTCCTGACACAGGCTGTGCATTATCAAACAATGACCAAATACATCCATTCTGGAGAGGCTGAAAAGTTCATCGGTCACATGAAAAATTTCCAGTCTGGAAGTTACACAAGCTCAAGACTTGGGGCCTAACACCAGCATGGGGCATGTGCCATGACTTTCTGAGGGACTAGAATTTTGAACAATGTTTCTGAGCAAAGAAAAAGTTAAACAATGCAAAGAGTTGATATAATTTATGTAAGAGGAAAGTTTGGACGAAGTACCGTGGCAAGCTCAAACCAGCATTGGTTTTCTTTGCTGGCACACTGTGGGAACCTTTGATCAGTATCACTTGCATCCATTTTCTAAAAACCACCAAATGATGAAACCCTGCCAATCATAAAAAAAAACCAAAGCACCCAAAAAAGGGGGAATACAAGGAACAAAATGGAAGGACCCACATCCAAGAAAACAAAAGAACCACCTAAGAGGACGAATCACAATGTGCTCTTGGTCCATTTCCTTAATATCTTCTCATCACTTGAAGTAAAGGTGAAATGATCACTATTAGAAGAGGAGGCATGCTAGGCTCTCACTTGAGGAAGACATTTTTGGTTTCAAATGAAAATGAATTGAAAAATGTTTGGGAGGAGCTCCTTCTGATATAAACTTCATGAGGATACTAAACTACACCTTAAATTTTACATTTTATCTAACATACACCTAAGCCCTTTCTACATACACAAAAAAAAACCTTAAAACTACATTTTAAAGCATAGTTTCATCACTAGCTTGAATCCATGTCACCCACCTTAAACCCTAGTTCAAAAATGTTATTCATAACTAGTGTTTTAATCTCAAAAATCCCTTCACTCTCCAAAAATCAGCCCTTCATCTACAAACCCAAACCCTAAGGCTTAAACAATAAAAACCTAAACCCCAAAGCTCTAATTGCTACAAATGAAACCTTAAAATTAACCCTAGTAACCCTATTTATAGTCTCATGGCCTTCAATAGCCCTAGCTCCATAACTTTAGGCTCCCATGGCCCTAGGCCCCATAGCCCCTTCAAACCTTAAGCCCCCATGGTTTTAGGCCCCATAGCCTTATATATATCTCAAAAAAAACAAACCTTAAAATTGAAACTCTAAAAGGTGCAAACATGAACCCTAAAAATTAAACCTTAATATTTACCTTTGAAAGCTCAATCCTAAACCTTAAAAATGAAATCCTAAAAAAAACCTAAACACTAAAATTCAAACCTTAAAATAATCAATAGCCAATAGGTAATAGCCATAACCAATATACATAACTAGAAGGAATAACCATAGCCAAGGGCAATAGTCAATAGCCATAGACAATAATCATAACCACAAACAATAACCTTATTCATAATCGATAACCATAGTCATCATAGCCTTGATGTAAATATCCATAACTAGTAATAAATAGCCATAACCAATAATCAATAACCATAGTCAATGACCAATAGCCATAGGCAATAGCCACCTATTACATTAAAACCATATCCCCCTAGTCGTAGTCCATATACTTAGCACAAACATTTTTTAAAAAAAATTCTTGGAAGTAGCTTATGTGGATATTGTGCATATGAATTAGAATATTATGTGGCTACATTTAGATGCTTAGAAATCTTTTAAATGGCTACTTGAAGAAAAAACAAGAAAAAAAAATGGTGATTTGAACCTTTGGAGGGCCTATGTATTTGGCTATTGCAAGTTGCATCTTGTATGTGAACAATGACTACTTCAAGTTTGATAAAGTGGGGATTTAGGTTATAGTTAAAAAAATTGTGAAGTCTTTTAGCAAAGTGTGAAAGATTGGAGTGGCAAAATTTTGCAACATCCTAGATATAAATTAAATCAACACATCAATTGAGGGAGCTAAACCTTTGTCCTAAAGGACATTGCACCCAATGGCAACACATGATTTGACTTGCAAACCACACATTAGATATGATGATATAAAAACAATCAAATGCCATTTTGAACTTAGGAAGATGGACCTTACTTAATACCCAATACCCATTACCCAAGCCCCATATAGGCCAAATTGGTCAACATCATGGAAATTGGAGTTTTTTGAGGATGTAAAATACTTTTGAACTTGCACTTGGTCATTGAGTAACCAATGACCACACATTGACAACAATAAACAATGAGCATAACATCAATGATCATTGATGTAAAAATGCAAGTTCAAAATTCTAACATATATAATTTGCAAATTTAGATGCAACAACTTATAAGCAAATGAAAAATTTAAAAGGGATAGATGATAGATGAGATACCATTCAAGCAATAACAAAACATTTAAAGATGGACCAAACATGCCCAACACCTACATTGTATGAAAATCAAGGTCTGATGGTGTGTCATGGACTATTGCAATTGTCAACAAAAATCATAAGGCAACCATGATGCTTTCCAAAACAACCTACGCATCAAACATTTACATAACACCATCAAGTCATTGAAGTTTGAACCACTTAGTTAATGTGCCATTATGTAGTGAATAGTGACCATCCATGATCCAAGGTATGTTACAAGCCAAAAGACCCTTTTGTGTTTTCTCTTCTGTCCATGTTATGATGGCATCATGATAAGGAAAAATATCAATTGTGTAGTAAGGTTGCATGTACATATGAACCACCAAATCCAAATGCTCACAAAGCCTGTTCCACAATCTTGTTTTCATGAAGGTTAATGTTAAGAAGGTCCTTTTGTCTTCCATAGACCCCATAATCTGAACCATTGTAGTAGGTTAGTGGGTGGGTAGGTAGGTAGATATGTAATAATAACATTGACCATTTTGATTAAATGTCCTATTTGATTAAAACTCTATTGGCCATTTTGACTAAAAGTGTCATGTGTTTTTTTTTCAATTTGACTAGTCATTCCATTTGATTAAATGTCATTGGCCATTTTGACCAAGGTTGTTCATTTTTTGTTCAATTTGAATAGATGTCCAATTGACAAATAGTCAAATAGGTCATTTTAACCATGTTGAGTTCTTTAATTTGGATCAAGTGAAAGAAGTAGGCATACCGACTTTGTAGCACATCTTCAATTTCCCCACAATCACCAATTTCAAAAGAGTTTACACTGCCAAATTTCTGTGATGATTGATGCAATGTACTCTAATCATGAATGGAACATTTTAGTCTTTCAGACCTCCAGTTTTATCACCTTGAAACACCTTGAAACACCTTGAAACACACAAACCCCATCAGCTCCAAAGGTGATTAACTCTGATGCAATTATTTTTTGAATCAAACCACCATACAACACCATGGCATCCACCATAAGTTTTTTTAGATTATTTAAAGTGGCCCTATCGACCATTCACTAATAATTGCAAGAATAACAAGAAAGGCATTTGATGTTAATTTTCGACCACATATGCATGCACGGAAACCCAAAACTACTAATCCATGGTTGTAACTTCATCACAAAAAAAAGGGGGTAAGTATGCAATATAATGAGCCACTACAAGGGTAACCACTCTTGATCAAATAACACACTTGTCAATTTTTAACTTCAGTTAAGATTAAATGTTTTTCATGTAATCTACATAGTGTGATGTAATATACATTCAAGAATGACATATAAAAACATGAGTCAATTATATCAACATTTGGGTGTGAATATAATTGAAGGAGCCAATAGGATTATTTTACAAAAGGACTGTGAATCCTTTTTAGTCTTTTTTCACTTTTTCATATGAAAGAATTTTTGAGTGAAATATTTTGCAACTTGTTATTAGAAATACATATAATTGCCCCAATATATCACTTGTTTTGTGTTAATCATTGTTGAATAAATATGAATTTTTCAAAGTGTGTAGATTTTGTCAAATTTTGCATTTCATCTTGAAAACTAATCATAATATTGAATCATACCAAAATATGTTAACTACTTTAGGTTTTTGTTTTTTTAATCATAAACTACAACTTTGTTTTGTATGTCATGCACATTACACCCCATTTACATGTGGTAGAAGATTTGTGAAAATTTAAAAATTTGAAAAACACTTTGAATTTTTAAAATTTCACATCCTTTAAATTGTGAGTGTTCTTAAAATATTTGATTAAACCATAAATTTTGTGCAGTGGTTGCATGCCATTTCAATTTCCAATTTCAAATCCATGTCCTTTTGAAAGGAACAAAGGAGTTGGGTGTGGTTCATTTTATTGTGGACGTACCCAAGAAGATAAACCTAATAGCTTGAACCAAATCCCTAGTTTTTTTCACCACTAGTTCATTCATACAATTTGCCATCCTTCAACCAATTGAATTAAACAAAGGGGTTCTTGGAAAATCTTGGACATCAAGGAATTGCGACAAGTTCCTCAAATTTTAATAGTTTGTCATAGGTTTGCTTTCAAATTCCATGTGAAAACAAATTGGACAAATTTTTTCTTCCTTTCTGTAGTAGCACCACGAAAGACCTAATTAGCTATTGTGTATTTCTTAACATTTGCACACATATGTTCAGTTTCGGCATGGACTAAATTTTTTTCATATAAAATTTTCTAGCTTTATAGATTCTTGGGATTACAACTAGAGCTTTCCTCCTACCATTGTGTTTCCGAGGGCTATCCAACTTAGGGGCCAACAATTTATCCATCCCCTCTATTTTGGAACAAACTTTACATTTAACTTGTGCACCATCCCATCTTCACCAATATTCAATTCAGCCCATGGAAGTTAAACATTCCAAATGTCTTAGAAAATTATGTTGTGTTCATATTCCTTTTGTTTCTATTTTTTTTGGTAGAAATCCATAGGTTTGCCTCAGAAGGAGGAGAAAGGGGTTTGGAGTTTTTTGGCTAGAATATGTTAATAAAAAATGAAGGAAAATTCTTTTTGAAAAAAAAACAATGAAACTTGAAGTTTTGGGGTGGGTTCAAAGGTGCCATTTTTTACAATAATGGCAATTAATTAAGTTGTGAAAGCATATGGCTACAAGAAAATTAGTGATGGCTGGGTAGCGATTTGTCAAACAATTGGTAATGGGCATGATAGTTGACCAACCTTAAACTTAAATGACCTAGAGCTTAGCAGTGATGGCTGCCATCACTAAACATTGAGTTGCAATGGCTGTTTGCACTAAGCTTGCCTTGAACAGCAATGGTTACTTACACTAAGCCTTCATTGAGTAACGATGGCTGCTTACATTGAACACACATTGAACAATGATGGTTCCTTGCATTGAGCTTGCACTAGGCTCGGATTAATTGTACATTGAACATTGATGGCTACCTGCACTGAACCTGCATTGAGTCTACACTCAACAATGATGGCTACCTACACTAAACAACAATGACTACTTGCATTAAGCATTAAGTAACAATGGCTACCTACATTAAATATTTAGTAGCAATGATTACCTACACTAAACATTGAACAACAATGGTTACTTGCGACTTGAAAAACATAATAAGATACGAACCTTAATCCTAGATGATGATCAATTAAGTTAATTTGTAGCTAAACAACTTGAGGTAAGACAAACACAATTCTCCTGACTTTGATGAAAGCAAGACCAAGTCACAACAATGTGCACTATGCAATAGACCATGATGATTACAATGTGAGCTTGGAGGACAACGAACATCAATTGACAATGACAGAAACGCAAAATTGAAAAGGAAGAAAGCTGAATCCTAAATAGTATTTCATCGACTACTGCAAAGTCCAAATTTGTAAGAAGGAATCGATTTATATGGCCTCAGCCCCCAGTCCTCCATTGATGATTGTACATAGAAAGATTCACATTCACACTATGTAATGCAATTGCACATTGGCACAATGCACAGGGCACACAACTTCACATTGCACACAAGCCCCCCTGCCCTCAAGTTCCAAGTTCCAACCAACATTCAAGGTTGCAGATTATAGAATCTAATTTGAATGCAACAATAATGCAAAACAAGTACTCTCATTAACCTTAAAAACTTACCATGTGTGGCAATGGGTTTAGGGTTTAGGGATAGATAGTTGGTGAACCATCCACCATTTGGTCTAGCCTTTCAACAGATTTGCCCGAAAAAGAAGTTGTCTTTTCAGGCTGAAAGGTAGGAGCTGCCCCTTTGAGGTTGAAATTTGGTGACATTTTGCCACTAAAAAAAACGTTTCTTAGCACCCCTAGCATAAACTAGAGGCAAACAATCTGTGGGTGAAAAAAAAACAAATCGACATGTCCAATTTGGGGATCCCGTGCTGGTTTTTCCAACTTGGACCCCTATTTGAAGACTTTATTGATAACACAAAATAAGGGATAAGGGAGAAAAGAAGAGGTGAAAGTGGGGGCCCAACTGGGCACCATGTTACAGATAACTTTATTGCAACAAATTCTCTAGAAAGTTGGTCAATGTTGAAGGAAAAGTTTCACGAGATTTAGACCAAAGATCAAAGTAAGTCACCAAAAAATTTCTGAAATAATGGACACTGGTCACAATTTAATGCCCCCATTTCTCTTGGAATACTTGCCACTCACTCTACAACAAAAAAATGAAAAAGGAAAAAAAAAACCCTTTGAGAGGTCATTTGCACATGACATTTGCCTTGAATCCCAGACTCAATTAACAGAGACTTTCAGGCATGCCATTTGGACCAGTATTTTTGGTCAATCTCTGATTTCATAAAAACTGATGCATAAGTATAAAGTATGTGAAAATGGAAGTGCAACTTGCACCAAGTTTTAACAAACTAATTAATGTGTGCATCTTAAGAGCAAATTTTAGCAAAGCCCAAAGAGAACATAAACAGCACAAATGCCATAACCTTTGTACTATTGGTATACGGAGGAGGTTGTCAATGTATATAGGGAATGTTAGGGTTTGTGCACCCATGAATAAAACCAGATTCATGTTAAACACTCCTTGCACTTTGTAATCTTTTGCATAAGCCATGCATAAGCTGAGTGCACGTTTAAGTTTTAATTCACTAGCGCAACTCCTCTAATGAAATCAAGGCACCAATTTGAACAATCTCATTGATCACAATTGTTTTCTTCACGCCTACAAGAAGCATATAAGGGAGACTAGCCTCCCTGATTGGATTTGGCACAACAAATTGCCAAATAATTAATTAAATTTTGACCTCATAAAATAAAATGGAATATTTTGTTTCAAACTCCCCATTTTTGAAAACTTTCATCAAATCCTCCACGGAAAATATTTTTTGAGCAAAATTTTACCACATTTTGACTCACTTTTTAGTTTTGGGGCAGTTTTTCACTAGTTTCTACAGTTTTGATAGTTTATTACAAACCTTGCCAATTGATGCTCAATCTTTGTTTGGCCTGTATGTAGGGCAGTGTTTTAATAATTTAAAAAATTTGCGATATTTCAAAAAATCGTCCTTAAAAATAAGAAGATATATTTTGTTGCAAATTCTCTGTTTTTTGTGGTAAAAAATCAACAAGTTCTTTAGAATTATTTTTCTTTGAAAAATTTGATCTGGTTGCATTTTGACACATTTTTGAGGCAGCTTTTGATTAGTTTTCTACAAACTACCTAGTACATATTCATCAATTTTTGGACACAATTTTAGTAATGGGCAATTTTTTTGCCAGTTTTATATGACAGTTTTTGTACTCTTGTTTGGGATGATTGCTAATGATGATATATGAGAAAACTGCGTTTAAAAAAATAGAAAATAGTAATTTGTACCAAAAAATAGAAAAATAGAAAAATATTTTATTTACAGACAGTGGAGTTCAGCGGTCTGTGAATTTTCTTTTTAAAAATTATTTTTTTTGCACCCTCGTTTTGAAATATTGTAGGGTCAAGTTATATTTTTTCTGCACCCTCGTTTTGAAATATCGCAGGGTCGAGTTGTCCATAAAGTAGGGAAAACACAACACCAGAGCCCTGAGTTTAATCATAAATTTTAAACACTTAAAAAAGTACAGCAGCAGAAAACCATCAATTTTTGTGATAAACTGAGTTTTATCGTGTCTTTCCTTTTTGCCTGAGCTCTCCACTGCTGGAGCATATATTCTCTCTACTACTACCTGTACAACTACTATAATTCCTCTCCAACCTTATACATTAAATGCTGAGTTTCGGCATTTTATACTGAGATTTAATTAAATTTCCTTACTTTGCAGATCTATCTATGAAGGAAGCTAGTTTGTTTGTTTTGTTTGTCCTTATGAGATTCACTGAACCAGGACTCTCCAGATTGTGTTCTTGGTCTCTTTTGAAAGCTCTGGAGGAGGAGGGGTGCATGGGCTTGGTTCCATGGCGTTTGGAGTTGCCATGCAAAACTTTTTGAATACTAAACGATTTCTTCACTGGGGATTAAATTAGATTAAATCGTAGCTGAAAATTTAGGAGGAATTGAAATGTGCCTTTGGTGTTGTTGGAAAGAGCTTGATGAGCAGGATTTAACGGTATTTATTTGGTAAGATTTTGGATTCAGAAATGTGGGAGATATTGATTTTGAAGTGGTTTCTACCGCTGAAAATTCAAATAAATTCCAAAAGACCAGGTTTTGGAAGGAAAAAATCAATTAGGGACGTGGTAACACTTGGGCCAACTACACAGGCCCCACTAGTACCACTAAGTGACGGGTTTCTTCAGAGGGGGTTTGGGGGGTGAAAGGAGGCCCAAAACAGGGTGACTTTATGGATAACTGCTGCAAAATTTGGCCCTTCTCTTGGGGGGTGGGGGGGGAAGCCACGCCACCCACAACAGGAGCCTACTACAGCTCCAATTCGCCACTTATGCTCTGACATGAGATTTAAGGTGCCAGATTGCATCCAATCAGAAGGGAAGTTTCGCCATATTTTTATTGTTTGGGACGGTTTTTTTCTGCTCCTTTTTTCTTTTCTTTTTTTAGGGTGAAAAAATTCTTTAAAACTTTCACCATTAAAGCTACATCATTTGTAAGATCAGTGCCACTCATGCTAAATCTCTTGTGGGACAATCGCCACCCATGGTACATCACAAAAAATGAAGAAAAAAAATTTAACAAAAAAATCATCTAAATCTGGCGATTCTTTTTCCCTCTGAAAAATGGAGGCTCTTCCCCCCTCAGCCCAAAAAACAGAATAAATTTTCTTTTATTTATTTATCTTGAGAAATTTCGGCATGCACCCCCCCCCAATTTTTTTTATAAAAAAAAAATCACTGCACGAGAGCAGTTGTGAAGGCCCACCCAACCCCATCCAAAACAATAATATTAAAAAAAGAGAAACACGTGCGTTGACGGACGATAAACGTGAACAGAAAAGAGGGTGTCACACTTTCGTCGTCGTCCGTGCGCCAGGCTCATTCCTTCCGCCGTGCACCAGGCTCCTGCTCCTCCGTTGCTGCTGCTCGAGATCCCTTTGGTTTCTTGCGACACGAATTTCTAGTATCTAGATCGGGCCCTTGCATGTTCGATTTGTCGTGGAAATGCTGCATCGCAATCGATCGTAGTTAATAATTTCTCATTTCGATACTTTAGCAACTTTGTCGTCTTCTCCACACAACTATCGCTGCTGCTGCTACTACTACTCGTAGCCAGCTTATGGGTTTCCGCAGGTCCAGCTTTGCATGTAGGTCTCATGTGGTTTTAATTTCTATTAAGATCAAAATCGTTTTTCTTCGTCTTCATTTCAACAACAGCTTCCAGTCATGTGGGAGTCGAATGGGGAGTAGAGTGCGTTTTTTGCTTATGTGGTTTTTTGGGACTTTGTTTTGGGTTTGTGGGATCTGTTTGATTTGGAAAACGTTTCTGAGGGAGGTCGTTTAACAACAGCTTCCGGTCAGTGTCATGAGGGAGTCGAGTACCGAGTAGATAGTGTTTTTTTTGCCGGGTTTTGTTTTGGGTTTGTGAGATCTGTTCCATTTGGAAGACGTTTCTGAGGGAGGTCATTTTGAGCTTGTTACCAGAATTTTTGTTCTTGGACGTAGTCTACTGTTGATCTTGAGAGGAAAGCACTGACCAGTAGTCGAAGAATATTGTTGCAGTACACAGAGTTCGTTCAACAAATTTTCACTCATTGGGTGCATGCACGATCAGCCACCCCACAAGAAGATGTCGTCAGGTGAAAAGATGAAGGGACCCGCGGCAGCGGCTGATGCAAAGTTGGATCCTCATAATAATAAAAATACTGGAATTCATACTTACGAGGCACCTTGGCCTCTCTATGGAATGAATTGGAGCAACCGCAGGGAGACTAGATTTCGTCTTGCCGTTGGCAGCTTCATCGAGGATTACTCTAACAAGGTAACGTACACACACAAACCACTTTCTTCGCATACATACCAAGTTTCGTCTCTCTCTCTCTCTCTCTCTCTCTCTCTCTCTAAACCAAGAACTAGTACAAGAAGAACTAGGGTCTCTTTCCATTAGGCGGCTGTGGTCAAGACGGTTACACACTGTGCTGCTGTGATCACAGCAGCCTAATTGCCTGATGGAAAGCCATTGACATAGGGCCTTGTTTCTCTCTTACTGCAAGGACTGTTGCTTTCCATTGGAGAGCAGCAAGTAGTGCCTAGAAAATTATGCAATTAATCATGTTAAGAACTCTGGGGACACATGTGCAGAAATAGCACAAGAATTAGGGTCTCTTTCCATCAGGCTGCTGTGATCACGCTTTACACAGAATCAGTGTGCTGTGATAGCAGCAGCCTAATGGAAAGCCACTAACATAGGGCCTTGTTTCTTTCTTGTTGCAGGGATAGTCGCTTTCCATTGGAGAGCTGCAAGCAATGCATAGAAAATGATGTAATTAATCATGTTAGGAACTTTGGGAACACATGTTCTCATGCAAACGACAGATTGACGTCACTGTATACGGAGAGACACGGTTTCATTCATAGCATGCATGACTGATAGAGGTGCGACATGACTGTGAGAATAGCTAGTTGGAAAAACGTAATGGAAAGCCGCTGTGATCACAGGATCTGTGTTGTGAGCTGCTGTGATCGTAGGATCTGTGATCACAACAGCCTAATGAGAAGATGTCCTTAGTCCAGTCGGAGGGAGGGAGAGAGAGAGAGAGAGAGAGAGATGGGTGCTTGAGTTTTTGAGGCGAGCAAGGTTCATGTTTCCAATGCAGCCCTGGTGCTACAAATCTTACAAGAAACGATAGTTTTCCTGCACACACCTGCACACTCTGCACAGGTGGAGATAGTTCAGCTGGATGAGACGACAGGGAGGTTCTATCGGAATCCGAAGCTGTCAGTGGAGCACCCCTACCCAGTGACCAAGATCATGTTCATTCCAGACAAGGAAAGCCAGAAGACGGATTTGATGGCAACCACGGGAGACTACTTGCGCATATGGCAGATCCATGATACCGATGAGGAGGCGAAGAAATTGGAGCTCAAGAGCCTTCTCAACAATAGACCAAAAGATGAGTATTGCGTCCCACTCACGTCCTTCGATTGGAGTGAAGTGGAGCCGTGGAGGGTCGCGACAGGCGGCATCGACACCACTTGTACAGTCTGGGATATCGACAAGGGAGTTGTGGATACACAGCTCATTGCACATGACGACGTGGTGAACGACATCGCATGGGGTAGTGGTGTTGCAGGAAGCGTCGCCGCTGTTCCCGTCTTCGCATCTGTGTCCGATGACGGCTCGGTTCGCATGTTTGATCTGCGAGATTATCGTCACTCCACTATTCTTTACGAGAGCAAACCTCCGCAAACTCCGCTCATCCGTCTCAGTTGGAACAAGCAAGATCCTCGCTACCTCGCTACCGTTCAACGACACTCCAACACGATTGTGCTGCTGGATCTGCGCTTCCCTTCCGTTTCTGTCTCCGAGCTCCACAGCCACCATGCATGCGTGACTTCTGCGGCTTGGGCGCCACACAGCAAGCACCATCTTTGCTCCGTCGGAGACGACTTCCAGGTACAACCCTTGAACCCTAAACCCCTGAAACCCTAAAACCCTTGTGTTAATTCTGTTGCTTGGGCCTCACCAGCACCATCTTTGCTTCGTCGGTGACGACTTCCAGGTACAACCCTTGAACCCTAAACCCCTGAAACCCTAAAACCCTTGTGTGAATTCTGTTGCTTGGGCCTCACACAGCATGCACCAACTTTGCTCCATCTACCCCTTAAAACTCTCAAGCCCTTAATTCTAAACCCTAAACCTTACAAAAACTTGGCAGCCTCAAAAACTATGGCCCATAATAACAAAAGTGTTGGGTGGGTATCTGAAATTTTTAGTGACCTCCAAGGTCCAGGGTGAAAGGCCTTGAGAGCAATGCCTCCCCTTATAATGTAAAACACATGAAAAAAAATTTCTAAGTGTATTTTGAGGGCACCTTACACTCATAAATATGTTTCTCTTTTCTAGAAAAGATATTATCCCACTATTACAAATTGTGGGTGCAATTCACAAGTCCTTGTTCACTAACTAATAAATTCATTACATTATCATTAAATCCCATTCATTAAGACCAATGAATTCACTCAAAATTCAATGTAATAACTTGACATACAAGGATCCCTGCTCTTCAAGAACAAGGAAAAATTATCTCAAATTTTGACAAACATGAAAGACAAAATGTTTTGAAACTCCATGACTACTCACCAACTCACTCAATCTGTAATGAGTGAAATTTTCTGTACCTGTAACTCTTTCATCATCTTTTGGCCAGGACGAATACTGTAGTTCCTGGGCCAGTTCCACACTAATTATATTATTTTCAGAAATGTTGAAATTTTCATAATTGTTTTTTTGAGAAATTTAAATTGAGCTGCTCATCACACAAATCTAGAAGAACCCCCAATATATATATATAATTTTAATATTTTTTCCTTAGGAAATCACTCTTCTAACTTGTTTTTCCCATTGCTTTACATTTATCATTACTAAAGATAAATACCATTAGAAAGTCAGACCCACAAAAAGAGTCCAATTTATTTTGATAAACACACTTTGGACACAAACTGTCAAGAACAATCTCACCCAGTTAGCTCATTTTGGAAAGACAAATCATGTTTGATCAAAGAATCATTACTTTGACAAGCTCTCATTGAGCTAGTTCTCACCTTCTTTGTTACTTTAACCTCTTTT
>Ga0116227_10009274_pt1 | contig 17963 bp, 9 predicted proteins | sample S1TSphgellanicum_FD_89693 | JGI IMG/M metagenome (GOLD analysis project Ga0116227, IMG submission 89693) | Host-associated microbial communities from peat moss isolated from Minnesota, USA - S1T2_Fb - Sphagnum magellanicum MG | ecosystem: Host-associated > Plants > Peat moss > Unclassified... | reverse complement strand
TCCCAACACCCAAAGGGGTCCCGGAATGTGAACTAACCACGTGGGTGGTTTGTTTTGGTGCAGATTCATGCTTGATCTACTAAACCTTCTTCCTAGTCTAATCCCGGGGCTCCCAACTCGACCTTCTACCCCTTTCTAGAGTTGGAAGCCGGGAGCGTGCTACCAAGTTCAACTTTCCGTAACTTGACTTTGTGAAACCCTCAAGTGGGTTCCACCCCCGTGACTTGGGAGCGCGTCACATTCTAATTGATGTTAATTCATAAATGGCATAATCAAATAATTGTGATTTATAATTCTTTATTAATAAATACAATTCATAGGCCAGTAAAATGTAGACTTAGGGTTGTAGATCCCCTAGGTATTTGTAAACCTTAAAAGGTATATAAAGTGTCACATGAAAGAATTGAGCCCCTCACCATCATGGTGACAATTCAAAACATTAACCATCCAACCAACATTTCACATAATAACAAATAATATCATAACAGAAAATATAAACATACACTCATCTTGAATTTCACACATAATAATTTCAACTCTTGATATAGATGTCAACACGTAGTTATAAACATAAGTCAAGGTTGTTACTACATATGCAGGTAGGGCATATTTTGCTACACCAACATATTATTTACCCTACCCTACCTACTTACCTAATATCAACCTTAACCTACCTACCTACTTGTCTACCTACATGCTTAAAAACCTAGACACCTACATGCCTTGGGGGCTTATACACTTACACTTGACACATATGTACATAAGTAATATTTCAATGACTAAAATATAACAAGCCATGTCACCCGTGGAATAATTAAAATTAATGACACCATAGTAGGCATGACTTGATCTATGTGTAACTTACATCATCCAATTTTACTAAACAAATTAGTTGACTTCGGCAAATGAGACATGCCTACTTTTTGGAAAGAGCAAAATGGATAAAAAATGCTTCTATAGTCATTTTGAACAAATAAATTTAGTTGTGTTAACTTTGTTATAGTCACAAGCTAGGGGCATAAAATCCATGTTTTTGTATTAGTGTGATGTGCCTTATTTAAAACATCATTGACCATGCCACCTACTTTTGTTCAAAGCTCATGATTGACATGTCAAAAGGCATTGCAAGGTGAAAGCATTGTAAAATAAATTAAAAAACAGTTTGCTCAAATGCAATTTTAAAAAAAATTGTTTCCAACATGAACATTAAAAAATAGATTAAACCCCTAGAAATAGAAATATAAGACCAAATCCAAGAACATTGGGTTGATGGTAAGTTGGATGAAAAGTTTGAAAAACTTCAAAATAATAAAAATCATAATATAATTGTTTGAAGCAAATTGGTAAAAATATTGTTCCAAACTTATTTTTACATTAAGATTTTGATAGATTATGGTTATAACATGCTAAAATTAAAAATATAAAAAATCTAATTAACATCCCACTTTCAACTACTTGACATTTTAAAGATGTGGTTTCTAAATGTTATTATGATAAAGTAAAAGATTATTCAAGATCATGTTAATCAATGAATAAAATAATATGTCTACTTTCAATATTTTAAAAATTATTTCCAACTACTTGTCATTTTTCTTCACAAGGAACAATGACTTATCTATTTTACAATGATTGCACCTTCCACTTTTAGGTGCTGGGGGCTTGAAATTTCAAGATTTTGGCATTTCATGCATTATATTTTTCCAGAAGTTGGCAATTTCAACAATAATTTAAGTGGTGTTGAATTCATTCATGTACTATTGTATACATGTGTAATATATGGGTGTATATGGCATGATATGTATTGATAGCGTAGTTCACATGATGTTATAAGTCATGTCATGTCACCTCACAAATGATGTGATGTAGCTCTAAATCACATTGTATGACATATTCCCAAAAAATCATAAATATTCCAAGATATTCAGAAATATTTAAAAATATTTCATTGATTTTAATGATATATTCTTGAAATAATGACATAAAATGATGTTGTGATGTCATATTATGATGTGATGTGACAAACAACATAAAAACCCCATTTCATGTTATTTTTGACAACCCTTCCTAATTGGGGGTATATTCATGTTTCCATTAATTAGATGGGAGTGCCTCTTGTGTAATATATATGCCTATGTAACATATGGGTGTATATGGCTTGAGATAAATGTACACCCAGAATCCCCTTTGTTTTGGGGTACCCATGTTGTTAGGCAGGGGCATTAGCTTAGGTTGAAAATGGTGAATGACAATTTTAAGACCATACTTTTATGTGACCTTGAATGAAAAGGCTTGACATCCAAATTTTCTTAGTTCCTTTGTGTTTGGGGGAAGGGGGGGAGGGATTTTATTCTATTCCCAATGTGTTCCTAGACATCACACTTTTATCTGGTAAGCTTTGGCCAAAATTGAACTTTCATGTATACTAACATCATGGCAAGTGTCATCACCAAGTGTCACTATGATTATGTAATTGTTCCAAATATGAACATGACCCTAATGATAAGGCCCAATTGTTAAAAAAATGTAAATTAATTTCTCTTAACAAAATTACTCAAAATTCAATTGCTCCCCCACCTAGGTTTTAAAGTTACAAAATCCCCTCCAAGAAATCCCAAACATCAAGGGGTTTCTAGTAATACCAAAAGGTTGCCCCAATTTCCAAAAAAAATAGTTTTTTTGATTTTATTGAATTTTCAATGAAAAAATTACTCAATAATTCTTCCATGGTAAGCCTAAAAATTACCAAACCACCCCAATACACCTTTACTTTTCAAAAGATTTCCAATTCAAGATATTTTCAATGGCATCAAGGGGTGCTATGCTTTGGGAGATCTCATAGGGACAAACAAAAACAAACAACCTTCCTTAATACATAGATGAACCATAAAGGAGGGCCAAAAGGAGGGCCCAATGTTTCCAAAAAAATTGTAATTGAGCAATCAAAATGGCACCTTCAACAACAACCACCAAAAAAAAAATTCTTTGGGCACACCGCTCAACAAATTAATAAGAAGGCTTAAATATACACCCATACTCTCCATTCAAAGATGAATCAGCACCCTGCAAATGTATTCAAAGATTAACAAGGACGCTAGAAACGCACCTGTACTCCCCTTTCCATTCAAAGATGAATGAGTACCCTAGGAATATAACAATAGATGAATAACATTTCCATGATCTCCAACACCCATGTACTATTGCACTAAAATAGTTGCGGTTTTTGCACTGACCCACTATTTTACCTGGATTCCCACTCTTCTGGTGGGTACCCCCAGCCCCCAAATCTGGAGATTCCCACCAGACCAACAAATGTCAGTCACCCTACCTCAAAAACCCGTTACACAAGTGCAAAAATATTTTGATGTGGTCCTGAGCACATTCGCTCTGTACACCTGCAAAACTGCCAGGTGTGGGTTCTTTGAGAGTGAATTGGGAAACTGTGAAGCGAGGATAGAAATCCTTTTGCCATCATTCCAAATTAACTGGGCATGGACTGGAGCAGAAGACATGCAAATGTACCCTAGTAATGCACCCGTACTTACTGCCCTTTCCATTCAAATACCCGTCGAAATATCCATCCTCCCCTTTCCATTCAAACACATTGAATAAATTTTTTAGAAATATAACAAAAAGTCTTTTCAACTTTTTGCCAAAAAATAATGTTGCAACTTGCTGCTACGCACCACCAAGGCCCCCTCCCCAATCACTAAGATATAAAGCCTTGCTTCCCAATCGAAAGATCAGATCAGAAGCCAATTCTCTCTCTCGTAAATTCCATTTCAGTCCACGAATTCCATTCCATCAATGGCAACAGTTACCGGAAACAATGTTGCTGCTGCAGTACACAGTGCCAATGATGGTACTTTGGGCGGTCAGGATGCGGAACTAGTGGTGCAGATACGAGCTGCGTCGGAGAATAAGATTAGCAATCGGCGCGGCCGGCAGGTGGCAGCTGCGGAAAGCGTGGCAACTGTACTGGCCATAGCTACCGCCGTCCCTCCAACGGAGTTTCTGCAGAGCGAATACCCGGACTTCCTCTTTCGTGTGTGCGACTGTGACGCCAAGATAGCGCTCAAGGACAAATTCAGGCGCATCTGTGAGTGGACAATATATCCTTGAGAATTAGTAGTACTTTCTCGTGGACTGTCCAGCTTTTCTGGACTCGCGGGAATGTTCACTTATCAGCTGCCGTTCTTTGCTTCCTAGCTGCTGGTGGTAGATCACGACAGTCAGTCCGTTGGTAACACAATACTTGTGCAAGGAACGTTGCCATGATTTGCGTACCACTAATAAGGTTGATATCAACGAAAGAAAAAATTCTGCATAATTGAAGTAAAATTGTATGCTAGAGTTATATCGTTCAATGTCTAGGCTGTTCATCTTAGATTCATTAATTGGGTTTGTGGTTCTAGACTTTTTGGTAATGTTGACCTCTAATATCCAGTGTCGTCAGTACGAGTGCACACTGCACATGACAACATGTTCTGAGGCTGATTGGAGTCTGGACTTTGATTCGCCGATTGCTGCATGTTGGACTCTACGTAACTGTTAACTAGAAACCACCATAGAAGGCCTTCTATGGTGCTTATTCGTGGAGGGCAAGTATAACAAGGGTCTCTACATCTGTAGTGTGGAGTTTGCACGAATTATAGGTTGTTATTCTTTCAACCTGTTATGCATGATTGCCAAGAGTGAAGATGGGCTGCTGCTGATCATATGATTTTTTCATGCCTAAAATGATCCATTTAATTGGGCAGGTGAAAAGACTGAGATCAGGAAACGCAACATTTTTCTGACGGAGGAGGTCTTGAAGGCCAATCCCAGCATTTGCTTTCGGGACGCCGGGCACTCTCTCCGGGAGCGTCAGGACATTGCTGCCGTCCAGGTTCCCAAACTGGCGCAGGAGGCGGCTGTAAAAGCAATCAAGGAATGGGGACGTCCAAAATCCGACATTACGCACGTGGTATTCGGAACCACTTGCGGCATACACATGCCTGGAGCTGATCTGCAATTCTCCAAACTAATGGGTCTGGAGACCACTGTGAAACGTGTGATGATGTACCAGATCGGTTGCAGCGGCGGCGCCGCTGTTCTGCGAGTCGCCAAGGACCTTGCCGAGAACAACAAGGGCGCAAGAGTCCTGGTTGTATGTAGCGAAGGTACAGCTTTGGGTTTTGTCCCACCCAACGAGGACAAACCCGAGGAACTGGTGGAAACCGCACTGTTTGGAGACGGGGCTGTGTGCGTCATCGTGGGTGCTGATCCGATACCCAAAGTGGATCGCCCTCTCTTCGAGCTGCTGTGGGCTGGCGAATGTTTCGTCCCCGAAAGCGACAAGGCAGTCTATGGCGACCTCACAGAAGTGGGAATGGACTTCCACCTCACGCGCAAAGTTCCGTTTCTGATCTCCGAAAACATCGCCAAGCTCCTCAACCAGGCCCGGAAGATCGTCAACAACCCCAACTGGAACGACATGTTCTGGGCGATCCACGGCGGCGGCCCTGCCATCTTGAGGAAAATCGAAACCGCACTCCAACTTGCGCCGCACAAACTGGCGGCCACCCGCGAGGTTCTGCGCGAATACGGCAATGTATATAGCGGCTCCTGTTTGTTTGCGCTGGACCAGATTCGCCTGCGTTCTTTGGCCATGGATGCGTCCACAACAGGCGAGAGTTGTGAGTATGGCTTCCTGTGTGCATTCGGGCCTGGTGTCACAATGGACGCTCTGCTTCTTCGCAGCGTTCCCACCACTGCTAATTTTGTTGATGAGACAAAAAATTACACACTCAACGCAGTTCTACCCTAATCATCATCGTTACAAGCGTAGCTCACCCTATTAATATTGTGCACATATAAGAATACGTTTTAAAATATAATTCTCACTATACACAAATATTTCTTGCTGAACTTCGGTATATTGCACCTATCCATGTTGGCCAGGAAACCCAATTTTCATGATGTGCAAATATGATTCCTATGTGAAAATTAGTACCCACTGTTCAGGATGAAAATGATTCACTAGTATGTGGAAATTTGTGGCCCCAGACCTAATCGATATGATCTGAGTTAACCACTTTCCATTTACCCCCGTGATTGTAGTGTGTACACTTCCCTGCACACCTCATCGCACAGAAAAAGCGCCATTACTGCACTCACTCCATCATGCATACATTTAAGTACCTACCATTGCACCACGCTTTATGTACCCAACATTACTATTTCATTTACCAGAACCCCCAAGTGACTACTTATTAGTTTTGTTTTCAAGATCTAACTTTGCATCACAAACAAAACCAGAAATGATAGTCAAACCGTAATAAAATTTTATGTTCTTGCTATATACCTATTCAAGAATTTTTTTGATATTCTTATAGCCTCAACTAATTTTTAAAAATGAGTTTCATGTTGTGTCTCATTGCTTATCACCCCACTCCCACCCTCCCCTCCCAAAAGGATCTATCAATATTTGATTGGCAACACCTATCAAAACTAGAGATTTTGTTTCAGGAATCCTTCTATAGTTTTGGCATTTTTATAAAAATTCTATTCAAAATGGAAAGGAAAAAAACCCCGCAAACAAATCTCTTCTCCATGGTTTTTCAACGTTTTGAAATGGGTTTTGCCACAATGTTAAAATTTACCCCTAAAACAAGCACTAGCCTGGACATGTTATTGGTATATTGTTGCATATTCAAAGTTTTTATTATTATTTGTTATTCACATGCTGCCACACTCAATATTCTCATTATTGCAAAGTAAAATGAGTTTGATGAATCTTCTTCATAGGGGGCAGGGTTTTCTTTTAAAAAAATTATGCGAAGTGGGTTGACTAGGGATCATTCACAAGAGGAATGAGCCAGAATTCTCTTGTAAGTGAGGCAGAAAGTTAGATTTTTTTCAAAATCCTGCTTTGTTCTGGTGACCTCTATGAACTCAGTGTCTAAATGTGGCTAATTCTGACTGTTTTCCCTCAAAATATGGCGACCTTTGCAAAACAAAATCCAAAAAAACCCTTTGTGCAATTTGCACATGATTTTCATTTGTCATCAAGATGTGATTCACTAGAAAGAAACACTGATGGGGTGCCCATGCAGATTGTGGAATTTGTTTCAGAAGGTTGGTAGTATACAATTTCAAAATATGAAATGGCACATGCCAATTTCCGTACAATTTCTAAAATTGGCAAGCGCTAGGTCAAATTAGTTCAAGTATGCATTTCTAATATTCTTTTGTTGTAAATTGTCATAATCATTGTAAATATTCACATATATGCCATTTATTCCATATGAATTGGTCTATTATTTGCCTTGATCCATGTGTTTATAGGCGTTGAAGATTATCAAAGGAAAAGGATGATGGTACATGATAAATATTTTCTAAATGTGCTTAGGGCATCTCCAACATTTGCCTATTAAACACCCTTGTATGTACATTTCAAGGTCATCATGGAGGTGACAAGTATGTGACTCGTGAGGGAACCCAAAATTTGAATGCACATGCATCACCTACCATTGTAGATCAAGTTTCTCAAGATGGAATGGGTTGGAAATTGTGAGTAGCATGTGTAAGTACAGATTAAAAAATTTACGGTAAAAACTAGAACAAGCCAAGGAAATTTCCATGGTTACTTTTAAATGTAATGGAGCAAAAATGATTTTTGTGAGATTTATGGATTATGAAAATGTGGATGAAATCAATACAAAAATCTGATATTTTTGGGAAAAGATGGCAGAAATTTAGTTAACATAAAAAAAATACTAGGGTTTAGTTTAACAAAATGATCATATTTATGAAGGAAATGTTGGTGAGACTAAAACAAACAATTCTAGCAAATAAACTACTCTTCACAACAGGATTATCCTATGAGTACAACAAAAGGGACAAAGTAAACTTGTTTAGAAATATTCAGTGTCAAGATAGATGCAAAAAACAAAAGAAGAGGAAGAAAAGTGGAGAACTCAAAAGAGATGAACATGAAGCAAAGATGAAAAAAAAAATGGTGGGGACCAGAAAATTGTAAATTATTGTAGAAATTTTTGATCAAGTAGAAGCTGAAAGCTTAATAAGTTACATTAAAACGAAGCTTGAGGTGAATGTACACAATTGTATGTAATTTTTTTTGTGTTGTGGAGAAGGAAAGGCATGCTTAACAATATTTTTCATTTATGTTTCCCTTTCGCAAGTAGTTGAGGAAATCAAACCCTATAATGATTTGTAGGTTTGAAAAAAATCTTTTTGAACCTCTTGGACTTTTAGGGGTTTTTGAACATACATAAGCATTCTTTGGCTAGTTTGGAAAATATCTCCTAAACACACAAAAAAACCATCCAAGAAGCAAGCTTTTCAAGGGTAAATGCATAGTATGGTAGCTCACTTTTTAAAATAATCAAACTCCACAAAAGTCCACATTCTAGTGTTAAATTTTTAATGTTATGTGGTACCATTGGTTAAATGGTAATAAAGTCCATGTATTAAAAACAATAAAGTCCACATCAATAGGAGCTCAAGTAGAAATTCCAAATATATGCACCTTTAAAAAATAAAATGAAAATGAATGAAAAACAACAATGCTCTAGACTTATGAAAATATGAATTAATTTAGAGCATTCAAAAGTTCATAAAAATGTATTATTTCATTCTAACTCATATGCTAAGTCACTATAGATAATTTTGAATAAAATTTAAAATGAACCTTTCAATTTTCTATTATTCCAGTCAACCGATTAATTTATAATTTTGAACTTCAAAAGTCCATTACTATTAACATGTGAACTTTTTATCAATAAACAACTACACAAATAACTTCATAATAAATTATTAGTTTACATTCAATTACCAATTAATAGATTTAAAAATATACTACTCACCATATGCTTTTGAACAAAGGATACCTAGCAAAAAACACTGTTGTGACACCAGAAGTGAACCACCGTACCTTGCATTCACCCTCAATTCAATTATTCCAAATCATATTTTGTGTTGAGTGTGCAATGTAGGAATATTTTGAGGCCATGTTGTTTGCAAAAAACATGGCAAGCTCTCTTTGTGGCCTTTTAGAAATGTTGAATTACCCCAAGCAATCTTGGGGGAAGAGGGGGTCCCTTTTGTTTACAACATCCAAAAAGAATCGATACCCCCCAAGGAAGCTCAAAGGGTTTCCATCTTCTTCATGGCCTTTGAGAGGAGTCAAATCCGCCCCCCAAGGAAGCTTGGGAGGGGGGGGGGGGTGGTAGATTTATTGTCCTTCGCCAAAGGATGGAGCTAATGGGGTTAGTTAATTGAATGGTTGGTAGTAATCCACCAATCACTTAGTAAATTTCTAATAAGGATTAAGATAAAGACGTATTTTCATGGGGAAGATATGGACCTTATGTGAACTTGAAAGGAAGGGGGATTAAAAGGACAAGATGATGATTTTGAATCGTTCCATTGTACTCTAAATTGGAGTTTTTTTAGGAGAGCCCTCTCTTGTGAAAAAGGTATGTGTGACAATAGAAAGAGGGAGAGAATATGGAGGAAGGTTGTATTTTTTATTCTTGTAATAGAAAATAGTTAATGGATTTTCAAGTGTCTTATTAGTGTTTTGTTTCATCTAGAATATGATAGAATGTTAAGGAAGGTAGTTCATATTATGATCATATAGATGTTAATCTTAGATCTAACTTTTATAAATATTAATTCGTATTTATTAACATATATTAAACATAGATATGATTTTCATAGGTGTTAATTTGTATTATTTTGTTAATCATATGTTAACATATATCAAGTATATATTTGACCTCTTTAAATTTTAAATCAATTTTTTAATTACTCAAATGTTAATGCATATCAAATATAAATTTGACCTTTCTATGTGTGTGAACCCTTGTTCACCACCATCATTCTCCAAGGCTTCATTATTGGTTATTCTCCCAATTATTAATAGTTTAGGATAGGTAAAGGTTGCATTTAGGAAATTTTAGCCCATATAAGCTTCCCAAGTTGGTCAAATCTTATTAATTCAACTTCTATTAATTATGTAATTTAAAAAATTGGATAACCTTCATTGTAATATAGGTGTAGGGTGTTCCATCATTTTGCATCTTCCAACTAATAAATTAATTCACACGTGTCCACATTGCTCAAACCTAATTAAGCCTTGAATCAATGAAGTTGAATTTGGTCAACTTCATGGGTCATTCAGCTTGAAAGTTGAACACTATAGTACCGTGTATGTTCATGGGTATTCACCCTTAATGTTAGCATTTTGAAGCAAAATTCCAACAATTTGAGCCTATGATCTAGTTGAAACATAACATGTAAAATGAGAGAATTAGTAGTCCAATTAATTTTATGAGTCATCATCAAGATGGCAAAAGCTTTGAACGGAATTCAAAAGAGTTGTATTTAGTATCCCCAAATACAACATGAAACAATAGTTGATAGAATGTTCAAGCAAATAGAAAGGTAACATAAACTTCTTCACATGTTATTACAAATTCCTATAAGGAATACAATGGCATGACCATCATGTCCTTAGACCATAGCCAAGTAGATGATAACATATTTGCAAGAACTCCAAAAGATGACCAATAGTGTGCACAAATAATTCCATTTTGCAATTAGGTAAAACCTAGAACGATGGACCACACAACCATCAATAGTGGCTTAATCTAGGTTTTGTAGACCACACTAGAACAATGGCTTCATCCCCTCGATAGACGCCTTCATACAAAGTCTTTGGCTCATCATCTACAGCAAGTTTGATTTATAGCACCAACACGAAGGAATGTGTGTTAGCACCCAACCTCTAGTGCTACAATCTAGTGATGTGTTCAAATTCTAGTTGAGGGCTCGTTCTTCTTTCAACTAAATTTTCATGCTTGGCCAGTTGCATCAGATTCAAATTAGAAGGCAATTCATGCCCTTCATCATTCGGTGGTGTAGGTCAAGGTTCACACCTTTTTGCCATGTTAACAAACTAATTATTCCATGAAATCTTGTTCCTTTGAATATAGTTATGATTAGGGTTCAACATTTTGGTTTGATGGCCGCAACAATGGTAGCTAAGCAAAATGCATAGTTCCAACAAAATTGATGAAAAACCTAGGTTGAATAATAAATTAAGTGAGATGGAAATCTTGTGGTAGGAAAACTATTTCCTAGCTTGACTTTGTACTATGTAAATAAATAGTACATGGGAAATAATAGTAACATGTACTAAACAAGTGAATAGTACACAAGATTTTAAAATATAATCCCCACATGGACCTAATGAAGGAAAAAAAAACCATCATCATCCCTTGTACTTGGGTCAAACTATCCTAAGGGTTAGTTACCTTTGATGACTTAAGATGGAAAAGGGGAAGGTTCTATTCAAATGAAGGAAAAGCTTCATCCCAAGGATTGCATTCAAGATGAAGAGAAGATGGGTTTTAAACCCCCTTGGATGGGGGGTTTCCATCTCACTATGATTGGAAAGGAAATGAATAGACGGATTGTTTTATCAAGTTCATTGGTTCTTAAAACTAAGGAGATAGTTGATTGGTGGAAACTTGGCAAAGAAGGATTTTCCGTCATCTTAATTGGCCAAGGAAAGGGGTTTTGAAGGAGGCTCATTCTCTTGCTTTTACACACCGACTTGGACTTGGACTTGACTTGCTTTTGTTCTTGCTCTTAAGGAGGGACTTATGATTTGGAAAAGAGTTTTGGCAAAAAGGAGGTGTTAGATTGAAGATGAGAGAATGTTACACATACAACAAGTTTTCCTTTCCTTGAAAGTAGTCTTTAGATTTTTTATTTCAAATTCAAGATCTCTTGACTACAACAATGGATTCATTTAAAATTTGAAACAATGTTAGACTAATACTTAAAACATCTTCACATAAAATCTCAACATCATTGAACTTTCTGTTGGAGAGATATAATTGTTGGAAATAGAAGGGGTTTGTTGTGAATCCAATTTAGATTTAGTAACTTTGGGTTGGATGTTCCAATCACCACTATGTTACAAAGGTTAAAACTTCATGAACATAAACGCCTAATCCTTAATTTTTCTAACAAGCCTATTCTTGATGGTTTTGGATGGGTGAAGTAGAGTTGACGTTCATTGGAAATAAAAAATTCAACTTGATTTATCACAACAAATTACAAATTGGTGAACTTTTTTTTGGCTTCAATTAAATTATTCTTTGTGACAATCCTAGTTCATATCATTGTGAATGTGTTTTCTTACCTTCTTATCAAAATCATTAGATTACAAACACTACAACAAATTAAGGCTTTATTGACCAGACATAAAACTAGCATAAGTTTCTTGAATGCATATGTTTTCTAAACTAGCTAGTCAAGTTGGATTAGTTGCTCATTACATAATCAAATGTGAAATCAGTTTGAAAAACCATATGTTTTTTTTACTACCCCAATTCAAGCAAAAATAATCTTAAAGTAATGTTTTTAAGACTATTTAATTGCCTATTAAAAAGATTTTTGTAAACACTTGGTAGTTTAGAAATAATTATAGATAGTTTTTCATATTAGTTTTTGTTATTTGAAATAGTTTTTAAATCATATAAATTTTTATAATTAAGATTTTTAATATTATTTCTGAAATAAAATTTTATTTAGGATGGTTGTTTTGACTAATGTGTGTCTACAATAACTTTATAAGTAATCTTAAGTTATCATTTTTTATATTATTTTTGTTGTAGATCTTTTGTTCAACAATAATTGGTATTATTACTTTGAAACTAAATTTTGTCTACAAGTATGATGTCAAGTAGTTATATCTCATAGTTTTTAAAACTAGTTTTAGTTGAAAATTTTGGTCCACATAAATTAACCATCTAGAAATTGGATTTTACATAGTTTTAAGGATAGGTCTTCCAATGGTTATAAAGGCACATTACTTTTGTCCAAATATTCATAGATACATCATCAATATGGTACTAGATATTATACACATATGCATATAAAATGTTATCACACTTAATACACTTTGCAAATGCTTACAAGTAAAAGCATGATTGATATGACAAATTTGTGCCAACACAGTGTATACATAAAGAGAGGCAAGTACATGCATATGGCCATACAAATGGTTTCACCCTTCGGATATGTTTTGCAACAATGGGATATGGATCAAACAAAAAAACATTTTATCACATGTTTAGTTGTAACTAGGAAACCCAACACCCTAGGGCTCCAAAAAATTCCCACAATCCACTATATGTTAAACCTAACTCAAAGTATTGAAAAATTCAAACAAGCTTCATATTTTCCTTCCTCCACATAACAAGGGAACCTTCTACATCCTTAATTCATACCTGAGGTGGATCTTCATTATGGTTTGGATACAACAACTTAGCACTTCCTTGGAAAATTGAACTTAACATGATTGTATAACATCCTTTAGGTATCAAATCCCCATGGAACTTGTCTCCTAGACCTCCAAAAATAATTCTAGAAGCCACACTCCCCAAAGCACTATCCAAAATGTGAACTATCAAACCTTTCTTAATCTAACAATAACAAAACATTGTATTAAATAAAAAGCCAACCCCACAATCCCCCTAAAAGGCTTCAAGTTATTTATTCTTCATAGTAGAGATAAATTTTCAGTAGGGGCATAATGAAAATCAATGTTAAATCTCTCACCTCTTTCTATACTTTGGCCTTTTTGATAAGAGATGGCCTTCCACTTCATTTTTTTGTTTAGTAATCTCCAATCTTTTTTTAACGGCACCTTGAGTTTTCTTAGTTGGTCTTCCATTTTTGGCATGCACTCGAAGGGACATTGCACACTGGACATTTATTTCCACATCTTCTTTTCCCTTACACCCTTTCTCCTCCCTTTTGTTCAACATTTTCGCTTCTCCGGCAACTACTAACAATCCTTTAGTTGTAGCCATTGTTGGTGTAGGACTCCCAACCTATAGCATGTATAAATCAATGATCTTGTATGAGATGTCACATGAATCAATCTACATGCAAGCATCAAGTTAATTCAACTAAACCAAAGGGTACTTACCTCAACATCATTAATAGGGTTGTCATTATTCACAAGGATTGGGGTTGATTGACTATCTCTGGTGGGAACTAAGTTGGTTGAACAGTCCTTACCTCATCTTGATTTTATGTAATTGCATTAGGTTTAGGCCTACATACACACTTGAATTGTTTTGCTTCAATTGACATACATTCACCTCGTTTATTAGATTTTCCTATGGTTTTGTTATCTTTCTACAAACTAAATTGTGTGCTAATACCAAGTATGAAGGTTTTTAGGTCAAGGAATTTTTTTTCAACATGATTATTCCTTTTATTCATATGAAAATTTGACTTGGGCTTAGAAGATTATGCTTTCTTTGAAACCACATTAGATACACCATCACAAGCATCCTCCTTTGATTGAGCCTCCTGCACATTAGCAAATTTATGTCATCAACTTATGAAAGGCATTAGATTTTATAAAAAATCAAAATTATAAAAATCTTACCACAACATTAGAGATAACATAACCTCCAACCACCTTTTGTTTTCTCTTGATGCCTTCCACATCATTTTTCTGCTTAAACAATTCATTGTTAAGCTCTGTAGGCATGGGTGTCCTACCAAGATCCTCTACCTAGTCACAAATACTCATATTAGTTTAAAGTGATGAATTTTTTCTAAGCACATAATCAACCCCAAGCAAGAAAAAAATCTTACAAGTCGTGTTCGAATCTCATCTTCAACATGCCCTAAACAAGATGGGTTTTGTTGACATCCTATAGTTGCCTTCAATTGAGCTAGCTCCTCCACTTTAGAAGGGTTACAAATCATCGCCTTCATGTTTTCCCAATGCATAGGGGTTCAAGTTTTTGGGCACTCTTTTTGAGACTCAATTTGAACCTTCAAATTCTATTTTTTGTTCTTCAAACTCATCTTCAAATAAATCTTGAATGCCTTGTTTGATAAGGGGTATTCCACATATTCCCAATATTGTGCCAGTCTATCCCAAATTATAGTGACAGTTATGAGTGGGTGGTCATCTACTTCTATGATGCTTAGATCCAATCCATGGGAATATCGTTTAAGAGCTGACCCCCCACATATATCTCCTTGAGCCAATAGGTCTACCCTTTGTATCACATCGAACCCAATAAGGTTTTTTCCCATTCATCTTGCGTATAAGAGCCTCAACTCTTGCTACAAACCCAATCCTTCTTCTATGAACCTATAACCTTGCTACCCGAATGATAGCAAATTCACATGGTAATCAACCCAAGTACTCTTCTTCATCCTCCACAGTAGGAGGTACCATAGATGGGGTCATAGTAGTTACTGCATAGTTCTAGTGGCGGCTTGGGTCAGTAAGTTTTGTAGGGCAATTAGGTTTTGAAAGGTCAGACCAAGTTAATCTCCCATCTAACTTTGCAAACCTATTTGACCACCCAACCCACCTAATCCCATTTGCCCCAAAGCCTTTGATCTTCCTGTCTACCCCAAGCCCAATGATTGTTGACTAAATGTTGATTGCCCTAATGCAAGCAAAATAACATTCACAAACTAGCCTATGCCATGTTAGATCTAGAAGTTCCAGCAAAAGGGTGCACAAGGTTAAGTGGTAAAACTATAGAAGAAATCACATTTGCTTGTTACCCATCACCAAAATCATCATCAAATGTAGCCCAAACATCATCATCTTCTGAAAGCACTACATCATCATCAGTCATGGGGGGGTCCAAAGCCTTCTTCATAGTCCATTTTGTAGTTTTAAGGGTGGTTGAAGTCCTTTTTGCCCTCTTTGCCCACAATATGAACCTACATAATCCACACTTATGTTAACCTTTGATTTGTTAGACATTCGATGTTACACAAGGAATAAACATGACTAAATTCAACTTGCAATATGGATCTGAGAAAGAAAACCTAAAGCTTAGATTGTTTCTTTGTTGGTTGTATATCTTGTGATGTAACTTCACTTGATTTAGAACTGGATTCATTAACTTCACTTGCAACAAAATGTTTATCTTCTAATTTGTTTTCAGCTGATGTAGATCCATTCATATCACCACATTTCAAGCTACTTGTGGTTGTGTTTAGACATTTGCTTCACCTAGGTGGTGCTAACAAACCTTTTGATCAAAGCAAATTCCCTTAACTTTCAAAGACATCTACAAGATCATTTGATGTTGTGGCCAAAATAAACGGTGATGGAAGGAAACCTACTCAAAACCAAGAAAATAAACTGTTGTTCAGAGTCTAGTTTGTTGGCTAAAACCCTCAACAAAACCTCATTATCTACCTCCAAAAATGAATTTGCAATAGACATTCAAGAGCATTTGAAAGATTAAAAATATGTTGCAATCTCTTCTAAACACATTTATAAATAATTTAGGGCAATTGGGCGAGTCTAGATCATAACACAAGATGTGAACAAACCTTAAACCCTAACAATTACAAGAATCACAAATTTGTAAAAGTGAACAATTAAGCTATCTTAATAATGTACAATGCATGCAAAGTGATAACATATACTTGCAAGATCAATTGTTCAAAATAAAACAAAAGGGTAATGGGAAAAAAGGTCGTTTGATTTTTTCTAAATTGAAATGATCTACATTAAGTCTAGAGGACTGAAGGGAATTCTATGTTCATAGATTATATTTGAAAGGAAAAATATCCAAATGCAACACTTACATACTACATCAACTTCTATAGAACTTAGCTAAGAAATTTAACTCATTAAAGTAACGACCTATTGTGACATCAGAATTGTATCAACCTTAAAGTGTTCATCTTTGCCTTCTTTATCACAACCTTAGCCTTAGGCTCCCGACCAAGGCAAAGGCTTACAAAGGTGTGGGCCAAGAATGAAATTCGAAAGTCACATTTCATGCTCCTAGGAGTGTAGGAGAATGTGAAGGAATGAACCCACACACTCCCAAGTGAGCTCCCACTTTGGGAATTGGAGTCTCGATGGACTCCCGAATTTTTAGAGGGTGACTGTAGGGGTCAAAATTCATTGAATTGAAGAATTCCTTATACCATTGAAAAATTCTTGAAACTTAGATGTCTAAAATGGGTTCGCATGACCCATTTGCATATTTAAAACATAAGTTATGGCCAAAAAAAGGGTTAGGAGTCAAATTGCCAATTTGATTCCTAACCATTAAAAATCAAGAATCATCCTAATTTACTTGCGTGCAAATGTCGTGCCACATACCGTTGGAAAGCTCTTAATGAGGGCTATAAATTTTCTTTAAATCTCATCTCAATCCAAGGTTTTCACAAGAATTTATGGGCTTCAAAAGTCGCAAGAGTCTCAATTTCGAGAATTTCAGGACTCCCAACTTGAAAGTTTTGGGACAAAATGACATTTGGGTGCAAGCCCCGTGGCAAGGCACAAATAATACTATAATAGGGAAGGTGGTGGCTTCCCCCAAGTCCGGGCCGTGATGAATCTTATGACACTAGTAGAAATAAGCCAAAACGTAACCACTCCATTTACGACTACATGCGACTTGTAGTCGTTTGCGACTGGATTTGGAAATATTTGCAACTACAAAACCAAATTTCAACTATTTTGGTCATTCTCACAACTATGTGCAACTATTAAAATTTTCATCCTATTGGTTAGATCGATTTTACATTCATTTTCATCCATTAATAGGTTGATATGTCCCATTAGTCGCAGTAGTCACCAAATTAGTTGCATCTTAAAGGTATTCTACAATGACATACGGGTGTATTTTAATGTATGTACTAAAATTATATATATGCATACGTATGTATATTATTCATATAATGAATCTCAAAATTAATATTTGAACTGTGGATTTTTAATTCAAATCTGAAAATTGATATCTCAATTCTGAAAACTACTATTTTAGTTTTTAAAAACAATATTAGAATTTGAAACTTGATATTTGAATCTGAAAATTGTTATTTCAATTGTTTAAAAGATTATTTGAATTTCAAATTTTTGATTTGAATAT
>Ga0116227_10009273_pt1 | contig 17964 bp, 18 predicted proteins | sample S1TSphgellanicum_FD_89693 | JGI IMG/M metagenome (GOLD analysis project Ga0116227, IMG submission 89693) | Host-associated microbial communities from peat moss isolated from Minnesota, USA - S1T2_Fb - Sphagnum magellanicum MG | ecosystem: Host-associated > Plants > Peat moss > Unclassified... | reverse complement strand
TGTCAAGTTCTCAAGAACCTTCACATTAAAGCATACCATGCTTACTGAATATTTGTCATCAATCAGAGTAGCAATGACAACCAAGAGATGAAAACTTGGTCATGACAGGAAACTCCAGCAACACCTAGTAAAATTGATTTTCAAGTGTCACCCTCATTTGAACTGAGCCTTACCCTGAGGTTTAAACTACTCACATTGCTCAAGAACATTGGAAAGAAACATAAAATTCATTGCAGTAGGAGAAAAACACAGGAACACTTGAACTCTCTAAATTTTCTCCACCCACTTCCTCTCATCCAGTCTCCTTTTTGTTTGCTGCTCTTGTCCAACACAAAGCCTTGAGAAGATGAGCAGTGACGTCACCATTGGACCCCAACACTTTTATTGCAAAGCAACAGCACCCATCACATCACCTTGCGGTGCTGCAGAAATCCGGGTAGCTGTCCCTGAATCTTATGTATGCTAATTATGTACTTTCTTCAATCCCAACATGAATTACAATAATTTCAGAGATCTGGCCACTAAAGTAAATCTTTCTCTTCTGTCATGTGAAGTATTTGTATGTGAAGTAAAATATAACCCTAAACAAAGTGCAAGGTGCAAAATAACCCATAAGTGGTTTGGGTACTCAATATATGTCTCTTTATATTTTTGAATTAATTTTATAACAATTAATTATCATGAATAATTATTTAAAATAATGATGTGAATAACTTATCAACATAAAAAATCTAATTAAGATAATAAATTAAATATAAAATTATAAATTTTGTTTTAGATTTAAATTTTAATTATTCGAATAATTAAGGTTCAACCAAATAATTAGTTAATTAAATTTTTAATGACTTTTTAAATATGATAATCAATCATTTACATTATCTAACAATTCATTAATTATTTTAAATAATTATTTAGTCATTCATTAATTATGAAAATAAATATATAATCATTCATGTAATATCTTTAAAAAAATAATCATGCATTAATTATTTAAATCAATTATCTGATCACTCATTAATAATCTAGAATAATTATTTAATCATTATTTTATATGTATGTAGGTATTGTAATTTGAAGCTAAGCATAATGCAAACAAGTGCGTTATGATGCGAATATTGTAATGGATGTAAAAATGATTTAACAACTATTTTGGAGACCGATATGTGGGTATTATAATGGATGCTACAAAACTTAGCAACAATTTAAAAAACCTATATGCAAATATTGCAATGGATTTTAAAAAATTGAACAACTATTTAGGAGACTTATATGTGAGTATTGTAAATTTTAAATGGCTTTATGGAAGTTAAAATAGAAAGGATGTAAGTATTGCATGTTTAGTTTCAGGACAATGTTAATAAGTTAATTAGAATATGAGTATTACTTCAAAAATCACTGATGAGCAGTGACATCACCATTGGACCCCAACACTTTTATTGCAAAGCAAGAGCACCCATCACATCACCTTGCGGTGCTGCAGAAATCCAGGTAGCTGTCCCTGAATCTTATGTATGCTAATTATGTACTTTCTTCAATCCCAACATGAATTATGATGATTTCAAAGATCTGGCCACTAGAGTAAATCTCTTTCTTCTGTCCTGTGAAGTATTTGTATGTGAAGTAAAATATATCCCTAAACAAAGTGCAAAGTGCAAAAAGTGCTCTTCTTTAGCCAAGTCACATCCTCTTAACATTCTCTACAACAATAGAAGATTCCTCAAAAGTTGCGTGGAGAATCAGGTTCTTCAAAACTATCTTGATATTTCTAAGCTTTCCCCAAATCTAACACCTCATTTAATTCACCACATCTTGAACTAAATATCCACATGCTACCAAAGAAATGTTGCCACTTCAATATGTAAGACAGCAATTTCACTTCAATGACTTGCAATTTTGCAGTGTTGAGCAAAGCAAAACCAGTGATCAACCTCTTGATTTTGTAGCTGAATTCTCTCAAGCTATATTGCCCATATATCAGATCTTGAACCAGATGAAACAAATTCTAAATAGGGATGTTGCACACTTTCAGTAAACTTTATTTTCTTCTAACTTGGGTGGTTGAATTCAGGTGGATGAGGTCTTTGATCTCATCATGCAATTGGACCTACTGTAAGATTTTGGATTGTTGCATTGCCAAGGATTGTTTGAAAGAGATAAAGCACATGGCATGTGGGTATGGAAGGCAGATCTATTCCTTGGAAGTTTGTATGCTTACTTTGTAAAGCTCAAATCACATTCTTCATGTAATTATATAAGTGAGAAGATGCACCAGGAGAGGTGATGCTTTTACATTTTGTGGATATTGGCAGAGAGCATGGTTGAACAAGAAAAAGATTGTATCCTTTTGAGTGCAAGGTTGATAGTAGAGTTGGCAAGTTCTGCAAGTGCAAGGTCGGGCAAAGATGATCATCGGTCCAGAATTTGTTAATAGCAACCACTAACATTGGGTATTATTATAAGACAATTTCATAACAAATCCCAAGACAATTTCCGGAGTTTTTTTGCTGCTCTTTCTTCTTCATCCACATGTTCTCCAACAAGAGTTGTTTGAATTCATTTGGATGCAAATTGGTGACCTAATCTACAGCACACTGTAAGTCCTTACTTGATTTTGAACGGATTTGGGTAGTCAGATTTTCAACCTCTCTGTGCTTGAAGAGTGCCGAGGTCTTGGTTCTTGATCATTATCTGTTTCCTTTGTGTGCTTAGAGTTCTTTCTTAGGAATTGAAAAAGAAGTTCACGTAAAGAAAGTGTCTGCATGTGCAATGACAGGTGTTACCTGCATGCTCAGATTCTCAGTCTCTCTGTCAAACTCAAAGAATGCCAAGGTAGACTTGGTTCTTGAGGATGATCTATTTTCTTTTGTAATGGCTAGTGCTACTCTACCCTATTTCTTATTCATGGAATTTGTTTGTTTGAGCAAGGAACTGTCTGCATGCAAGAATGGGCATTACTATGTGTTCCTGCATGATGGAATAGAGATTCAGCAGCATGTATATTAGGATTTGTTTGGACCAGGTTCTGTACATGTTGATGAAGCTTTTTTCCCTCTCTTGTAGCATTGGAGTTTTGACTATCTATGTGAAGGTTCGGTTTACAATTTACACATGATGTTGCAATTGATGTTTCATTAGCATGAACAAGGATAGTGGATTGAAGACTTTCAAGAATTGCAACAAACAGGACGTTAAATCTCTCCCTCTGTGTCACTTTGTGTCTCTAAGTCTCTTTCCTTTCACTCTTGTGAAAACAACTCCTTGTGGTGCTATAACACCACCATTAATATCACTTACATTTACATGGTGAAAGCCATCTGAGCTTCCAGTGTTCCAAACCCATTCACTGGAGTATTCTTATCAAAATGGAAAGATCATTAGTGTCTGGATTGTTTCAGGATTTCTGCTCTGCTGTTGTGATCATCCTGTGGATCTGCAGGATCAAACATGTCACTTTTATTCTTGTTCAGTTGTATACATTACTCTTACAAAACAGAGGTTTGCCTAACCAGTAACTCCTTTTATGTTTGGTGTTTCAGCTGTCAGAATCTTCAAACTGGTCTTTCATATAAGATGGGCTTCTGGATTCCAAATTGAGGAGCTGTATGAAGCACACTTTGTCCTCAAAAGGGTATGTTCATAAATCTTTTTGAGTGGTGTTGATTCTCTCTGTTCTCCCTCTTCCAAGGTTCAAACTGTACTCTGCATTGTCTTAATTTGAGTTTGATGTGTGCTCATTCCTCTTCTTGATGGATTACATGCCTAGTCTGTATAGAGTTTTCTTCATGCTTTTGGTATGTTTCTTCATCTTTGTACATGTCAAGGTTTGGCCATCTGTAGTTACTCCAGTTTTGGGTGTTGGGAAGTTGTCTGAATGGGAGTCACCAAAACTGCAGTATGGTTCCACACATGCATTTGAAGAAGCAACACCAACTTAAGGATCCATTACCATAAGCCCTCACCTGAATAGGTAAAGCCCCGCAGAAGTGATCTGTACAGTAGCCAAGAGGGACATCTGGACATGCCAATGTGAAGGATGGGAGAAGCTGAATCATTTATTGTGGAGTAACAAGATTGACAACCTAACCCATAATGCTCAATTGTAAGTAGTTCCTAATTACCACTCTATTCCATATTTGTGCATGTTCTTGTTACATGAACATGCAAGAAATTAGGCAACAGATCTTATGGGTAAGATGCCGGAGTTCTGAATGAGCATATCCAAAATATATTGAACTCTCCAGGTTTTTATCAGATCGCTTACAAGTCCCCAACTATTGTAGAGGAAGTTAATCAGTAGAGTTACATTGAAGTGGAATATAACTAGGTTTTGGTATGATCTGGAGACATCAGTTCATACAATGTTGTGGCCCCAATTTGGATGTCCTTTCCATGAACTTTGTATTAGTTGATGTGTGTGGGTGGCTTTGATTCGAGTTCAAGTGTGGCGTTTGGTAATGTGCCACACTTCAAGTTGACAAAAAGAGAAAGACAAGGCGACAATAGTTGATACAATTTGACCATGCAAGGTACAATGGGCTTCAATTTTGGGGACAATTCCTTTCATGTGAAATTTGCAAGTTTATTGATAATGGGAGGTTAGAAGTGAGCATTGCTTGGAGATTTTGATGTGCATTCTTCAAAATGGTACATTTAAGATTTGTTAGGATGTGAACACTCAAGTGAAGAAGATGAAAAGTTCAATCAAGATGGTAATTCATAGGAAATGGAAGAACATTTATTGGATAGAGAATATGAAGACACCTTATATTGGATTGGATCATCATGCAATGGAAACATATTTTTGGAAAAATGCTTAATACAAACTATGTAAAGTGGGAAAGTTCAATCTCAAGGATAAAGCTATGTAATAGTTCAAGAAAACCAATTTCCAACTCTTCAAAATTGGGGATGCCACCAATGATCTAGTGATTTTGGACATTTTTAAGTATGTTAAAATTGCATTAATCCTTAATGCACATTCCAAAAAGATCAAGTTGGAAATCTATGGTTGTTTTAGGGTTTAAATTAAATTAAAATAGCTAAGAGATTTGCAAGCTTATAAATGTGACTTTTGAAGTACACTTGCATGTAGAATGTTGAAATCCATGACAATGATGTTCTTTTAGTATGGTTGTTAAGGTTAGGCCTTAGAACCCTAATTGTGGAACCAAAGAAACTACCCAAGAACTTTGAAAATTGATTTTGCATAGCTTGTCCGATAGAACTCTTCTTGTTAGTTCTAAGTGCTCCTCTATTGTGATTTGTATGGCTAGTTGTTGTTCAACTATAAATACTAGAGGTAAAAGTTGGAATGTAATGAGATGCAACTATTTGACATTTCAGTCTGATGGCAACAAGCAGCTCGAAGAAAACTTCAAGTTCCTTTGTTAGATTATAGTGAGGATATGCTTTTGAGTTAACCCATATAAAGGTAAATGCAGAGGAATAGTATGGTATGCATTCTAAAAGATTATCCAGAATAATAAATAGGGAAGGAAATTGAAACTCCCCAAATAAATGGAAAGTGCTTTGCTATGTAACCTATCCTTAATGAATGTGCACAATTTTTTTGGAAGTTTAAGCATGCCCAAGATATATATATATTCTATGTTGATGATGTGGAAAACCAGGCAACTTCAAGGTTTCATTTTTAAATTGTTACACTTTATCAGCTACCCTTTACATTGGTAAAGCATGAGAATTGACATAATGAAATTTCACAACAAACGACAAACTGAATATCTTGAGGTACAACAAAACAGCATCTAAGATAACCTTCTATAAACTTGTTAACCAAAAATGTTATATTTCAGAAAGTATGGCAAAAAGGAAAAATAAATTTCATATCACTACAACAAACTGGACCCTATATTAGGGCAAAAACACTAATCTCAATTGCTACAGAAAAGCAAGCTAGACACAAACATGGGCTCAAAATATGGTTGAACATTACCAATGTAGATGGTTGTATAAATGTTGATTTGACTCAACCAGAGAGATCTCCAAGTGCTGTTTTATTTGCACTATCTTATTATCACAGTTTGCAGTCCACTTTCAAGCACCCAAATACCAAATCACCAAAGTGTCAGGAAATCTGTATATGAACTGAAGACCTATAAACACAAACTACCCAAATCCAAAATCCTCCTTTTAAAAATCTTCTCTATTTTGAGCTACTCAAAGAGTAATAATAAACACTCGGTACCCACTTGGTATATCCAAAATTCTCTCTATTTGAACCACCTACTCAAGACCCAATGCTGAGGTTACTTAGGATTGATGACAATAGAGGTGGAATGGAATTCAAAAAAACCTTCTGCAGTGTGTACTGTAACAGAAATTCCATTCTTTGATGAGTTGCCAAAGGAGGAAAATCACAGCTTTCTTTCTCTCATTTATTCATTACAAGGAAAGATACTATCTATTCTCCAGCACATTCAATGTGCTGTGCTGGACATATCATTTAATGTGTCTATCACACCCTTGAGGTTTGATCAGGCCTGCCATTTCAAGGCTTTGGAACCTCATGACTTGCATATGTACTTAGGACAGCCAAGAGCATTAAATGCTGAGTCTTGTTGCCATTGAACTCTGGGGGACCTCATGTCTTTCATCCACACTAATCAATATGTTTGTAAGATGAATCCACAGTAAGATTATCTGTAGGTATATATATATAACAGGATAAATTCATACCCTACCCAATTGATAAATTATATTTGATACCCTTTTTTAATTACCCTACCCGGATGGTAAATATTTCATGCTTATCCTATCTTTAGTTTACTTGACTAGTATATTATTGTGGAGGTTCACAAATTTACTCAAGGGAGGGTACTTGTTTAGAAGTGAGTAAATAAAGGATATGTGCCAAATTCCTCATGTAGCATATATGCATTTTCATATATTGCAATGCATGTGATTACAAAGAAATTTTGTTCAAATTATGGTGACTAATTATGAATGTATTATGTTTTTGTGGCATTTTATTTTATTCTTTATATTGATCACCTTAAATAGCAAAATTCTTACCGAAAGTCTATCTGTACAAAATCATGGCCCATATGCTCTCTGAATCCCTCTAAAAGTTATTGGCATTTTTCATTCTAAATTTTAAAAATATATATTTTTAACATTATTGATTGATTTGATTATATTTTAGGATGTTTGAGATTTCACATGTTCATGTTTGTAATGCCAATTACACAATTAATTGTCTTTCTTCACTTTGAAATGTGCCATATTTGTGTCAATATTGTTTTGCCATACATTTACCCACTTATACTCACATGAGATAAATCATGAAATATTTAACCCTATCATGTTCATCATTTTTTTAACCTTTACCTAGATTGATAATTTTGCATCATTGGTACCCTTTGCCTTCCTTGGTTTAAATTTGTTTTGAAGGCTATATACTTACTCAACAGCTATATGTTTTGATCCTTTGTATTTACCTTATGTGAATGATATATTAAAATCAATATACCCACCCAACAATAGCCTTTTAACTCTCCACCTCCAATGACACCTTTCTTCCAAATAAGTGTTGTAGATAGTGCTGGCAAAAAAGTTCAGGTTTCAAGTGCTTGAAACTTGAAGGTTTGTTTTGGGAATAAATGTCCTCTTCAAGTTCGTCACAGTTCCTTTTTGCACACTCAATGGGCTCAATGTCAAAGATCAAAATTACAATGCATGATTGGAAGAAAAAGAAGTGGGTTGCAAAAATGTCAATGCATTGGCTACTACATTTTCTTTTATTTTTAACTAGATACTAATGTAGCCTGCGTCGTTGGCTCAGGTGTGAACACGTTCTTTATTTTTCACATTTTCAGAATTGAAAATTTCTAAATTTGGCAATGTGAACACATTGAGGGCTCAACTGATTTTTCCTTCCAAACCCAATTTTTGCTATTTGTTTGAATTTCCAGCAACATTCAAAAATCAATATCTTCCACACCTTAGCTCTGAAATTTGTGAAGTAGATTCTATCAAATCTGACTCACCAAAGGTTTTTCAATAACACCAAGAATGCCCCCAAATTCCAATATGGATTTCAGTTTCAATTTTATTACAATTTCATTGAGAAAATGATTCAATAATCAATAGCTTCCACACCATAGCTCCAAATAGTCTCAAACCAAGTCATTACACCCGTACTCATTGAGAGCTTTCCGAAGATACCAAGAGTGTGACATGAAGCACTGTGGCTTGGGAGAACTACTCGTGACAAACAAAACAAAACAAACTACCTTGCTTCATAGATAGTTTTGATCATTTAGATTCTACATCAGTTGGCAATGTGGAAGTTCCATGCCTACCAACCTGACTCACAAGTTGAACAAGCCATTCTATGGTAATGTGTTCAAGGATAATTATTTTGGAATTTGGTTACATCTGAAGAATAAACTAGAAATTGAAAAATTAGGGATAAAAACATCAAAGATAGCTTAACCGGTTGTAGTAACCCACACAAGGAGTTCAGTACATTAACATGTGTTATTTCATGAACAAAATTTTAGGAATATGACTATTTTCTTTTATATTACCAAGTTATTATAGGAATGAATTAGTTGGCATCTAGCATAGGTCAATAAGCACATTAAGAGATCTAGGGTATAATTAATCAATGCAGCTTGTTCCACTTCATAATCTCCTCATCAAGTCGTTCTAGTTGGAAAATAATTTGACATATCAAGTTTCAACCAATGTTGGGCAATTTTCACTTTTTAGAACATAGAACTCATGGTTAAGGGTAGGGTATACCTATACCTTGACAAATGGTTTTCAAAATCATAGAACCAATTTTGACCTTTGACCTAAGGTTCCAAAAATTCATAGAACTGATTTTGACTGTAAATGGGATTTTGAAAAGTAAATAACCAAGTCAAGGAAACCTACCCTAAACTATGGTTCTTTGCTAGTTCTTTCACGAGGACCACTATTTTCTTGAAAAAAATCTATAACTCAAAATTGAAGGTTCTTTTGATTATAAAAATATTTAAAATTGGAACCTACGGTTATAAAATTTGAATTTTTTTCATAGAATCAAAATTCCAGGGCTTTTTTTTCTAAAAATTAAAATAACGAAATCAAAGGTTCTTAACAAAAATCAAAGAATCACCTAACACTAATGTTAAAGGGTAGTCTCATAGACTAGTTATTGTAGAAGGTTTCCTAATACCATTTTAATCATGAGCGGTAGGTCAATTTATCGCTTTTTAATTATTACAAAGTGAAGCCACTATTTGAGATAGGTTCAACAAGAGACTAGTGGTTTGATAATGGCCATTAAGTTAAGGAAATTAGTGAAGTAACTTGGAAAGCTACCACCTTTGCAAGAGAGGATGAGGATATTCATGGGCTTATCAATGGTGGGGAACTTTTCCAAAGGGAACATTAAGTGTTACAATTTTACATTATTTGCGTCAAACAAGCTATTATTTAGGGATATTATGTGAAAGAATCTTTTTACATGTTTTTTTTTTAATACACATATTTAAGCCATTTTAAGTTGAATTATATTTTTTATTTGCATCTTTTTTTTATATTTAAAATTGTGAAAAATGAAGATACAACTAAACATGGTAAAAATCATGTGATATGATTATTATTATTTTGACATATTGTAGGCATTTAACATGTCTTCCAACTATGTAATTTTAAGGTGGTAGAACAAAATACCTAGTTAACCTTAATTTTTAAAAATCAATTCAACTACCAATGGAATGAAAGATCCTTCATTTCATATTTTTTCATGTTTGGTTATTAGTTCATAATTTATTAATATTATTTCAATTGCTAACCTACTAAGATTGAACCTAAGTTAATAACTAATACTAAAAAAATTAGTACGTATGTTAGATGTTTGAATATGGATTTGTTGTGGAAAATCTAGTGGGGTTATGAATACATATATTTTTATTCCATAGTTAGCAAATGTTGTCTGATATTAAATATTGTAGTTGATTGTAGTGGAAATTTTGATTTATTAATATAAGATACCACTCTCATTAATTAGTGATGGTTTTGGTCACTTAGGTTAGCACAAAAGGTGGCCATTGTAAAGCTTGTTGACTTTTTCACAACATCATTAACAAAGCTCAAGGAGGCTTGAGCTTGAGGCAACTTACGAGGTAGCAAATGAAGGGCAAAGTGGATCACCATTGTTAAAAACTTGTGTTGTTCAACAACTCCTAATAGGTCACATGTTCAAAGGGGAATGGATTTTGGGTGTGGGGGAGTGCATGCCAAACCTCCAACATTAAAGTCCAATAGAGTTCAAGGAAAATTATAGGCATTGAACATGGTGCTTGGGCATAAATTGCCATCACGGTGTTGTTAATAGTGGTGTTCACCATTGCCCCAAAACTTCAAGATAGGCTCAGAAATTTGCCAACCTTGTGTGGTTTGAAAGTTAAGTTTGAACTCAAAGCATAAGCTTGGGTCCAACAATCTTTTGTTTGATTTATTTTTCAAATTTTCAGGTCTTTCATCCATAAATTGGATGAAATTCATTCATTTATTTTTCATCCACCTGATTTACAAAATAGGGTTTGGGGAATGATTGTACAAATGATCAAACATTTTTCACCTTACAAGTGGATTGGGTGATAGCAAATGAAAACATTTGGCAAGTTCAACCATGTTAATAAAAACCCTAGTTGACCCCTTAGACTTGGGTTTTTTCATTATATTTTTCAAAAATCTTTTTGGAATCTTTTTAATACATCATTTTTTTTAATAATTTTTTTTCAAATTTTTTAATATTATTATGTTAATGTTAATATAAAAAATTATCAAAAACATGTCATTTAAAAAAATTTCAAATTATATTTTTTGGGTTTTTACTATTTAATTACCACTTAAAAACATTTGTTACATAATATTTTTATTTATTAAATTGACTGTGAATTTTTTACACGTGTATATTAATATATTGAAAATAAGATTTTATTAAAAAATCCATTTTTTTATTTTTTTTACAATTTGAAATACACACAATTAAATAGGGATTATGATTGGGTCCATTCATGGTTGAGGTACCAAAAAAGGAAAAAAAGATTTAAGGACTGTTTTTACAAATAACATTTACATGAAACAAATTGAAGTGAGAAAAATTGAATAGTCAAATAAAAGATAATCATGTGTTGATGGTGATTCACAATCACACATAATTTTGTATGAATATTTTAGTTTAATGCCAAAAATGCAAAAAATCCCAAAAAATCCCAAAATGAGTTTCAATGGACAACCAGACATGTTTTTTGGAATGTTTAATTCCTTCACATGTGACCTACATTTAAAGCTAAACATTTTGAACCCACTGAACATAATTTTTTTATCAAATGGTTTAAAAAATGAGTCCTTTGCATTGTAGCCCTTTCGTTCAAATTTTCAAAACTTAAATTTTTTTGAATGATTTGGTTTTTCATCAAGTTCATCCAATGAACATGTATTTTCATAAAAGGGGGCACATTTTTGTTATACACAAAATTTGAAATTAATTGTATGATTTTATGCCTTCTTTTTGATTATTTTTTTAAAAATGTAATTTAGACATTTAATTCCTTTATTTTACAAGATTCGAAATGACATTAACATGATATATAATACATCCAAATTATTTTAAAATTATTTTAGTAATTTAAGAATACATCGTTTTATTTATTGGCATAAAACAATCCATTACAATTATAACAATGTAAAATAAACAAAAATCCAAAGTTGTCATTTGCAGTGTTTTTTTAATTAAACACTCCTTTTTGGTACCCGATTGTGAATGGACCTGATTGCTAATGGTATGTGTTAGTGTGATTGCACCTTGGGACATTCAAAGTTTGAACAACCTAAGGAGTGTACACATTTTTCACAACCTTTTTTTTTGGGCAAAAAATCGCTAAATGGCAAAAAGAAATTGGTGTGGCAACAAATGTGGTGATTTTTTGAGTCTTCCATTATTAAAACTCATATCACAATTTTTTTTAAAAACCAAATAACAACCCCTTATAGGCCATTTATAGCCAAAATCGTAAAGGGACCATAACTATTTAGCTTAATATTTAGAAATTTATGTCAGATTTAGCTAAATATTCTTTGAGACGATCACCATGTCAATTGAATCATCCAAGTGGCTTTGCACTCCAACATTTTCACAAAATTGAAAAAAAAAGGTTGATTTCACATCATGATATTGCCCTTTTTGTGACATTGAATGAATATTAACTAGGCACTGCAATGCAAATTGATTAACCCCCAAACATAATGCATTTTGCAAAAAGTCAGTGCCCAAACCAATGCATTTCGAACTCACTTATCCCTCCATAAATTTTGCATTGTATTTAAGGGTAGGCGATGGTGCATGGTATTTGGGCAGCCTTAGATGTACATTTTCAATGGGCGGTGTTGTAGGTAAATGTTGTGAACACATTCAACATAATCTTTTGCAAGGTCCTATTCTAAAAGCTTTGTGAAACAAGTGGCCATTTGTCTTTACTCGTATATTTTGTCCACTTTTTTTATGCCTTGCAATTCCTTTGTTCTTCAATCATCACTCCATTTGGGGAAGCCTATCCATTATCCATTCCTCCATTAGCATACATTATTCAATTTATTATGAGGGCCCCTTTTCACCTTTGCCCATCTTTTGAACCTTGCACAATTTAGCAAACATTTTCCCTTCTTGTTTGTTCACATTCATAGCCAATACCACCCGCATCATTTGCCCAACCTTATTGTTTTTATTATTTTCCATCATTTTGCTTCCTAATTGGTTTTGGTGGGGATAGTGATCCAACCATGTAAATACATAACTTGGTCCCCTTCCAACCTACCTTTCGGTTTTTGCCTTCCTATTGGATTTTGTTTTCCTTCATATGACATTAGAGTTTTAGGTGTATCTTTTGGTTTTCTTTCCTTTGCATCTTCCTTTCTCCGAGACACCTTGGATGAAAACATGCACCACACAAAGGTGGGGCCTTGAGGTTGAAGGATGTTAAAGTGGTTTTTGGGATCTTTTTTCAATGTTTTGCCCAAAGGTTATCTTACCTTCTTCATTCTTCCCCTTATTCCCAAGCTTCCAACATTATACAACCTTCTTTGATTAGAACTCCATCTAGGTTTTGGGCAGGCTTTTGGGTTCATGTTTTTTAAAATGTCCAGGCCTCCCTAATTTGTCAACATGCATTTATCTCCCCATTTTTAGAAGGGGGATAGGTCTCATTTCTATTGAAGTTGTTGCCCATGAAAACTATTTGGGGAATTAAACACTTGTGGCCCCAATGATTATTTCTAGATTTTTGTATGAACATCACACATTCTTATTAGAGGTTCTAAGAGCCAATAATATAGGTCCACTTCCATTCTAAGCCCACGTAAAGTTAACATGCAATCTTCCTCCCCTTCCAATGTAAGTTGTCACTCCCTTTTTCTAACAATTTTTAGAGAAGGGAATGGATCATCTTTAGGATAACATTTTAGATAAGATACATGAGCATTTTTTTTCAAAACATCATTTCTAACATGTGTTTGATCCTTATTGTACCCCATTGAGATTTAACATAAGGCCAAATTCATATACAAAGTTTTCTCCATGCTTAATCTTCTCATTTTGTTGTGTGGCTTTAAAAAATTTCTTTTCAACATTACACATTAAGTTGGGTCTCCCCCATTCAACAAGTTTTGATTTGCCCCATTACATTTATGGCTAGCTTATAGTTTCAATGTCATGCCCATATGCATGGCCTCATACATGACGGCCGGTTATGGGCATGCTAATCATGCCTTTTAGGATACATTCTTAGGGTTAATGTACATTCTTAGGTTACTGTACATTATTAAGTGTTTTAGGGTTATGGCTTGTTTAGGGTTTCAACATGTTGACGACTATATCAAAGGCCAAACTCTTCCCTTCTCTTGTTAGTTTTTCTAGAATTCCTTTGTCAGGGAAAATTTCCTCCATAATTAAACTGGATTTCTAGATGCTCACGGTGACTATTACATGGCCACCATTTACATACATTACGTTTTTTTTCCTTTTTTTCAATTTAAATCTAGAAAAATTGCTTTGTCACTTAATGTTGAAAGCAATAGATTTTTCCTAGCTTTGAGTTTCTTGGGTTTCTTTTGCTTGTTGGTTTCTTGTGTTCTTGAATTGCTATTATTTCTTTTTCTTTTTCTACTTTTGTACTATAGCTACAACGAGAACAATAATAACCATAATTAGTAATAGCGTAAGCGAAGTAGAAGGGACACTGAAAACAAGCTACAAGTTATGAAGTTCTGAATTCAAAAGCTTCAAAGGGAGGAAGGAGCGAGCAACTCTAAAGTTTGTTTTACTACCAGCTTTAGGACTTGGGAGCATGCACACACACACACACAAGGTTTGATTATAGTACAAGATTTGTACCAGGTGATGCAACCCCACATACACTTGTTTTCCTTGTTCATGGGTTTTGAGGTTAGCATCCGGGCTGTGCACTTTTGTGTGTTTTTGAGCTTGTAGTCATGTAGTGAGTAGCCCATGTAGCAGTTTTGAAAGAAGAAAACAAAAAAACATGAAGTAGGAAAAAAAAAAAAAAAAAATTCTTCTGCACACCATCATTGTAGAGCTCGCGGACATAGATTGCTTTGCAGTGTCATCATCAGTGCAGTCGCCATTCGTTCACTCGTTTTGTTCTCGTTTCATTTTCGTTTTGTTCCCATTTCGTTCTTGTTCCATTCTGGTTCCATTCTTGTTCCATTCTTGTTCCATTCCCATTCTGTTTTCGTTTCATTCTCATTCCATTTTTATTCCGTTTTTTTTTCGTTTCATTCCTGTTCCGTTCCCATTATGTTTTCGTTTCGTTCTCGTTCCATTCATGTTCCATTCCTGTTCCATTTTTGTTCCATTCATGTTCCGTGCTTATTTCGTGCCTGTTCCATTGCAGTTCCATTCTTCTTTTGTTCATGTTCCATTCCCGTTCCGTTCCCATTTTGTTCCCATTCTGTTTCGTCCGATGTCCATCGTTGTTCCGTCCGACGTCCATTGTAGTTTTATCGATTAACGTCCGTCCATCGTCATTCATCCTCGTCGACGCACTATATTTTTCAAATCGTATGTTGAGTTAGAACTTCGTAACTAATGTTATATATTGCTACAAAATTTTGAGGCATGGGACAACACCATGTTTTCGGATGATGAAAGCACTACCGTTCGACCAAAGCCAAAATATCAGTTACAAAGTAACACACAATCATTTGAGTCGATTTCTTTAAACTCACAATCTTCACAATGGTACCACCAAGCATCTACAACACCACCATCATCGAATACAACTCCTATGAAGAATTCAGGTTTAGGTTACATTACATCAACGGTACATTAGAGTCCATTTGGAGGGGTTAATAAGTGGGGTAAGCTTGTTATCGCACCAACTTTCACACCATCATCGTATATTCTGTTATAAGCCATTACCTCTACACCCATATACACCATGGAGGTCAACAGTTCCTTTGGGAGAATTGAGAAGTTCAACGGAAAGTCAAGTACCATTTCTTTGAGGGAATTTAAGGCAACTTTCTCAGCTATGGTTTGTGAATTAAAGTTCAAGTATGTCGTTAATTACACCGAGGCGTTCACATTCAAACAACTGGCTCGTTATGTGCACTATGAAGCATTGGTGTCTATGAGCAACATTCTCCAAGGATTTTAAGCGTCACCCAGATCCCCAATCTAGCTTATGCCATAGCCATCACCACCACCTCTCAAGCTACATTACAAGCTACCATTACACATCATGGGATTTTGCCCAATAATCCAGATCCGATACCTATTTCAATAAACCTTACTCTTCAACAACTCATTGTTGTTATCGCAAACATTCCTCTCACCATCAATGCACTAGCTTTTGTTAATCCAATGGGGGAATTCTTTCGAGTTCTTGAGCTGGAATTTCTAGTCAAGAGTTCTGAAAATTTTTTGCAATTCGCCACCTTTTTTCGGCAAAAGGATGAAACCTTCAAAATGTTTTACAGGAGACTTCTCAAGCTCAAAGAGGATACTCATAGCATCACAAACTTGGAAGTTGCCCATTGGTATTTCGTTCGTTGGAAAGTACTTCGACACTCCATGTGCACGTTTTGTAACAGGTTTTTGTAAAATTTGGAGACTCGTACACTTTGTTGGATGTGTAAACCATTTCTGAAAAGCTGGAACTGGTTCATGCACACTATGAGGCAAGTACTATGAGGCTTCCATCACGTTCAAGGCCTCAGCCTCCACTAGCTACGTCAATTAGATCATCACATTCTTCTTCAAGGGCTAAAACGGTGCACTTGGCTACACCCATCATACCTTCTTGCAACTATTGTGGCAATCTTGCCCACAAAGCTAATGAGTGCAACATTCCTTTTGAGGATCTCTTTTGTGATTTGTGGGAAAGAGGGACATCAGGAAGTTATTTGTTTTGCCAAGTTCTTGGAACGGAAGCAATTCCGATTACCATAGCAAAATCTGTCATCATCTTTCGTTGCCCCTCAACCAAAAGCCAAGGCACCTCAGCCTTCCATTTAGGTTTTCCCCACCAAGGGTAATTATAGTAAGAATGTTAAAAAGAAGGAGCACAATGTTGATAAGAAGGAGGTGTTTTAAGCCCATGCTGTCAAGTTCAAACTTTGCAAAATGAATTGGACTCATTAAAGGCGCAACTTGCTAATCTAAAAAGCAAGTCTTCCCAACTAGTTAGTCATGCCCAACCTATATAGGGTTCAGGATCACGGGAGGGACCTCTTAGGTCATTCTATGGCCTCTCACACGATGCCATGGTTGGGGAGTATGTTCTTTCCAGTGCACACAATTCTAATCTCACACCAAAATTTGCCACTTCTTTTTACCCTTCCTACTTTGTGGCATAAGAAGTTAGTGTGGCACCTAAAGTTTTTACCACTAGGCATGTAATTTAGAATGATGGATTCACATCTGGTTCAAGTCCTATTACCAAGGCTAGAGGAGCTCGACTAATCATGCCACAATCTTTTTATCCTTTCAACACGAAAAAAGAATGCACCTTGTTGGGAGGGGGGAGGAGACTACTACACCACAAGTTGCTAGGGCATCAAATTCTCATGTCCCAGGAATACATGTACATTAGGAAAACACACAATTTTCCATTGATCACCTTATGGAATGCCAACTTCAAATGCGTGAAGTGGTGCAAAAGCTTGTAAGTACATTGTTATTTAGTTTTCAAGATTTGAAGCTGAACACCAAGGACATAATTGCAGTATTAAAGGATACCATGAACATTACATTAAGTTCTCTACCAATCCCTAATTCACATGCTATAGGGGTCACATCTAACACCTTGGAGAAACACTCAATTAGCTCACGTGTTATAGATGGAGTTCATAATTTGGTCATCAATTTTAACATGGTTAAACTAGTGGGCTCTCCTACCTCTGATTTTACATTCCTAAACTCTAAACAGAACTAAGAACACTTCACTTGTGGATTTGTTACTCAACAAAAACATTGTGGATAGCCATTCTTTCCACAAAATCTTTCACTCATTTCCAAAGGTGGTGCCTAGTGAAAGAACTTCCATCGCCATCGGAATTGCCATTGTCGACAATATTGAGTCAACAATCCAGGTGGGAGGACATATACCCAAATTGGCATTTCTTGATACAAGTGCCCAATTAGTGATTCTTGGAGTTCAATTCGCCAAGAAGATGTGCATGCTTAACTCCAAACTATGGAAATCTATGTGGCAAATTCACACCGCTAGTGGGAGCATAGAGGAGGTACTTGGGGAGAGCTCGAATTTGATTACACTTAACTTCAATGAAGGTACAAATCAGGAGCTTTGCCTATAGGTCAAATGTTTAGTCACTAATGCCATGAATTATGATGTGCTCATTGGGCAACAAGCCCTGTTTCCACCAGGTTTCACAATTGACAATTAGTTTGAGCATGCGTATTACCGA
>Ga0116227_10009272_pt1 | contig 17964 bp, 17 predicted proteins | sample S1TSphgellanicum_FD_89693 | JGI IMG/M metagenome (GOLD analysis project Ga0116227, IMG submission 89693) | Host-associated microbial communities from peat moss isolated from Minnesota, USA - S1T2_Fb - Sphagnum magellanicum MG | ecosystem: Host-associated > Plants > Peat moss > Unclassified... | reverse complement strand
TTGTGTTGTCTATATTATATAATAATAGAATATATATAGATGTAGATGGATAAAGAAAGATGAGGAAAGGGAGGGGGAATGGTGGGGGTGGGGGGGGGGGGGGGGGGGGGGGGGGGGTTCAAGGTAGTAGTCACCTATTTATCCTAACCTACTTAGAGGACACGTCTTTTTTAAGTAGGATAGGTTACCAAGGTGGAAACATGACGGCAGGCAACTCAGTTGGGGTTCATCCACAAGTGAGAGACATAAAACAGGCTTCCCAATGGATACTGTGCTGGTGGCTGCTGGTTCACTCTGGCCCACAAACATCAGACTGGCTGCCTTCCTTCCTTCCTTCCTTCCTTAGTTTCCTTCCCTTCCCTTTCCTTTCCTTTCCTTCCTTCTCAGTAGGGGAAGAAGGGACATAACTTTAACCTGCTACAAACCTAGAGAGAGCAGCACCTTGTTGTTGATTCTGCTAGCAGAGTGGTCCCAAGGTATCTGGAGGTATTTTCCCCTCTGAGTTCTATTCTATAAAGTAATAGGTAAGGCCTCCAAAGGCTTCATCACCTAAAAAATTTTGTGGTCATAATAATATGATATATTATGTCTGGAGTCTGGACCTTTTTTTGGTGTTTGTTGCAGGTGGTGAACACATTGAATACTGATGAAATCTGGCAGTAAATGACAAAGAATTGGGAGAGAGCTTACTACTACTAGGCTACTACTACTACTACTACTAGTACTACAACTTAATGGGTGCCAGTTTGATACAACTGGTTTGGGGGGATGGGGGGAAGGAGTTCTGGAGGAGAGCCATTGGTTGTAAATAGTTAGTCACCAGTGTTGGACTGGTAGTAATGGTATGGACTTTTCAATGTCCATACCAGAACTGGGTCTTTGGTATGGGGGTATTGTTATTTATTTTCATACCTGGCACAGCTACTGGTATATTGGGTACCTTTTTTTTTTTGTTTTTTCCCTCAGACTTTAATACCAGTCTGGTACTGGTGTTGGGGTCCAAGGCTGATTTTTGCCCTGGTTTAAAAGCTGGAATGAAATCTGGTATATTGTACTCATATTGTACATATATATACCTGGTATTATTATCTCAGGTTCCTACCAGACTGATACTGGTATGAAGGTGTGTTCACACTTGGTGTTAGGGACTCTAGTCTTGAAGTTCCCTAACGTCTCGCTCACTAGTCATTTTAGGACTTAAACCTACTTGTCATGAAAATTTTATATTAAGCTAACATTCGCTTAACATTAAGCTATCACCTATTTAACATTATGTGCCACCTTGGATGCCACCTAGATTTTCATGTAACACTGACTAAACATCAAGTGTGAATGCACCACCAGAAGGCTGGTTGGTATAAAGGCTGGTGTTTATTTCCTCGGGTCATACCCAAATGGTATGTTCTTTTAACATTGAGTACTTTGTATCAGTATTTTGTACCCCAAGTTGTAACCTGTATACCAGTTCAACACTTGTTTCAAGTTTCAACTCTTTTAATGTTTGGAGACTTTTTTTACATACAGAGAGAGAGAAGCACAGGTTTGTTCTTATGCGAGTTTCCTCTTTCCTCCTACAAATGAATACAGTATTATGAAGGTGTGTAGGACAGACACAAGTGGGGAGAGGGGGGGAGGGATCTTTGTTTGATGCCTGTGAATGAATTGGTCATCATCAAGCTCATCAAAAACCAAGAAGAACCAGACAACACTGGTAGCAACTATACAAAACCAGTGTTGTGTTGGACACTCAGTTCCAACTTTTCTGAAGCTGGAACCCAGGGGTAATAAGGATAGGGTATACGTGTATACCCTTCAACAATGGGTCTGAAAATCGAAGAACTGGTTTTGAAACTTAACCAACCGGAGGTTCTTAAAAATCATGGTTTGAAACTTTTCCGAAGCTGGAACCAATGGGTAAGGGTTGGGTATTCGTATACCCTTCAACAATGGGTCTGAAAACCAAAGAACTGGTTTTGAAACTTAACCAACCAGAGATTTTTTTCAATCATGGTTCAAGCTTTTCCAAACCTGGAACCAATGGGTAAGGGTAGGGTATACATATATATATATACCCTTCAACAATGGGTCTGAAAATCAAAGAACTGGTTTTGAAACTTAACCAACCAGAGGTTCTAAAACATCTCAAAACTAGGTTTGACAACTTAACCAACCAGAGTTGTAAAAAAAATCGAAGAACCAGGCTAAGGAACTTGGCTTAAACTGCTAGTTATTTTTCATGAAAACTGTCAATTTATCTTTAATTTTCAAAAATCTGGATCTGGAGGTTCTTTTGACCCTTACAAAATTAAAGAACCACCCAAGACTCTCCTCCTAACAATCTCTCTCAGAAGGGAACTGGCCATGATCAAACACCTCAAGACTACAAACTGGACAACACTAGTAACAACCAGTGTTGGGTGGCTATCAGTAATGGAACCTGATAACCAGAAGTCCTCAAATATCTATGACCAAAGAAAGCTCTCAAAAAATCAAGTAACCAGTCCTGACAGATAACCATGGTTCTCAAAAATATGAGAACCAATTCTGATATATAAACACAGTTCTCAAAAACTATGAGAACCAGTTAAATAACCTTTTATAAAGCTGTTGGAATGAGAGGTTCTTTGATTTCAATTCTTTTTTATAACCAGAACCAGAGGATATTTCAAAAATCAGATAATTGCCCAACACTGGTTTAGAACCTGCCACCACCAGGCACCTGTACTAGTCTCAACCATTAAGAATCAAACAGAGCATACCTACAGTCAAACAAACCCTCACCTACAGAGACATGGCCTGCTATAGCCTGCAACCAAAGCTGAAGGTAACTTATTATACTGGGGGGACGTTAAACATCCCCCTTCTAACTTTGCAGGTGTCAGTACAACACCCTTTGTGGTTCTGCACATGCCTGTTCTGCATGACGAAGAGGCGTGTACTGCTTAAAGAAACCCAAATTGATTCAGCATGTCCTGTTCCTTGCAAGCAGTTTGAACCCACAACTACCTATCGAAAGGACCAGGCATCTAAACCAGCAGCCTAGTTCCAGCTGCTTTCGGTCAAGAATGTTCTAGTTTAGATTTACCTGTATTTTCTGCCGGCATGAGTCCAACTCCATGGGTGCCAAGCTGGGTGCTGCACTGACACCTACAATGTTTGTAAGGGTATTTAAGGTCCTGAACTCACACCTAGACAGACTATATGTAGATGGCCTGCTACCGTAACCAAAGCTCAAGGTGACTAATACCCAGTCTTGTACCCAATGTTCGTATTGCCTTACTAATACCCAGTCCTTTACCTTGACTAGGTAGGTGGCCTGCTATAGCCTGTATTCAAGCTGAAGGTAACTAATACCCAGTCCTTTAGAATAGCGATTGACTAATTACCAGCATGAAATGAATTTCACTATGTCCACAAGCCTGTCCAGAACGCTCAGAATCTTCCTCTTTTGGGAACTTCAAATCTGAACACATACTCCACAACAAGCTGTGAGTTTTGGAAAAGGTTTTGATTTTTCTAAGCAATCTTGGCTTTATCGCAATGTCAAGCTCTGCAGAATCTTCCAAAATGTTGTGACCAGTTTTTCCCTGGAGATGGGAAGAATTCTGAGACCTCCATGGAAAATCGTATACCAGAGACCTCACATGACAGACAGGTGCCCACAAAGATCAACATTCCAACCTTCAGAGTCAATGCTTGCTCCAGGCTACAGGGCCCCACAACCAACCATCTATTCTTGATCCCATGGTTTTACTCCCCTGACAAAATGGGTTTGTTTTCTTTATGTCTCAGTTGTGTTTTAGTATACAGAGGAAACACCAGCACAGAATAGTTGCTTTCAGTGATCTGTCCAACTGTTCACCAGGTCTTGATTTCCATAATTTTTTTGTAGAACAGACATGGGCATGATATAACTTCATGGAGGAGCATCATTCCGTTTGGGAATGCTTATCTTCCCCCCTGCAACATTGACCATAGCCCTAAATTGGTTCATAGCTGCTGCCTCCTTTTCTTCGAATGCCGATCTCTTTGCATCATACACACTAGCCTTCTCTGCTGCCTTTTTCTCCTTCCATGCCCTCTCCCGAGCCAGCCTGCCAGCACCCATTTGCAACATATGTTACCCAGTGCTTGTTGACCATCTAATGCCTTCTCCCCTTGGCAGGTTATCTACCCCTTGCCAACTGTCATCTAAGGAAGAGTGCATCAAAAATTCCAGCATGGATGGTCATTTCTCCAGCATGAAGTGCACACTCCGTAGACAACTTATGTCTGTGCCTGAATCTAGAGTTCCCAGAAAGAATCATTCACAGCAGAAGACTAAAATACATTCTGTAATCAATAAACACAACAAGATGACCTCCAAGAGCAGCTTAAATGCTGCTCTAAACACATTTGCAGCTTTACATGAATGAACAGAGCATACCTTTGTTGGAAATCATCGCCCCCACCCATGACATCTCGCTCCTTCATGATTTCTGGGCTGTCCTCACGGTTACGAGCCTGTTCACGTCGGAGAGCTTTCTTCTCAAGTAGAGCCTCACGGCCAGTGGCCTTAGGAAGCAGCTCATCTATCACTGCATCCTGTGCTTTGTGAAACTTCTTCCTCTCCAGCTTCTCCATTTTCTTCTCCAAAATTCGATCCTCCTCATCCCTCCCTATATCAAAAATGCTTTCAGTACTGAGAATAGCAACTGTTTCCAACCACTGCATTCTGTCCTTAAACAATCGGCACACCAAAAGCCCTTCATTTGGAGAGTGGTATTTCACAAACTGATGCTCCAATCACAAAACTGCCAGACTTCAAGAGTTGGCACCTCCTCTTATCTGCTATATACCATATACCTGAGTTTACTGAATTGTCTCATTTAAGTATTAAGAACTTCCCCACCACACATATGATTGAAGTCAAGTTGAATAGAATCAAGTGCAAAACCAACAATAATGTTACACAGATCTCAGATCCAACATGACACCAGCCAAGAGGACAAAGAGGAGACCTCTGCCCTTCAAAATGCAGAAAAACTCAAGCGCAACTTGTCACTAAATGAACAAACATGTCTACTGTTAAGCCACACACTTTTGCAAGGCCACAAATATGGAACATGATAATAGTTTAGACACATACCAAGAGCAAGGGCTTCATCATGATTCAATTTGATACCCCACTTATGGGCAGTGCGAGGGGCGGACTTGATTCCTTGATAATATTTTGGAGTCAATTGCCCAGCATTCCAAACCTCCACAAATTTCGCAAACTCTTTGTGTGTCTCTTCTGATGATAAGCTGGAGAAAAACACGCCTTTTGCCTCCTTGAGCCACATAGCAAGCTCATTGCTTTTCTCAAAATAATCCTCCTCCGAGATCTTGTCTACCTTGAATAGACAAACAATACAAATCCATAAGTTATGAGAATTTCTAAATACTAAAAATCTAAGTCAACTGCAAAAACTGAGGGATGACTTGATGACTGATCTGGCAACATAACAGCAAACAATCAGAAATCAGAAAAATGAGGAAACCCAGCCTTGAAGAAAAGAGAAAATAAGACCAAGAAAAAACTCAGGTTTGGTTTGCAGAACAGCAACAACAGTCCTGGACATGTTCAAGTACCTTCAACAGCAATATATTGGTAGGTGGTATTGACCACATACCATAGCATTCCCACTGACTCCATCAGTTCCCAGCAATGGGTGGAGGTTAATGTCAAACATCAAAATACTGAGTTTCAGTACTGGCAGTAACAGGAAAACTTACCCATGATACTGGCTAGCTCAACAAAACCCAAAAGAGAAGGAGAATATTAAAAAAGCATGAAGAAAGAGGAATACAAAGACAAAGAGAAGAAAAGGAAAAAAGAAATAAATGAAAAACCCCAAAAGAGAAAGGAGGAAGAAAAGAGAGAAAAACAAGGAGAACTTTGAGAGAAGAACATTAAGGACATATAATATCTTGAATAGAAACACAATATAAAGAGGATTTTGAATCATGTGGAGCAAGAAGACTTTTTAAAGCCATCAGTATTTTCAAGAAAATCAAAGCAACTGACCATTTCCTAGAGTGAACTTTACAGCACCTAGTGGAACATGTTTGTATATCAACGATTCATAAAATATAGCCAGTTTCACAAGACTGAGTAAAGCTCCACACTAAGAATCAGAAACAGACTGACGAAACATGAATAGCATTACATGAGTCTCTAACTTGAAAAATCAGGCATATACTGTTTGAACCAGGCATAACAATGTTACCTTCAGTCCAGAAGTTGCAGGCACCAGAGCACCATTGTTCCCTTCAGATTTATGCTCTGCCAAAGTTCAAACACCCATCCAAGGCTCAATATCACTGATAGCAAAGACTGTTTCCACAAGAATATGTTAGGCCAAGATACTGAACTCCATCACTTGCACATTGCAAAGATGAAGAACACCTTAGATCATGGTTTTTCTTCACCACTCAGAGCTATTGCCTCCATTAACCCCATGCTACAAACATGCATGGCATGTCCAGTACCCAATTGAATTCCAGTAGAATATCCCTAACACCTTTACCAATATGCTTCTCACACAATTCCATCACACATAGCCAAAATCCACAGATTCTCTACTAAATTACATCAGTTTCCAGCCAACTGTGACTTTGTACATAGATATGTCTTGCAAGCATTTGTCTATCAAAGACATCACTGCAGAGGCACTTAAATGTGACAGCACAATGATGTATTCTTCACAAAAAGAATCAGAATGACTGAATACAGTTGGATCAGCATCAGACCAAATGACCAAAGTCAGGGCAAGTCAGACAAAGATAACAAGAAAACATACTTCTCAGCAACCTTTTGGCCTCCTTCAGTAATCTGCGCTTTTTCCTGTCCTCTGCATCTTCTGAATCAGAATCAGAATCAGAATCTGCATGCCTTTTCCTTCGCTTCCTCTTTTTCTCATCTCTTGATTTCTTTCGATCATCTTTTGATGATTTCTCTTTCTCACTCTTATGTCTGTGATGATGACCTTTCTTTTCTTTTTCTTTCATCTTTCGTCGCTTCCTGTCCCGCCGCCTGCTTTCTTCATCACTACTTGCTCCATCTTGAACCAGAACAAGAGAACAAAGGGGCACCCACAGATGCTATCAGAGATCCTTTATGCCACACATTCTCTTCTTCCACTCACTTTTCCCCATTCTCCATAACCATTGAACTCCCGCCAAAACCCAAAAATGGCCTGTTCAACATATTTCCATCCTGACATGGAGATCTTTCTGCTATCTCAATGCAGGAGATCCATGTTGCTTTGCAGTACAGATGCAAAAATGGTCTAAACACAAGCCAGTCTTACAATAAACCATCATCTGTGATCACCTTGCATTAGCAGAGGGGATGATTTACAATTACAATTGCATCTGCATCTTGTCTGGAAAGAAGATGACAGAAGCAGGTACCCAGCCTACTCCTGAGAAAAAAAAAGGTTGGTCACAAGGTCTACCTGAGGAGGAGCTTGAAAGCGATGGTTCAGAAGATCGGTCTGCTTTTACACTGGCATGATGATGCTCAAAGTCTCTTGCATCACTTCCCATTCTGTGCACCCTTTCTGCTCCCCCACTACCTGTCAACAACCGCTTGACAATTTCTAAGCAATCTTTAGAGCAGTCTCCTTGCAAAGAATTTCTGACAAAACAATTCTTGGAAACTCCAAGTCCAGAGAACCCCAAGAAAAAACCCTAAGTCTACACCAAATCTGCAAACAACTTCGAATGAGCAGCTCTCTTTCGCAGCTCTAAAACGCCTGAAACACCTGGTCATAATGACCTTCTCCAGCCTTAGATAAAGATTGCACACTACAGTACGTATGGTTTCCCTCTGGTACTCTGAAACCATTTCTTCATCAAACCCTAAGTTCAAACCATGCTGCAAACATGTGAAGAAGTTTCAACATGTCCTCTCCAAGATTGAGAATCTCCGAATATATACTCTCATGAGCAATCTAAGACCCCTTCCTCTTCTCTCGGACCATTAAAAAACATGTGAAGAAGCTTGACAAGCCCTATACAGGCAGTACCTGTGTCCTCTTCGACAAGTGCGTGAATTATCCGGGGAAGTACAGCAACCGCGGCACCGATTCTCAGGTCTTCGCAGATTTTCTGCAACAATAGTAAAAGTGCGTGAAAGCCGGGGAACAGCAGCAGCCGTAGCACCGATTCTCCGATCTTCTTCGTGGATTTGCTCAAACATATACGCACCAAGACACTCAATTGATTGTCAGTTTTTGTTCTATCAGCTTCTCGAGAGAAAGAAGGCAATAATATCTCCGCCGCTAAGTAGTACTTCTCGGGTTGCGAGAATTAAAAGCAGTACTGCTCCGATCCGAGCGCGACAAAAATCGACCATCTGCGCACCGCCATCTTCTTCTCTCCGCTCTAGAACCTCGTCGTCTTAGGGTTTCGTATGTCCGCGAGGAAACAACCGGCGGGTATTAGAACAAGGTCCTTCGTCCTTTCAGCGGTTTATTGGCTCGACGACGAGCACTGCGGTGAAGAGGAAAGATGGTCGAAGCAGGCCGACAGGAAGTCACAACCGGCGGGTATGATCACAACAGGGCCTTCGTTCCCGGAAGGGACGATTGAAGACAGCAGACATGGAGTTAAGAACCGGAGGGTATGAAAACAGGGTCCTTCTCCCAACAGGACGTTCGGTCTTCACAACCGGCGGATTTGTGCACAAGGTCCTGCCTGTCTCTCGAGAGGACAGTCGAAGCAGGGAGATCACAACCGGGGGTTATGAAAGCAGGATCCTTCGTTTTCCATTCGAAAGGACGGCCGATGGGGAGGTGAAAACCGGAGGGTATAATAACAAGGTCCTTTGCGTCAGTGACTCGACGGAACACGGCGTCTTCCGGCTCCTGGGGAGTCGGGACCCTTGTCGCTTTAGGGTTTGGTGCCTGCGCAACCTCACAACCGGCGGGTACTAGGACGAGGTCCTTACCCCAACGACAGGAAAGCACTGCGTGAAAGAGATGCGCGACAGTCGGAGGAGGAGGCCGAGAGGAGGGGACGCGAATCAAGTGTGCGAGCGACATCATCGACGATGGCGGAATCGAATACTCGAGGGAGAAGACATCAACAGACGTCACTTCCTTCGCGTTCTTCGCGCGGAAGTTGACAAGTTGTGTGTCAGAAATTTGTAACTGCAAGTTCTCGATCCCAAGAAGAGAAGGTTTTTTGTTTGCTGGTGTATTGCAGACGCGGCGGACGGAGACGGAGACGGGATCCTGTGACGGAAGTATGGAGTTCGATCACTTGATGAAGATCTTGATGGTAGGAGATTCAGGAGTAGGGAAGAGCAGTCTGTTGATACGGTTTACGTCCGACACTTTTGCTGACATGTCGTCGCCGACGATCGGCGTGGATTTCAAGCTGAAGATGGTGAACAAGGGAGAGAAGAGGGTAAAGCTGACGCTGTGGGACACGGCGGGGCAAGAACGCTTCCGAACGCTGACAAGCTCCTACTACAGAGGGGCACAGGGTATAGTCTTGGTGTATGATGTTACAAGGCGACAGACGTTCACCAGCTTGTCGGATGTCTGGTTGAAGGAGATCGAGCGATACTCGACCAAAGAGGATTGCATCAAAATGCTTGTCGGGAACAAGCTGGATCTGGAGTCGGAGCGTGTGGTGACAAAGAAGGAGGGTGTGGATTTCGCCAGGCGCCATGGCTGTTTGTTTCTCGAGGCAAGCGCTAAATCCTCCACCAATGTCAAGCTTTGTTTTGATGAGCTTGTGCAGAAGATCTTGGAAACTCCAAGCCTGTCAGCTGATACATCTGCCTTGAGACAAAATCTGTTGAGACCAGGCCATCCTCAAGACTTTCCTGCTACCAATCGAGGCTCTTGCAGTTGTTGATAGATAGATAGGAACCTGCCTACTCTCTGTTTTGTTTTCAGAATCTACAGTTCTAGGGTTTGCACATTCTTGCTTGCCACACTCTGCTCCCGACACTAGTCCAATGTGACCAAGGAGACAAACTCCTGCTAGGACCAGCAGGGCCAATCTCCAGGCACACACATGGTGGCCATGACCTGAGATGTGTCCTGAGCACAGGGGCTTAACTCTTGATCTACGCAGAGGGAAATTGCATTACTGTCCATGCCCATGGAATTGTGCAAAGACTTGCCAGGGGGTTGGGGATTCTTGAAAGTATGCAGCTGTATTATGTCTCCAATATAGCAGCAAGCAAAGATGCCACTGGAGCTTCAGACCATTGTCTGCGGCAACCACACGAATGTGTACCTGTTTAAAGAAGGCATCTATTTGGACTGGTATACAGTACTCTGTAGCTTTTGCTTTACATCTCCAAAACAGCCAAGACACCTGTGGAGCTTCAGACTATCGACTGGGCAACCATGCGGATGTGTACCTGTTTAGGTTTCTATTTGGATTGGTAAGTGGTACTGCACATCTTTTGTTTTACATCTCTGGTACAGTGAAGACACCACCAGAGCTTCAGACCATTGATGAGTGGGGCAACAATGTGGATGCGTACCTGCCAAAGAAGGCATCTATTTGGATTGGTATACAGTACTCCATAGTTTTGTTTATCACTTTAAAACTCCATTTGCAGAGAGTACATAGAGAATATTTATTAGAATACAATTGTGTCAGCATCATACATTAATTGATAATTCATTAATTAGAGTTTGGTGATACCCTCTAGCTTTCAACCAGGAAACTCATTTTAGACATTGTATCTGTAGAACAATTGTATTCAGGGTACTTGTGCATTCATGGTTCAGAATCTAGGTTCACAATTTGCCAATTTTGGAGAGCAGATTATGTGTTTCAAGTTGGCTTCTCTCTGCCCCCAATAGGTGATAATGCCCTTCATCCAAAACCAAAAAGCGGGAGCTTTTAATTGGGTGTAAAACTCTTTGGTAGATCACATGCTCCAGATTGTTTTGTCATGAACCATGTTATAGAGGTAGTCTAGAAGGGTGATCAAAATAGCAAACTTCTAGTGTTTGTCAGCCATCAACAGAGTAGCCATTGTCCAGTTGGCCTCTGCTGGTTCTCAAATTCCTCATGTTGTTTTCATACAGGGTTTCTATCAGAAGGCTTTGCCAACCTGAGTCAAAGGAGTATTGTCTTGTAGAGACCTGCTCCACTTGTTTTAGTGTAATTGGAGGGCATAGTACCCAGCATTTTCAGGTGGGTGTTTTTGTTTTTTCAAAGCAACCCCCGCATTTTAAGTTTCATTTGCCATACGGAGTTACAGTTTTTTTTTGAAACCTTTATCAACACCAAGTTGAGCTTCACAAAGACCCATTAGACTGGGTCCAAGGCCGGTTTGGTTTTGTAGGATCGGGGTTCAGTTAAATCCAAACCAGGCCAAAAAAATTGAAACTAGCTCAACCTACACAAGGGTTTTTTCATGAAAGAAATGGTCCAAATTTGCTGGATTTTTTAAGAAAGAAAACTTCAAAGGTAGGAATAATGTATACTTGTGCAAAATTTACATGTCCTCAATATACACACCATGCAAATTTGAATAAGTAGGCCTTGAAACCTATATATATTAAAAATTGGGTTTGTGGGTGTTTTCAATTCTACCAATTTGTTGGGATGTGTGAATGTCAAATTTGTTAGGGCATGTTAGTGTCAACTTTGCTAGTCAAGTGTTTCCAATTTTGCCAATCTATTAGAATGTGGGGATCAACAAATCATTGAACATTATGATCAAACCCAAACATGAAGTGGATGGTTGATTCACAAAAGCTTCACCAATTTTCTTAGTTGCAACCTTCTTTGTAAGTTCAACTCCATGTTTCAACGACCAAATCAAAGCTTGTTTTTTAATGTGTGCAAATTAAAGCTTGTTTTTTAATGTGTGTGCATATTTGTACTTAATGAGGAATCAAACACTTTGATTTTTGCAATACTCTAACGTGGGATTTGTGCATGATCCCCCTATTTAATTTGGTCTTTGAAAACTCTCTCAATACTTCCAGAATGTGGACTTTTTTTTTTTCATTTTTACTTGAATAATTAAAACATACATACCCAATTGTCTACCCGAAAATAAGGCTATATGAGAATGGTTACCCAAACCCTACCCATTTACCAGAAATCACAATGTTATCACCCTGAGACCCTACCCTGATGGGAAAAAATTTTGTGTTAATATACCCTTACTCAATGGATTTAACCAATTTTTTTTTAATTTTCATGCCCTTATCAAAGGATATATCAAAAACAATATACTCACACAACACTGGTTGATACATAGCTAACCAGTGTGGTAATCTATGGGAACAGTGGTTAGCTAGCTATGGGACAGGAAGGTTTAGGGTTTAGGGTCTTCTGTCCACGTATCATCCATCCATTCATCCATCCATCCATCCATCCTGCATGCCTGCCTGCCTGCCTGCCTGCCTAGTGCGCTGGTGCGCTGGTGAGTGCTGGTTTGGTCTCGTGTCGTGCCGCATGCATTTTGCGTCCTCGCGATCCGCCAATTCTGTAACGCAAGGCCCGTGTGTGGAGGGCGCGAATCTCTTCAACAAAACCACCAAAAAAAGAATTTAAAAATTCGCCCCCAAAAGCACAAAAACCCCACCGCCATTGAGGATATTGGACTAGCTAGCTCTAATTGTTGTGTATCAGACTCGTCATGTAGGAGGTACCATTCAAGTCTGTGGAGAAGAAGAAGAAGAAGAAGAAGAAGAATTTTTCAGTGTTGAACAGAGATTTTTGGCATTGGAAATAAATTATAGTAGCTCACAGCTGCTGAGAGAGAGGTTGTAAGGAATCAGAAGTGCTACTAGTATGGCGGATGACCATCAGGACTCCACATATTACGCAGAGTATGAGAATGAGAAATCTCCCACTGGCAACGATAACAACAACAATAGTGTTCAGCAGCAGCAGCCGCCTTGGACTACCAAAACAAACAGTAATCAGCAACATGGGCATTTGGATCCGGATCAAGAAATACGGCAGCGCACGTACTATATCAACATACCCATCCGTCCTCTGACCGCTCAGGTTCGGGAATAAATTAAATTAAATTAGATCTTTTGCTTGAAAATCAGCTCAGAAACATAGCTGATTATTAGTAATTATACTTGAGATTTTGAGCTCTGGAGCTTGTGGAGGATGCGTTTCGAAGGGAAAAAAACCCAAAAAAGCTTGTGGGTGTGTGTGTGTGTGTGTGTGTTTTCAGGTAGCTGATGAGCACTTGGAGAGGTTGTCTTTATACTACTCCATCTATGGAGTTTTGTTTGTACTTGTGGGTGTGGCGGCAATCTTGGTGCCATTGTTCTTTGGGTTTCCGATCGACCAATTGTTCGCATGGTTGTTGGTGTTGGGTGGAGCTGTGACGCTATTGAACTTCTTTCTCATCTGTGGAGCTCCTGGAACCCTTTCCTTTCTTCTGTTGGGAGCTTTGCACTTGGGAGTTGGATTGTGGCTGTTGCTGCAGCCTGTCCCTGATCCCACCACGCTCCTCTTCGTCATCGCTGGCTGGTTCCTTGCTCATGTGAGTGAACTTTCTTCCCAGCTCTCCTGCACTGCAGCATACCCTTTCTTGGCTCCTACAACCCCATTTTCCAAATCTGCTTGTTGTACGTAAGGCCCAAGCACAGGGACACTAGCAGAATGAGGAGTGCACCTTCTCGCCTTAGGTGGACTCTGATTCACCCTCCCACCTCAGGTCTTGCCTTAGGTGGACTCCTCGTTCTCTGGTAATGCAAGATTTTACATTCTAAGTTACTTTGTGGCTTCTCATTAGTGTACATAATATGATTGTTGGTTCAGTCTTTAGGAAAAATTAGACAAGATTTTTTGTGTTGGGTTCTTCCACTCATAATTGGAATGTTGCCAAATTGATGTGAGAGCAGGGGATATTGAAGTTTGTGATGACATGCCAATTGCGCCATGTGACAACATGGCCAGCAGTGATGATCAGTGGCTTGACATCAATCATCTTAGCTTTTGTGATCCTTACACTTAGCTCTTGGTTGTTCACGGAGTCCCGAATCAAGGTGATTGGCTTCTTCTTTGGAGCTGACCTTTGCTTGACAGGAGTGGCCATGGTACTCATTGCCTTCATGGCTCGCTTGGGTATGAGTCCTTAAAACTCTTCATATACCCCCTCAAAACTCTTCACTCTTGTGTGACAACATCAACATTGCTTGGAGTTTGAGGTACAGGGTTTATAGATGCATGTGTCTTCTTCTGATCCCTCCATTGATGCTGGTGGGTGGGTATTATTGGTACAGGTCACAGAGCAAAGGAGACTCATCAACCTCTTCTTGCAGAGAGTGCACGTGTAGCTGCAAGTGTATGAGAAATTTACACCTTAAAAAAATTATCAGCATGTCCAAAATAAACCCTAAAAACCCTTAATCAGGAATGAAGCAAGGTATATAGTATTGTATATTTCATAAGAGGTAGTTGTGTAAGAAATGTGACATTGTTGTTGACATGCAGTTGAAAAACTTAGACCAGTGTTCACTGGCTCCTAAAATGAGGTAGAACCCATTTGAGCTATTGAAGCATATATCTTCTCATCTTCTCAGATCCTGTTACCTATTGGAGTTTGTATGTTAGTTGTGGGTGTTGATTCAAAGGTCTCACATTTTCGTTACAGGGTGTATTGTGTGGCTATGATGAGGTGAACTGGTTTTAGTGAATTGGGTTCAATCTGTCTACTTATTATTAGTTGTGAGGAAAATGTTCATGATTATGCTCCTGATATGATTCACTTCAAAATGTTCTCAAAAGTCCTTGAATAAAATATTTTTTCTCTCTAAAACACAATGAAAGAGAAGCGGAGTGTCTCTTGCATTTCAGTTCATTTGTACCCACCCAATTGCAGTTTTCAATGCGATGTTTTGAATGTACATTGGTAGCTGGAGATTTTGCAATGGCAAACCCCAAAGTAATAAAAATCATTTTATCCTGTTGTTAATAACCTCCCATAGTAATGACCAAAAATACCCCAAAAGAACAAAAATCATATTGTGTGCACCCCTCTCCTCACTCTCCAAATTAGGTCAAAATTATCCACGAGTATTCCTATCTGGTCACATCCCCCTCCCTTGCACTCCTTCTCGCTCTTGTCGTTGCTCCTCGAGCGAAACGGATGCCCGTTGTTGGTGTGGATCACATAGCTTGCAGCTGCAAGAGAATTGCAGCACAAAAGTTTGGCAGCCAGATCATGGCATTGCCAGTTGTACCATACAGTCGTGGAGCACCGCTCTGCAGGTTGGAGGAGTTTGTCGAGGTTGTCCTGGAAAATTCACTTGTTATCAGTCCCCTTTCTTGTTGTGTCCAGAAGATTCATGCAGCAAGCCTTGGAGGTCACAGAGGTGTGGGACAAATGGGTACCGCTGCAGCTGCTGCTGCTGCTGCTGGAGAAATCATTCATAACAGCTGTTTTTTATTGCATCATTCATCGTGGAGACTAGCATCCGAGAGCCGTTTTAGTGCACGGAGGACGAGGAGGAGGACCAGTCGATGCTTTTCAGCCTATGAATTTGTTGAAGAAGACGATAACAGTTGTGTAGAAGCTGTAGCATTAGTGGGTAGTGGATCCTCCGCTGTATCAACGGTGATTTTTTCCATCCCCCTGTTGGTGGTGCTTGTTTGGGTTTTTTTCTCTTTCTCTGTTTGTACCATGGTCTCGTTGCATGTAGGGGGTGATACAGGAGCAGTTAGAGAGAGGGGCAGCAGAAGAACCACCATAGCTTCCCAGAGATTTTTAGGGTTCAAGGCCCATCTTGCAAATTTTTCTTTTGAGTTCAAGTTCATTCGGAGACTGGAATACAAAACACTAAACCCAAAACCCTATTTCTCCAAGCTCAGCCTAGTCGCATCCTTCAAATTGTAGGAGGCTAGGGTCCTTCCTTCAGGATTGTGTTTGTTTTTCTAGTATGTAGTAGAAATTCTACACTCCAATTGCAGAGGTTTGAGGGAGGAAATGGAGGCAACAGGAAAGGAGACTGGAATATGAAACACCAACAAATCTTGTCTGAGCCTTGAGCTTTGAGCCTTGCAAATTACAAAACCCAAACCTTCTGTAGTATGTTACATGATGTTGTCCTGGTGGTGTGGTCTGAAGAATTTCCTCTATGATTTCAAGAGTAGAAGTTTAGCTCCTCAGTCATGTCAGGTTCTTACAATGGTGTGGAAAATTAAGTAGCACATCTATTGGTACCTTGCTACTTGTTTGGTGAATTTGGTAGCTATGGCTATGATGTGCAGGTAGGTGATCAGCTGGGGGTGGGAGTAGGACCAACCTATTGGATGGTTCAGATAGGGGAACAATGTCAGGCATGGAATGCAAGCAACAAACTTCAGGATTGGGTATGGAGCAATTAAACTTTCCTATTGCAACTCCATGTGTGGGTGTAAACTCTCCTTTTTTTGCTTGGAAACAGTAGTTACTGAAGGATACAATGATGTGAGCATGTTCAGTACTACTGTAGCTGAAATCGCTAGTCAGCAGTTCTCAAGAACCTTTTTGTCATTTCCTTAGTTATGAGGTTTGTTGAAGCAGCTCGGGCATTGAGTAAATTTTCTGTGCTATCAAACCAAACAGAGTCTTTGTAAGTGTGTTTTAATACCTACAATAGGAATTGTTTGATGTTTGTTGTGGTTTAAGGCATACACCTCATGACTGCTGGGTAGGTTGCAGATTTCAGAAACCAAAGGAGATGGGCATTGACACGAAGACTGTTTCTTACCCTGCCAATGATGACTGCATTCGTCCTGCCTGCAGAAATCAGCTTAGCTACTGCTCCACCAGCCCAAACACCATCACTTGGCAACTCTTTCCTTCGTACCCTTGGAATTGGTGACTCTGACATCTACTATCCTAGGTCTGCACTTGTGTCTTTCTACTTATCTCAATGAGGCCATGACCATTGCCCTTTGGATTTCAGTGGTTAAAGATTTATGAGGATATGTCCTCTTCTACTTTCTCATCTATTGGCACTTCAACCTGTTGACAGGCTGTTCATCTCACTCTACTCTTCATTGTGTCCTTTGGTGCTCACTCTCACCATGAGTGAATACAAATTGTGGTTTGTGGGCCAGGGAGTTTGAAGGGATTTGGAATTGCTACTCAACACTAATTGCTGTGGACACACCCCAGGTACCTGATCTCTGTGTCTGAAAAATGTGACTAGCATATGATGGGATACATCTATTATTTGCTGAAGGAGCTTCTTTGTTAACATCTGTGTACTTGTTGAATGAGTTTTCCATGAATATCCATCCTGTGGACTCCAAGTAATCTATTACTGGTTTTGCGCTGCAAGCACAAGCATACTGACAGTGTTTCAAGGCTGGATGGATCATGGGTGTAGGGTGAAGACAGAGCAGATCGCAAGAGCTTAGAGTTTTCACGCAAGCAGCTAGGTTACACGGTAAGTGCTCTGTCATTCTTTGCTTTTGTGTTCTGCAAGCTGCTCAACTGAGAGAAGAAACTCATGGTGGTGAAAGTTCTATCACATGCACTCAGTTTCCAACATGTTTTGGGAGAATGCATGAATATTGGAGTACTGATTTTTTGTGTTTGCTTGGCTAACCGGGCTGGTGGTAAATAGGTGGAGTATAAAGCTCGCTTCTTCCCTTTCCAATCTAAAATAATTGGGGACCGGCTTTTTACGACTTTGGTACATCTCTCATCATTTTCAACTGCATGTGTTTAAGCTCTACTCATCAATAGTACTGTGAGGCACTTTTAGTTTATTTGCTCATGTTTATTCTGCCTAATTGCAAACAAATTCCAGCTCAGCGTTCATGTAGAGAGATGAACACAAAAGGATGGTACACAAGTTGAATGTCCGTGAGTTTGCAGGTTTAGACTTTAGACTCACCATTCATGTTGTGGTCAGTCTTTGGTGGAGTCCACAATTGGGAAAGATGTGCTCCGTCGTGGGGTTTGGACTCCTGATAAACCAAATCAAATTA
>Ga0116227_10009270_pt1 | contig 17967 bp, 15 predicted proteins | sample S1TSphgellanicum_FD_89693 | JGI IMG/M metagenome (GOLD analysis project Ga0116227, IMG submission 89693) | Host-associated microbial communities from peat moss isolated from Minnesota, USA - S1T2_Fb - Sphagnum magellanicum MG | ecosystem: Host-associated > Plants > Peat moss > Unclassified... | reverse complement strand
TTGACCTCTTCGCCGAAGCCCTCGGCGCGGGTCTTCTCATAGACGTCGAGCAGGTTAGTGGCGTCCTGGGCGCGCAGGCCGAACCGCATGCCATCGTAGCGCGCGAGGTTGGACGAGGCCTCGGCCGGCGCCACGATATAATAAGCCGGCAGCGCGTAGCGCGTATGCGGTAGCGAGATGTCAACAATGCTCGCGCCGGCCGCCTTCAGCCATTCGATGCCTTGCATCCAAAGCGCGTCGATCTCGCCCGGCATGCCGTCGAGCCGATATTCCTTCGGGATACCGATCCGCTTGCCCTTGATCGAGGCGCCGACCGCAGCCTCGTAATCAGGGACGGGCACGTCGACGGAGGTCGCGTCCTTGCGGTCATGCCCTGCCATCGAACGCAAAAGGATCGCCGCATCGCGCACACTGCGCGCGATCGGCCCCGCCTGATCGAGCGAGGAAGCGAAAGCGACGATGCCCCAGCGCGAGCAGCGGCCATAAGTCGGCTTGATGCCGACGGTGCCGGTGAAAGCCGCGGGCTGGCGGATCGAGCCGCCGGTGTCGGTCGCCATGGCGCCGAGGCAAAGACGCGCAGCGACCGCTGCCGCAGAGCCGCCCGACGAGCCGCCAGGCACAAGCGCGGCATTCGAACCAGGTCGGCGCCAAGGCGAGATCACCGGACCGAAATAAGACGTCTCGTTCGACGAACCCATCGCGAACTCGTCGCAATTGAGCTTGCCGAGCAACACGGCGCCGTCGCGCCAGAGATGCGCCGTGACCGTCGACTCGTAGGCCGGCACGAATCCTTCGAGAATATGGCTGCCGGCTGTGGTCTGAATTCCGTCGGTGCAATAAAGGTCCTTGATGCCGAGCGGAATGCCCTCCAGCGGACCCGCGGTGCCCGAAGCGATGCGCGCATCGGATTGCTTCGCCATGGCGAGCGCCTTTTCCGGCGTCTCCGTGACGAAGACATTCAAGCCGCGGGCGCGCTCCATCGCCTCGAGATGCACGCGCGTGAGCTCGAGCGCCGAGACCTCCTTGCGCGAGAGCGCCTCGCGCGCGCCAGCCAGTGTGAGTTCAGTCAGATCGGTCAATTCAAAAATCCGATTCTAACCCTCGCCTTGGGGAGAGGGCGCCGCCGACGGCACGGAAGAAGGGAGCGCGACGGTCTCCGCTACTCCACGACTTTGGGGACCATGAAGAAATGGTCCTCGCTGACCGGTGCATTGCCGACGATCTTGTCTGGAAAGCCACCGTCGTCGACAACGTCGCTACGCGGCGTCATGTGCATCGGCAGCACCGAGGTCATCGGCTCGACGCCGTCCACGTTGACGGCATCGAGTTCCTCGACAAAGGCGAGGATCGCGTTGAGCTCGCCTTGCAGATGAGGGACCTCTTCATCGGCGACCTTGATACGGGCGAGATGAGCGATGCGGCGAACCGTCGCCTGATCGACAGACATGAAAAATCCCTCTGAAAAGCGGGCTGCTTAAGGCTGGGAGCTGGAGACAGCATATAGCATCTCGGCGCGCCGCGGAGCAAATGCAGCCGCGATGCGATCGATCGGGTGCTACTCGAGCACGACATTCTGCGGCGTGCCGGCGATCCAGGCCTCGATAATATCGATGAGCTGACGCGCCAAGCCCGTCATGGCCTCTATGCTCGCCCAGGCGACATGTGGAGTCACGAGCAGATTGGGCAAGTCAGCCTCGAGCAGTGGATTGCCCGCCTTCGGCGGCTCGACGGACAAGACGTCGAAACCGGCGCCGGCAATTTCGCCGGCCTTCAACGCCGCGACGAGCGCGGCCTCGTCCACCAAGCCGCCCCGCGCGGTATTGATCAGGATCGCGGTCTTCTTCATCGCTTTGAGCTCGGCGGCGCCGATGATGTTGCGGGTGGCGGGCGTCAGCGGGCAATGCAGCGACACAATATCACTTTCGCGCAGGATCGTCGCGAGATCGACCTTGCCTGGAAAGTCGGCGACGTCGGTCGCCAGCACCTTCATGCCGAGCGGCTCGGCGCGGGCAGCAACCGACTTGCCCAAGGCGCCATAGCCGACGAGACCCAGCGTCGAGCCGGAAATGTCGCGGATCTCATGGTCGAAATAGCAGAACTGGTCGATCGTCTGCCACTTGCCGCGGCGAACATCGAGGACATAGGGAACGAGGCTGCGCTTCAACGCGAAGATGAGCGCCAGCGTATGCTCGGGCACCGTGTTCACCGCGTAATTGCGGATATTGATCACGGCAATCCCATGCGTTTTGCAATAGGCCTTGTCGATGACGTCGGTGCCGGTCGCGGCGACCGCGATCAGCTTCAGCCGCGGCAGCTTGGCGAGAGTCTCGGCCTGCATCGGCACCTTGTTGATGATGGCGATATCGGCTTCGGCCAGCCGTTCGAGAATCTCGGCCGGTGCCGTCGCCTGATATTCCCGATAGGCGTGCGGGATCGACAGCGCCGGAATGTCGACGCCGATCGTCGCGCGATCGAGAAACACCACGTTGACTGGATCGACCACGACATCCCCCTCCCATCTCTTGGATGGAAGCCTAACGCAGCGGGCTAAGCCCTCACAAGGTGACGATTTCTCCGATTTGCGGCGCGAGAATCTCGGGACGCCACCCAGCGCGGCCATGAATTCGCTCGGATCCGGACTGAGGAGGCGAACGTCGCGTCATGACAGGCGACTACAGCGACCTCGCCGCTCATGCTGCAAACCGAAGAGCAATGGCAATCCGAGCCGGCGCGGCTTGCCAGCGCATCTTGCCCGCCTTCAAGTGATTTCGCTCGAAGGCGGGATGGTCTAGGATGCGGGCATGGCGGCCAAGATTCTCGACCTTGCCGATCTGCCGGGCAGCCTTACGCGCTTTCAAAGGCTGATCGGCATCGATCTCGGCACGAAAACCATCGGCTTGGCCCTCTCCGATGTGGAACGCCGTTTGGCCAGTCCGCTCGAGACGATCCGCCGGAGCAAGTTTTCCGCCGATGCCGCGCGACTTCTGAAACATGCGGAAACCCATGATGTCGGCGCCTTCGTCGTTGGGCTGCCGCTCAATATGGACGGGTCGGAAGGTCCGCGCGCGCAATCGACCCGCGCCTTCGTCCGCCATCTCGGCGATTTGACGGAGCGCCCATGCGTTTTTTGGGACGAGCGTCTCTCGACCGCCGCGGTGACGCGGGCGCTCATCGCGCAGGACGTCTCGCGCGCCAAGCGTGCCGAAGTCGTCGACAGACTTGCCGCCGCCTATATCCTCCAGGGCGCGCTCGACCGCATGGCGCGGATCGCCGAGAAAGATGCGCTCTCTCCGGGCTGATCTCAGCCTTTGCTTTTGCAAGGCGGCGCGAGCCGAGGGAGGCGTGACCTTGCGTCCAGGCATCCCGCCGAGCCGATCTCGCTGCGATCCGAGGCGTGTCTTTGCCGTTCTATCTGCTATGCTTTCGCCCGTCCGGCCGCGGATGCCGGCAAGGGCGAAACAAACCGATCGTTCCGACAGAGATGCGGAGCACGGGAGGCAGGGAGCGTTTCATGGCCGATGCCAGCATCGATATTGCTTCTCTCATCAACGAGAACCGGATCGGGCGCTTCCAATATTGGGTCGTCACGCTCTGCGCGCTGACCGTCTTTCTCGACGGGTTCGACACGCAGGCGATTGCCTTCGTCGCGCCGTCTCTCGTCAAGGAATGGCATGTCCCGCGCGAGGGCTTAGGGCCGATCTTTGTCGCGAGCCTCGTCGGCTTGCTGGTCGGTGCGCTGACGTGTGGTCCCATCGCCGACAAGATCGGCCGACGCAAAGTATTGATGGCCTGCACGTTCCTTTTCGGCGCGTTTTCCATTGCCACGGGATTTGCCGAGAACGTGACGCAGATTTTGCTGCTGCGCTTCCTGACAGGCCTCGGCCTCGGCGGCGCGATGCCCAATGCGATCGCGCTCACGGCGGAATATTGTCCGCATCGCCGGCGCGCGACGCTGGTGATGATCATGTTCACGGGATTTTCGCTGGGCGCGGCGATCAGCGGCGTCCTCGCCGCCGCGATCCTGCCGCATCTCGGCTGGCAAGGCGTGTTCTGGATCGGCGGCGCGATGCCGCTCTGCCTGCTGCCGCTTCAATGGATCGCCTTGCCGGAATCGGTCCGCTTCCTCGTTCTCTCCGGGGCGCCGCAAGAGCGGCTGCGCGCCATCGTCGCGCGCGTCGTGCCGAATTTTGCGCCGCAGCCGGGCGCCCGCTTCGGCAGCCACGAAATTGCTAGCGCCGGCATGCCCGTCGCCCATCTCTTCCGCGACCGGCGCGCCATCGGCACGCTGCTCCTCTGGATCATGTTCTTCTGCAACCTCCTCGATCTCTTCTTTCTACAAAATTGGCTGCCGGTTCTGCTCGGCGATAATGGTATCGCGGTCACCCAAGCCGTCTTTATCGGCGGTCTCTTCCAATTCGGCGGCGTGGCGGCAGCGCTCGCGACGGGCTTCTTCATCGATCGCTTTACCGGCTATCTCGTGCTGCCGGCGCTTTACGCCCTCGGATGCGCGCTGGTCCTGCTGCTCGGCCAAGGCGGATCGCAGACGACGATGACGGTCCTGACCTTCATCGCCGGCTTCTGCATCGTCGGCGCGCAGGCGAGCGCCAATGCGCATGCCGCGATGTTCTATCCAACCTTTATCCGCTCGAGCGGCGTCGGCTGGTGCCTCGGGATCGGCCGGCTCGGCGCAATCATCGGGCCACTCCTCGCCGGGCTCCTCCTGTCGCTGCACTGGCCGGTGGCCTCGCTCTTCATTCTCCTCTCGCTCCCGCTCGCCACGGCCTGCGTCGCCGTGCTGATCATGGGGGCGCTCTATGCCAAGGGCCGAACGCTTGCCGAGACGCTGACCGCCGCGACATCGGAACCGGCAAAATGACGGTGGGCATGGCAAACTAGGCACGCGCGGCGGCAAAGCATGTTATCGACTTTTTTGAAGGTGCTCTGATTCCTGGATGCCACGGAAGAAAGATGACGGCGTGAGCGCAGGCCTCGATCCGCCCGACCCGAATTTTCAAATGCATCCCGCGCGCGCGCGGGTTTTGGCGGAAGTCCATGCGCGTCCCTTCGCGGCGATGGAGGTCCCCAAGCGCGTCTTTCATTTCGCCTTCATGACCGATCCTACGGCACCGCTCAAAGATCGCGCGGCATTCGAAGCTTTTTGCGCAGCGCGCGCGGCGCCGCCCCCCCTGCCGGAGGCCAAGCATCATCGCATCGAGCTTTCGCCGGCCGTGCTGCGCTGGGAGCATCATGGCGAATTCACAACTTATACGTGGGAGTTTCCGCCGGAGCTTTCGCTCGCGGACGGCGCGGCACTCACACCATTTCGGCCGGGCCCCGAAGAAGCGATCAGCCTGATGCGTCAGCTCCCGCAGCCCGGCCCTCTTCTCGTCGCCGTGGATCTGCATCTCCTGCCGGCGAAGGGGCTCGGCGACACCTACCGGCATTTATTCGGCGCCAGCCAATTGGCAGCCTCCGAGGTTGAGGCGGGCGCAGCCCTGATCGCAACGGATTTCCATCCCGATGCCTTCGGCTTCGTGCGCATCCTCGTCCTCGACCACACACTCGTGACGACGCAGGCTGGAGCGCTTGTGCAACGGCTTCTCGAGGTCGAAACCTATCGTACCTTGGCTCTGCTCGGCCTCCCGGAAGCGCAAGCCGTCACCCCGGCGCTCCGCCGCATCGAGACCGAGCTGCCTTTGCTCTTCAATGAAATGCGCGAGAGCGCAGGCTTCGAAGCCAATCGCCACCTGCTCGACCGCCTGACGGCATTGGCGGCGGAACTCGAAGCCGGCGCGGCACAGACCTTCTTTCGCTTCGGCGCGACACGGGCCTATCATGAGCTGATGGGGCTGCGGCTCGAGGCGCTCGGCGAGCGCCCGGTCGTGGGCCTGCCGACCTTCGCGAGCTTTCTCGCACGCCGCCTCACGCCGGCGATCCGCACCTGTGCGGCCACAGAGGCGCGGCAGGATGATCTATCGCGCAAGCTCGCGCGTGCCGCCCAGCTCCTGCGCACGCGCGTCGATATCGCTTTGGAAAGCCAAAACGGCGATCTTTTGCGCAAAATGAACAATCGGGTGCGCTTGCAATTGCGCCTCCAACAGACCGTCGAAGGTCTTTCCGTCGCGGCGATCACTTATTACATCGCCTCGATTTTCCATCTCGTCTTCGAAGGCCTCCACTTGAAGCTCACCTGGATCGAGCCGACCGCGGCGACCGCCGCGGCCGTGCCCTTCATCCTCGGCTTCGTCGCTTGGACGCTCCGGCGCTTGCGCAAACGTCATTCGGAGGATGGTACATAGCTACAGCATCGGACCCAAAAGTGGCCCCCGGTTTTGGGATCAATCCGATGCACAAACAAAAGGATAGAGCGGACGCTCCGATTCCATCGGAGCGTCCGCCGCTCTAAAGACCAAAACCGCTTTGCCAACGCGCTCTTCAAGCCGTCCGCTGCCGACGCAAGAAAAAGATCGCGCCGACCATCACTATGATCAAAAACGCCAGGACAGCGAGCTCGATCATCGAAGATTGGAAATGCTGCGCCCGTTCAGGCGACCATTTATTCTGCTGCGCGAGATCGGACGTTTCCAGCGAGATCACCAGAATGCGCCGGATGCAGGCGATCAGACCGACGAGCAAGAAAGGCTCGGCGGTCAACGCGCCCGCCTTTAACGATGCCCGGACCGTATAAAGGATCTCGATCAGCATCAGAACGAAAAGCAAACGGTCCATAACCGCGATAATCGCCGCGGTTCCCGTCCAGTCTTGCAGCCCCGTCAAAAGCAGCGCAGCCGTGCCCGCAAGCGCCAGGATCGCCGTGAGCGCCAAGATCGTACCGAGCGCGACATAAATCAGCTGCTCGATCCTGAGGAAGATTTTGCTCGCAGTGCGAACTATCTTCGCCTCGCCGAATGTGATGCGCTCTTCACCCTCGGCCTTTTGGTCTGTCGTCATTCTTGAAACAAATCGCTTTCCGCCTCGACAGTTGTTCGGCCGAGACGGCGCTATCTAACATAGAGCGAAGTGGGTTATCGATGAGAAAAGCCTGAGTAGCCGAAATTATTACCGCCCGTCATCCCAAAGCTCATGCCCGATCGGCGCGTGATTGAGAAAAGCCACCAATGTGACGCCACCAATCGTGTTGCCGAGCAAAGTCGGAAGCATGAAATGGAAGAGGTAGTCGCCCAGCCCTGCCTGGCCATTGAAGACCGCAAAAGCGGCTTCGGCTGATCCTGCGACGATATGCGGAAGCTCAAAAATACCGACCGCGTAGGTCACCAGCATGATCACGAAAATACGCGCCGAGCGCGCGCTCGGCAGAAGCCAAACCATCACCGCGATCAGCCAACCGGCGAGCACGGCTTTCACGATCTTCGGGCCGGCTGGGCCTGCCATGATATCGCGACCGGTTTCGAGAAGCGCGTCGTGAACATGGTCGGGAAAGACGCCAGGGATCGAAATCAGTGCCGCAAAAGCAATCGTGCCGATGAGATTGCAGAGCAAGACGACGCCCCAGAGGCGCAAGACGTCGATCAGCGTCGAAACGTCACGACGCACCATCAAAGGCAGCACTGCCGTCAATGTGCTTTCGGTAAATACTTGCTGTCGCCCCAGGATCGCGATGACGAAGCCCAGGCTATAGCCGAAACTCTCTATGAGCGGTCGCCATGGCGTATCGGGAAGCTCCGCCCGAATCATTCCCAAGCCGAGCAGCGAGAAACCCATGGACAGGCCGGCCGCCAATCCGGACCAGGCCAAAGCTGCAACGGGCCTTGCAATCTCGGCCTCGCCTTCTTCGCGAACGACTTCGTGAATGACAATGGCAGGCGGTGCAGCATGCTCTGCGGCTTGGGTCTTTTCATGCTGATCCAGAAAAGGGGATTTGTGACCCGCAGGTGCGGCTTTATCCCGAGCTTCAGTTTGGCTGGGCATAGGACGTGCCTTCTCGCGAACCTTCGCTTCTCTCGTGCGAACTCACTCTTGTTACGGCCGCATCGCGCCCTTCTTGATTTGCCCATAAACGAGGGTGCTGAAATTGCCGATGAGCTCAGCGCGGGTCGCTGCCGCTCCCTTGGCTTGCGCTTCGGCGAGCGGGCAATAAGCCGCGGTCAATCCATTGACGATTGCATCGTCGCTCGCATTGGGATCGCTGGATTTCACAACCGGAAGGATCGCGTCGATCGGATCGAGCATATTCGCATAGTCGACATTCTTGAGCCGCGTCGCGACATTCCCAGCGGTTATGGCTTGCGTAAGCGCCGGATCACCGATAGGTGGGCAACCTTTCGTCAGATTTCCAGCAAGCATGGACTGTGTTTGACGGCGCAAATCTGCGACGAGGCCTGGTCCTGCATTCGGCGCAGCCGTGTTTCCCCACGCGCTGCGCGCATAATTGATCGCCGCGGCAATATCCTCATCCGACATGGCCTGCCCGATCGCCGGCATGGGTCCGAGATCATGAGTCGCTGGCAAGCCGCCAAGCACGGCGCGAATCGCGTTTTCCGGGCCTGTCGCGGTCAAGGCCCCATTACCCGCGAGCGCGGGGATCATGCCTTGAACGCCTTTTCCATCGGTTTGGTGACAGGACGCGCAATGGGTCAGGTATGCATGTGCGTCTTTTGCGCTTGCGACTTCGTTTGGCAGAACAACTTTGTCGGGCTCCTTGGCTGCGACCGATTTCAAATAGGCCGCCATCGCATGGAGATCCGGATCGCTCAGATAGCGGAGACTGTCATTGATCGTTTCGGCCATGGGACCGAGCGCCACGCCCTTGCCGGGCGCCGCCCCGCTCTTGAGAAAGGTGACGATCTGGTCTTCGCTCCAATGCCCGACGCCTTCACGCCCATCTGAGGTGATGTTGGGCGCATACCATCCCTCGATCTCGCCTCCCTCCAACTTACCGCTCCAGTTGGACGCGCCGAGAACATTGCGGCGGTTGTGGCACTCGCCGCAGTGACCGAGCCCTTCGACGAGATAAGCGCCGCGGTTGACTTCCGGACTCTGGCTTGGATCGGGGACGAAAGTTTTCGCCTTGAAGAACAGGGTTCGCCAAGCCAGCAGGCCTTCCCGAACATTGAACGGGAAGGCGAATTTCAACGGTTTGCGTGGGGCATTCTCGGGCGGCAGCGAAAACAAATAGGCTTTGATCGCCAAGGCATCTTCTCGGGTCACATTGGTGTACCAGGGGAATGGAAACACCGGGTATAAATATTCGCCATGAAGGCCGATGCCCTCATGCAACGCCCGATAAAAACTGTCATCGTCCCAGGCGCCGATCCCCGTCGATTTGTCGGGCGTCAAATTCGGCGTCGAGATTTCTCCGAATGGCGTCGACATATAGAGCCCGCCCGCAAACGGCTTGCCACCTGGAGCCGTATGGCAGGCAACGCAGTCTCCTGCCCGAGCCAGATATTCGCCCCGGCTCGCCAGATTGGAGTTCGTCGCGGCAGGTGCGGGGTTCGGCGCGGCCGATGCGCCGCCCAAAGCCCAACTCACAAGGGCAACGCTCAAAAGGACACGGATTTTCGGAAGTCCGGCGGAGACATCTATCGTCATTGATCTTGCCGCTTAGGTTTTGGAAGACGCCACGGCAACGCTCGGCGCGAATGTCTGGTTCCCCTATCATTAGACCGGCAGTATCACTTTTCAGAAACAGACCCGATCTTCGATCTCCAGTGTCAACTTGCTGTGACACTTTCTCGTGGCTAATCCCAATTGCATTGACTATCATGGACATAGGAGAGGTTTTGAACTGCTATGAGGAGACAGTTTTTGCGGCGCTGCAAGGATGTGAGAAGGCATGAAAACCTGCGTCCGGCACGTCGAAAACGCTGGATGAGCGGCAAATCGCCCGTTTGCCCTCCTCGAGATCGGTCTTATCGATGGGCATGATCTTTCCGTTTTCAGCAATCGTCGGCCAGGACGAGATGAAATTGGCCCTGGTGCTTGCAGCAATCGACCAAACCGTCGGCGGCGTCCTCGTGTTCGGGGATCGCGGAACCGGAAAATCGACCGCTATCCGCGCCCTTGCTGCGCTTTTGCCGAAGATGCAGGTGATCGCGGAGTGCCGCTACGGCTGCGATCCCGCGGTCCCTGCGACGCATTGCGAAGAGTGCCGCTCGCGTCCAAACAGCGCGCCGGTCAAGACGAAGCTCATGCCTGTGCCCGTCGTCGATTTGCCCCTCGGCGTGACCGAAGACCGGGTCGTCGGCGCGCTGGACCTGGAACGCGCGCTCTCAAGCGGCGTCAAGGCTTTTGAGCCCGGCTTGCTCGCGCGCGCCAACCGGGGCTTTCTCTATATCGACGAAGTCAATCTTCTCGAAGACCACATCGTCGACCTCCTCCTCGATGTCGCTGCCTCGGGCGAAAATCTGGTCGAACGTGAGGGGCTGAGCCTGCGCCATCCGGCCCGCTTCGTCTTGGTCGGGACCGGCAATCCCGAAGAGGGGGAGTTGCGACCTCAACTCCTCGACCGGTTCGGATTTTCGGTCGAGGTCAAGACACCCGCGGATCTCCAAACACGCGTCGAGGTCGTGCGGCGGCGCGATTCCTTCGAACAAAATCCGGAAGATTTCATCGCCAAGTGGGAGAAGGACGACGATAAGCTGCGCCAGCGCATTACGTCCGCCCGCAGCCGCCTCGCCACGGTTGAGATTGGCGATCCTATTCGTGAGCAAGCAGCCCAGCTCTGCATGAATCTGGGCACGGACGGTTTGCGCGGCGAGTTGACGCTTATCCGCGCAGCACGGGCTTTGGCGAGCTTCGAAGACTGCGCCGTGGTGACGGACGCACATTTGCGTCAGGTCGCGCCATCGGCGCTTCGGCATCGGTTGCGGCGAAATCCTCTCGATGATTCAGGCTCGAGCGTCCGTGTCGAACGCGCCATTTCGGAATTATTCGACGCATGACGGAGCACGGACCCGACGCGGTTCTAGCGACCGAGCTTTTCGCGATCGGTTTTTTGGACCTCGGCGGCATAAGGGCGAAGGGCCCGACGGGACCGCAGCGTGATTCTTTGCTCGCTTATTTGCGGAAAATTCTGCCGTCTGCCGCATGCATGCGGCGCGTTCCAGTCTCGGTTGCGGAAAGCCGCCTGCTCGGCGGCCTCGATTTGGCATCGACGCTGCGCACCGGTCGACCCGTCGCCGAGCGCGGAATCTTGGCAGAGGCCGATGGCGGCGTGTTGATCCTCCCCATGGCCGAGCGCGTATCCCCGACGACCGCCGCGCATCTCGCTGCCGCGATGGATCGCGGCACGGTGCAACTGGAACGCGATGGCTTATCAAGCCAAATCGAGACGCGTTTCGGCATTGTGGCGCTCGACGAAGGCGTCGAGGATGAACAAATGCCGGACGGCCTTCTCGACCGTCTGGCTTTTCAAATCGATCTCGCCCAATTCGATGTCGCGGCAGTGGCCGAGGATGCGAGAGTCGATGCCATCGCTGCTGCGCGAAACCGATTGCCGGACATTTGCATCGATGACCACGCCATAGCGACGCTCTGCAAGGTCGCCATGCAAATCGGAGTGAGGTCGTTGCGCGGATCGCTGTTTGCGATACGCGCCGCGCGCGCGGCGGCAGCGCTTGCCGGCAGGAGCGCCGTCGTCGAGGAGGATGTCGCGCTGGCGGCCCGCCTTGTCTTGGCGCCGCGCGCGACGATCTTGCCGGCGCCGCAGCAAGACGAGACGACATCCCCGCAAGAGCCGGCGCCGGCGGATTTAGCGCCCAACGCCAATGAATCGGGCGATGCCGACCCTGAAACAAACGAGAACCAGCCCGCGCCCGCGGCAGCAGCTTTGGAAGATAGGGTACTCGAAGCGGCACAGGCGGCGATCCCCGAAAACCTGCTTGCGCGTCTCAAGCTGACGGGACCTATAAATATGTCCGCCAAAAGCATGGGGACCGCCGGAATTTTGAAGCAGTCCGGCCGATTGGGGCGGCCTATCGGCGTTCGTGCCGGCGCTTTGCGCGACGGCGTCAAGCTCAATGTCATCGAGACTTTGCGGGCGTCCGCGCCTTGGCAGGCTTTGCGCCGCCGCGAGCAAGCTTCCACACGACAACCCCTTTCGCCGATACCTGCCGGACGCGTCGATGTCCGGCCGGATGATTTTCGGATCACCCGCTTCAAGCAGCGCACCGAAACGACGACGATCTTCGCAGTCGATGCATCCGGCTCCTCGGCGCTCAATCGTTTGGCCGAAGTCAAGGGTGCCGTGGAACTGTTGCTCGCCGATTGCTATTTACGCCGCGATCAAGTCGCGCTCATCGCTTTTCGCGGACGCTCAGCCGAGCTGATCCTGTCACCGACACGATCGCTGGTCCGGGCAAAAAGAGGTCTCGCAGAGCTACCCGGCGGCGGCGGGACGCCACTTGCCTCTGCGCTCGATACGGCAGGCGCTCTCGCCGGCGCCATTCAACGCAAAGGTCAAACGCCGATCCTGATCTTCATGACCGATGGTCAAGCCAACATTGCCGGCGATGGCACGCAAGGACGTGAGCGGGCTATGCAGGATGCTCTTGCGGCAGCCCGACGTCTGCGGTCAGCCGATTTGACGGTTTTGCTGATCGATACATCGCCGCGCGCCCGTCAGCCCGCCGCCCAGCTCGCAAAGGAAATGGGTGCGGAATATATCCCACTGCCTTATGCGGATTCGCTCACGCTTTCGAAAACGGTGCGCGCGAAAAGCCGTGGTGTTGCCGGGAGCAGGTAAGCGCATGCTGATCGAGATGTGACCATGCCGAAGATGTCGCGGGGCACAGGTCTTCCGGCGGCCCTTTCAGGGACGCGGCTCGAATTTGCCGGTCGGTCAGGCCAACTCGGCTTTTACGTTGCGGAAGAAGGCGCCGCAGATCGCCTGCAATCGGCGCACCCGATGCTGCTCATCCACAGCGTCAATGCAGCCGGATCCGCCTATGAGACGCGGCCCATCTACGAACATTACCGCAAAAGCCGCATCGTCTATGCCCTGGATTTACCTGGATTTGGATTTTCGTCACGTCCTGCACGCCGCTACACGGCGCGGCTGATGACCGACGCCGTTCACGACATGCTGGCCGAAATCAGCCGCCGCCACGGCGACGTGCCGGTCGATGCCTTGGCCATTTCATTGTCATGCGAATTTCTCGCCCGTGCCGCCGCGGAATGCCCGAAGGCTTTTCGCAGCCTCGCCTTGGTGAGCCCGACCGGATTTAGCAAGGACGCGCCGTTTTACGATCCACCCGGGACGACCCGCGGAATGCCCTGGCTTTATGCGGCGCTGAGCGCGGGCGGCGCGCCTCTCTACACCTTATTGACGAGCCGGATCAGCATTCGTCATTACCTGCGAAAGACATGGGGCTCCACCCAAATCGATCTGGGTCTTCTGGACTATGATTATCAGACGACGCATCAACAAGGCGCCCATCATGCGCCTTATGATTTCGTGTCGGGCTATCTCTTCAGCAAGGACATCAGCACGATCTACGATCAACTCGCCCTGCCGGTCTGGCTGTCACATGGCGTGCGTGGCGATTTTATCGATTACAGCAAGACCGGGCTGGTCGCTGGACGATCGAATTGGACGAAGACGATCTTTCCGACCGGCGCCCTGCCCCATTTCGAGGCCATCGATGAATTCACCCGCGCTTTCGACAGTTTTTTGTCGCGTTCCGATGCGGCCTGAAAGGCCGATGCTCGACACGCAACTCCGAAATGCCGAGCGCGGTCTCCTAGGCAGGAATCATGCACGATAAATTGCTCTGGGAACGCGACGGTCGCGACTGGCCAAACCGGGATGCGAGCCGCTTCGTGACGGCGGCGGGCCTCGCATGGCATGTGCAGTCGATGGGACAAGGCCCCGTGCTTCTGCTGCTTCATGGGACTGGAGCCTCCACCCATTCATGGCGGGGGCTGGCCCCGCTTTTGGCGCAGCATTTCACCGTGGTCGCGGTGGATTTGCCGGGCCACGGATTTACCGAACAGCCGGTATCGAAGAGCCTGTCGCTCCCCGGCATGGCACGCGCCTTGAGCGCGCTCATGCAGAGCCTGGATGTCGCGCCGTCGCTCGTAGCCGGTCATTCGGCGGGGGCGGCGATTTCAATTCGGATGGTTCTGGATCATGAGATCGCGCCGCGTGGTCTCGTGAGCCTCAACGGAGCTCTCCTGCCATTCGACGGATTCGCACGGCATGTCTTTTCGCCGCTTGCCAAATTGCTCGTGTTGAACCCGTTCGTGCCGCGCTTATTCGCCCAACTGATCGCCAATCGGCGATCCGTCGAACGGCTGATCCGGGAGACCGGATCAACCCTCGATCGGGAAGGCGTCGAGTTTTATGGGCGCTTGATCGGCAATCCCACCCATGTGTCGAGCGCTCTCGGCATGATGGCCAATTGGGACCTCGATGCGTTCGCCCGCGATCTGCCGCAGCTCGGCGTTCCTTTGCTGCTCATCACCGGCAGCCGCGACTTCACCGTGCCTCCTGAACAAGCCGTCAAGGTCCGCAACTTGGTGGCCGGCGCCAAGGTGGAGGGTTTGCGCGGCCTCGGCCATTTGGCCCATGAGGAGCAACCTGCCAAAACCGCAGCGATGATCACGCAGTTCTATCGCGCCATCGAAACAGAGCCGGCAACGTTTCCACATTGTCCATAATATGTTACACATATGTCGTATGGAAGCAGTTTACATATGATCGATGCTCCGGCTCCACCCAGTCCGTCGACGGATAACCGACCCAGCGCTGTGGTGATCGGTAGCGGCTTTGGCGGTTTGGCGGCAGCTGTCCGCCTCGGAGCCCGCGGTTTTCGAGTGACCGTGCTCGAGAAGCTCGATGCGCCGGGCGGGCGCGCCTACGTCTTCAATCAGGATGGTTTCACCTTCGACGCTGGGCCGACCATCGTCACTGCGCCATTTCTGTTCGAAGAGCTTTGGCAGCTCTGCGGTCGTCGTCTTGCCGATGATGTCGCGCTTCACCCGGTCAGCCCCTTTTACCGGATTCAATTCCACGACGGATCGGTCTTCAATTATACCGGCGACCCGGATGCGATGCGGGCCGAAGTCGCAAAATTCTGTCCGAGCGACGTAGCCGGATATGAGCGCTTCATGCGCGTGAGCGAAGCGATCTTTCGGATCGGCTTCGAAAAGCTGGGTCATGTGCCTTTCGGCAGCTTCAAGGACATGGTTCGCATCCTGCCCGATCTCGTCTCGCTGCAAGGCTATCGATCGGTTTATGGTCTCGTGTCCAAATATATCAAGGACCCGAGGCTACGCGTCATCTTCAGCTTTCATCCGCTGCTCATTGGCGGCAATCCATTCACGGCCACATCGGTCTACTGCCTCATCGCGTTTCTCGAACGCTGCTGGGGCGTTCATTTCGCGATGGGCGGCACGGGTCAGCTCGTCAAAGGGCTCGTCAAGCTCATCGAGGGGCTGCAGGGCACTGTGCGCTGCAATGAAGAGGTTTCGGAAATCATCGTCGAAAATGGGATCGCAAAAGGCGTTCGGCTGCCATCAGGGGACACGATCAAGGCCGATATCGTCGTCTCCAATGCCGATTCCGCCTGGACCTATCGCCATTTGCTGCCGCAAAGCGCGCGGCGTCGATGGACCGACCGCCGCATCAAGCGGGCACGCTATTCCATGAGCCTCTTCGTCTGGTATTTCGGGACAAGACGGCGCTATAGCGATGTCGCGCACCATACGATCCTGCTCGGTCCGAGGTATCGCGGTTTATTGGATGATATTTTCAAGCACAAGACTTTGGCCTCCGATTTCAGCCTCTATCTGCACCGACCGACCGCGACCGATCCGTCGCTCGCACCGGAGGGTTGCGACGCCTTCTACGTGCTCTCTCCGGTTCCCCATCTCGGCAGCGGCACCGATTGGCGATCGACAGGCGAAGCCTATCGGCAGGCCATCGCGCAGCATCTCAGCGCGACGCTGCTGCCGGATCTCGAAACGAATATCGTGACCTCGCGCATCATGACGCCGCAGGATTTTCAGGACCGGCTGCTCGGGTTCCAGGGCGCAGCCTTCGGCCTGGAGCCGGTCTTGACGCAGAGCGCCTGGTTTAGGCCGCATAATCGCAGCGAAGACGTCGAAAACCTGTTTTTGGTAGGGGCCGGCACGCATCCTGGCGCAGGGCTCCCAGGTGTTTTGTCATCAGCACGCATTCTCGACAAGGTGGTACCGGATGCACGAGCCTTTGCCTGATTTCAACGCCACATGGGCGGCCGACATCGCCGCCTGCCGCGCTCTCTTATGCGAGGGCTCGCGGAGCTTCTACGCCGCGTCGTTTTTCTTGCCGCGCCGCGTCAGGGAGCCAGCCATCGCTCTCTATGCCTTTTGTCGATTGGCCGATGATGCCATCGACACAGAGGAAGCAGCGCCGAATGCTTCGCAAAAACTCGCCGACCGGCTCGAACGGGCTTATGCGGGCCGCCCTTTGCCTATTGCCGCCGACCGCGCGCTGGCAGACGTGGTTGCGCGTTTTGCGATCCCGGCGGCGATCCCGCATGGTCTCCTCGAAGGTTTGGCCTGGGACGCGGCAGGCCGACGCTATGAAACTCTGTCGGATCTCACCGCCTATGCGGCGAGGGTCGCGGGCACGGTCGGCGCCATGATGGCGCTTCTCATGGGCCAGCGCGATCCTGCCATCGTCGCTTATGCCTGCGATCTCGGCATAGCCATGCAATTCACCAATATCGCGCGTGACGTCGGCGAAGATGCGCGTGCCGGCCGGCTCTATCTTCCGCAGCAATGGCTGCGGGAGGCCGGCATCGATCCTGAGACCTGGCTCGCGCAGCCTGACTTCACGCCCGCGATCGGCGCGATCATCGGCCGCCTCCTTGAAGCCGCCGATCGATTTTACACACGTTCCGAAGCCGGCATTGCCAACCTGCCACGCGATTGCCAGCCCGGCATTCGCGCCGCGCGTCTGCTCTATGCCGAAATCGGTCGCGCGGTCGAGCGCAATGGCCGCGACTCGGTCTCGCAGCGCGCCTTCGTGCCCGGGCGCCGCAAGGCACAGCTCCTCGTGCAGGCCGTGACCACATCACTATCACGCCGCAGCTATGAAGTGGCAGCATCCTGGTTGGAGGAAACGCGTTTCATCGTCGATGCCGTCAAAGCCGCGCCGCGCCCGCATCGTCCGACAGCGGCGCGTCGACCGCAACGTGACGTGCCGCGCGCTGTTTGGCTCATCGAATTATTCGAACGGCTCGAGCGCCGCGAGCGCGAAGCGGGTCTAGCGAGAACGTCGAGATATTGAAGGTCTCGCATGCAATTCAGCTTGCTCGGCTTCGTCGAATTGTTCTTCGTGCTTTTGTTCGGTCTCGCATGGGCCGTCTTGGAATGGGTCGGACGCCGCCTGGATCGTCAACGCGAAAAAGAACGGGCCGCGAAGGATCGAATGCCCGGTTCGTGAATGCATCGCGTGAGAGAGCGCGCTCGACCCGAATGGACCGTCGGTTCACCGCATGACACGGCGCGGCATTCTGAAAGGCAGCAGCGCCTGCACCCATCGCGTGTCGAATCGGTCCAGCGATAGGCTCTCGTGCACGGCTTCGACCTGCGTGCCGAGAAGCTGGCTTGAGATGACAGAGCGCGTGTAGAAGGGCGCATCCTCGAGCTTACGGACGATACGCACGGTGGCGCCGGGATCGGCTCGCGTCGATCGCGCCACACCCCATAGTCCCATCGGGAGCCGGTGCAGCGGCAGGGGGTCCATCTCGACGATGCGACCGGCGGAATCGAAGCGAAGCGCCAGCGATGTCGCAGCGCCGTCACGGTTCGTCACGTCATAAAGGATCACCGCCTCGTCATTGACATGCGCGCGCGACCAATTCCAATTCGAAAATGAAGTTTCCAAAGGGACATTGCCGAAATTGGAATCGAGATAGCCCGTGCCGTTCCAGCGCACCGCCGGCCGCTCGAAAGCGACCTCGATCCTGGCACGCGGCGAGATCGGCCACCAATGATGTTGACCGTCAGGATCCA
>Ga0116227_10009269_pt1 | contig 17967 bp, 13 predicted proteins | sample S1TSphgellanicum_FD_89693 | JGI IMG/M metagenome (GOLD analysis project Ga0116227, IMG submission 89693) | Host-associated microbial communities from peat moss isolated from Minnesota, USA - S1T2_Fb - Sphagnum magellanicum MG | ecosystem: Host-associated > Plants > Peat moss > Unclassified... | reverse complement strand
CCGACTTTTTGTGGTTGGGAGTCAAACTGGCAATTCGACTCCCGGCCCTTCTTTTGGCCATAACTTGTGTTTCAGATGTCCAAATGAGCAATGCGAGCCCATTTTAGACATCTACGCTTTAAGAGATTTCCAATGATATAAAGAACGCCATAAGAAATTGAGGTTTGACCCCTGCAATCGCTCTCTGAAGTTTCGGGAGTCCACCGGGAGTCCATATCCCCAAGTGGGAGTTGCCTTGGGAGTGTGAGGGTTCACTCCCTCATACTCCCTCACACTTTCTAACACTCTCGGGAGTATGTGATGTGACTCCCGGGCTTCCTCTTGGCCCGCACTCTTGCAATGCCTTTACCTTGACTCCCAGGCTTCCTTCCTCTTGGCCCGCAACCTTGCAACCCCCTTAGCCTTGGTCGCGAGCCCAAAGCTAGGGTTGCGACATTGGATATCTCATTTCCAAAGGAAACCCTTCTGGCATAACAGGAGATGAGAGCATGATTGTTGTAGCATTTGCACGACATGCTTTCCTTCGAAACAATTCTTGTGAATATTTTATCGAATGTCAAAACTGTATTGAAATTAAATTTTGGTGTCGGTGTGGCAACTAGTAGTTTGTCACATTGACCAAGAACATATATTTTCTAGTTCCTATTGGTGTTTTTTGAAACACCACAGGCAATTAGACCCCAAAGTTTGATAGCTATAGTAATCCATGCCTCATTAAGCAATTTGGAATTTTACCTCATGATGTCCAATTTGTACATCTTGTTGGTGATGAATATTGACATGGAGTTTCAGCATTTGGCAACAAAATGTGATGGCCTACTAGAAAGCAATTGAAATATTTTTGATGAGAAGCAAGATTTAGAAGCCTTAGTCAATCAATTTAAGGCAGCTAATGAGAAGGATTTTAGAACCATCCAGGGTCTGGAACAACAATTTCATGAGGCTGATGCATTGCGTCTATAGTTGAACACACTAGAGGCCCAAAAAAGGATTACTAGGAGGCTATTCCAAGGCTAGAGGAACACCTAGACGCATTACAAAAGGACCGAAATCGACTAGAGGTTTAGCACCAAAAGGAGTCAAAGGAGCAAAAGAGGTTGGACAAAGAGTTGGATAAGGTAGAAAAGAGTTTGGAGTCCACTAAAGGCCAATTGGCCTGCATCAAAAAGGCTAACCTTGGGCTATATAAACAGATTTAAGGGTTAAAACAGGAACTTAAAGAAGTAACCGGAAAAAAGGAAGAGTTACAAAAGGAAGTGGAGAAATTATGAGCCCACCTTCCTTTGATGAGTGCTAACCTTGAAGCCCTTTTGGAAGAAATGTTTGTGTTGACCCAAAAGGTCAAAAAGGCAGACTTCTATTACCACCAGATGGCGAAGTTCAAATCATTGCAAATGGAACATGCTTTTGCAAAAGCGAAGTTGCTAATGCACTAGAGTTGAGGCCAAAAGAGCAAGGCCAAGCTATGGGAATCGCTTAAAGGCCAGGTCACGAAGATCTTGGAAGGAACTTTCACAAGTCGTTGAAAAGATGAAAAGCTTTATATCCTTTTGATAGAACACTACTAAAAATCAATCCCACATTTGGTAATGCTAAACTTTCAACCAACAATTGTGACATTTCCAACCATATCCACCTTTGCCACACAAGCAAGTGAAGCCCGTAAGGTAGGAGAAGAAATGGAAATCGATTTGCAAAGAGTTGCAAATGAAGTTGGGACAAGAGCTGAAGAAACATCGAGCAACCAACCTCTACCGGAAAGTCAAATCGATTCTGGTACAATAGAAAAAGTTGCAAAAGTCTGAGAGGTTTCGGTGGAGAGGATCAAGGACTCACCCCCAAGGTTACAACTAGAAGGCATGCTTAGCGAAATAGTCGAACTAGTTATTGAACCTCCCCATGACCCAGTAGAATAGGTAATCAAATTTTAAATTAATTTTGATAGGACTGGAATAATTGTAAATGATATTGTTAGGATGTTAGAACATTTTGTTACTTTGTGATTCTGAGGACATAATCCCGCTTTGAAGGGAGGATAATGTTGAAGTGAGGAAGATTTTTGTAACCAAAACCAATTTTATAACCAAATTTGATAGATTTTTAATTGAGGCAATGTAACCGAAACTAGTTTTATGTAACTGAAACTGAATTTGGGGAACTAAAATTGGATTTATGGAATCGAAACTAAATTTGTCTTAACTAAAATCAGATTTATCTTAACCAAAACTAGATTTAGAGATGGTTATTTTTAGCACCAAAAATCTAGAAATGATAAGTTAAATTAGTAGTTAGGATTTTTTTTGATAAGGTTTGGAAGGCATATATCTAGGGGGATTTTTAGTTTTTCTTTTGAAGGAGAAGAAAAAGACTATATAAAGTTTTTTCAAGACTACTTGTGGAGAAAGTTTGAACCTTTTAAGTTTTTTAACCTTCTTTTTGAAGCAATCTATGTTTTTTTTTAACATATTGGTATTTTTCCACAAGGTTTTATGTTTTCAAGTATGTTCATTCAATGTGTGTGTTTTTCCATGGTTATTTTATTGTTTTCACATGGGTTTTATTTTTTATTTTTTATTATTCAAGGTGGTTACAAGTGTCTGCCCCCACTTAAATTTGGTAGTGTGATTCCCTTATTGAAAACTGCAATATTCTGGAAATCTATTTGATTAACTAGTAGTTGAATTTTGGTGGTTTCAAATATCACCCCCCTTGGATAGTAATTTATTAAATTTTTGTTTCATTTACAAACCCGGAACTATTTACTAGGTGGCCTTAACAATTATGTTAAAAACTCATTAAACATTAACGTACCCTATGTCATTGGCCCAAATTTGAATCCATTCAATTGAATTTTCCTTCCAAACCTTTTTTTGTAATTTGTTTGAATTTCCAACCATAATACCCACTAAAACTTCAATAATATTGTTCACATTTTAGGTTTCAAAATGACATAATCAACATTATTAAATCAAACTTGGTGAAGGCTTTCCAACAATACCAAAAACACCCCCAAATTCCAATGTAGTTTTCAATCTTGGTTTTAAAAAAAAGATTCAATGAAAAAATGGTTTAATAATTAATAACTCCACATCATAACTCCAAACATTTAAAACCAAGTTAATGCACCCTTACTCATTGAAAACTTTCTGATGATAAGTTCCATGACATAACTTAAAACACCATGGTTTGGGAGATATCATTATGACAAAACAAAACAATCAACTTTCTTTCATGGATAAATAATGTAACATGTGTTGTTGGCCCCAAGTGTGAACACTCAATTCATTTTCCATTCTAAACCCAATTTTTTGTAATTTGTTTGAATTTTCAACAACAAAATTCATTCAAAATTTAATATCCTCCACACATTAAGTATGAAAATCCTGAAATAAACTTCATTAAATTTGACTAAACAACTACTTCCCAAGAATACCAAGTACACCTTTGGATTCAAATATAATTTTCATTTATGATTTTATTAGTGTTTACTAAGAAAATGGTTCAATAATCAATAACCTTTGCATCATAACTCCAAAAATTCTCAACCAAGTTAATGCATCTCTACTCATTGTTAAGTTTTCAAAGATATCAATAGCATTGCATGAAGCAATTTGGTTTGGGAAATTTCAACATGATAAGACAAAACAAAACAAAACATCTACCTTCATTAAATAGATTAAATTACATGTAAATTTTTTTTGGTATCAAATGAATGGTTATGTATGATGCAAATATTTTTTTCTGCATATAAATATTAAATTTTGATTAAAAAATAGAATTTAAGGAAATTTTGAAATATAGATTTGTAATAATGTGCATGTTCAATACACCTACTTATTATTTATATGTTCACTGAATTTTATTTTACAACATATCAAATAATGATACATAATTAATATTTTTGTGGAATTATAATTTTTATTCATTAAACATTAAACTACATGTCTAAATTCTATTTGTGTAAATGAATGGTTATGTATGATGCAAATATTTTTTGTGCATACAAATATTAAAATTTAATTTCAAAATAAAATTTAAGGAAATTTTGACATATGAGTTTGTAATAATGTATGTTCAATATATGTAATTATTATTTCTTTGTAAATCAAATGTTAATATACAATAAATCAAGTAATGATACATAATTATTATTTTTTAAATTATTATTTTTATTCTAGTGTTGGGCGCTATTAGTTCCAACATGTTTTTTCTTTTTTGAATATTTTATTATTTATTTCGTTATTTATTTATTAAATTATAATAATGATTAAAATAAGCAGCAAATATATTTAATAAATTATCATATAATTTCAGATATTATTTTTATTTAACACTACTATACTTTGAAATATATATATATGTAATATCTATTCCATTGGTTTATAATAGTTCCAACAAGTTAGATCAAATATGAATAAGAATAGTGAAGTAACTAAGCTAGCTTAACTACTAACTACAATATTATTAATAATGTTGTTATTGTAATTATAGCCAATTATTAATTATCATTACATTTTAATAATTATTGTAATTAGAATATCATTTAAAATTTATTATGAATATTTATATTTGAGTTGATTCTTTGTTTTATGAAATGTTAATAAGAAGTTATAACGGATTTGGAATTTTTTTAAATATTCAGTAGTAACTAATAACTAATTATTTAATAGATAATTACATTTAATTGCTGATTTTCTTTAAAATAACTAATCACCACATTATTTAATAAATGATGATAATATGTTTAATTGTTTAATTAAGAAATTATGGAATTAAAAAATAATTGATGAATAATTACAAGTAATTAAGGTAAGTAGCTAGACTTAAGTGAGGTAGATTATTAGTTTAAGTTTAGGCCTAACTAAGTTTAGACTATACGACTAAATTATAACTATTTGAATTGTAATTAGGTTGTAATTAAGTTACAATTAGGTTATAACTAAAATCTTTATCCCATATTGTTGGGCTTCCATTCCATGAATCCAACTATATAACAAAGTACATTAGGATTGTTGGAAAACACAATAAACATGAAAATGTAATAGCCATTTGGGATGAGCCAATAAAAAAAGTTCAACCCTAAAGGCTAAACCAAATGAAATAGGATTTCATTTATTAATTGCCACATGGCCTAGGTCTAGGCCTAACATAGGTCCTTAGGTTTAGCCCTAACTAAGTTTAAGTTAAATGGCTTATGTTTAAGTTTAGTTTAGATGCCTAGATGATGCCTAGGTTTAGACCTAACTTGTCCTTAAACACCATGTGGCCTAACCTATTGATGTGGATGTGCCACATGTCATTTAACTATTCATTGACCCCAAACTTTGTGAACATGCCATGTGTCATTTAACTACTCATTAAAGGTGCAAGCATAATAAAGTAAACATTTTTTGATCCTTGCATTTTCCCAACAAGTAAAATACAAGTAGCTTATTGGGTTTCACATATTCAAATTAAATTTCTTGCCGTAGTAGGGTCTATATCTATATCTAGGTCTAATTTAAGTAATTTTTTAGGTTTCAAGGAGTAGATTGGTTTAACTTTTGCTATTGTTGCCATTATTGTTGACATTGGTTGTGCAATTCCCTCCTAAGCTTCCCTCCCAAATAACTACTACATTGACCTCCAAAAGTTCAAGCTCTTTTTTCACATGTAACTTGTTTTGCTAGGTTAAAGTTGCATTGAAGGACATTGTTTATATCATTTAGATTTTCATTACTAGGTCTTTTGAGTTTTTTTCTTTGTGTACAAGAAGATCAAGCTCAAAAGTTGTGCATAGGAGGATAAGCTTCAAACTTCCTTGTTGAATTTCTAGGTCAAATTTTAAAACATTGAGTTTCTATGCACATCTATATTTGTTGTGCATAATGGTGAGTAGTTACAAAGTAATGTGCCACATACTGCCGCTACATTTAGCTTCTAAATTTCTGCAAATCTCTTTGAGCTTTTCTGTATTTCAAAATTCGGTTTTGGTTGTAAGGATGGCTTTTAAGGCCCCCAGTTCTGTGAAAAGAGAACCTTTTATTGCCAAATGTGAGAATTTGAAAGAAGAGCAGGTGACCAAAAGAGAAAGAAAGAACCTTGTGAAGGTGAATAATATTTTGGGCCATTCTAAGTGGACAATCATTGATTTTGTATCAAAATTTAACCTTAATGTTGAAGGTTTAGACCTTCGTAAAAACCTAAATTTTCTCCCCACATCTAAAGAAGTGGTTTCTATGTTTAGCAAAAGACAGCAAAATGGTTAGAAGGTGCAAGTGAACAAGCATCTAGATCAACTTGAATGTGACAAGCTTTTGAAGTTGTACATCGATGTGTATGCACATGCTCCTACCAACAAAAATTACCTTGCCATTTTCTTATGTGGTTGGTTGGCTAAATGCAAAGAGTTTTCAATTAATTGGGCACAATATGCGTATGACACCACACAAGAACAAATGAAAAGATCAAAAAGGCCTTCCTTCTCTTCGAAAAGGAATTGTAGCACTACTTTAGATTCAAAGCAAATGAGTCAATTTGAAAGGGGCTTGGAACTTAATGATATTGAGGATTACATCATGTTGGACGGGCTTCGAAAACTCAATGTTTTTTTATCAAACCAAATTGTAGTCATGAAGGAACTAGTAGAAGCAACAAAGATCTTCAAACAATCAACAAGACCCAAAAGATCTTTTCTATAATTTGAAAAGGAGAAATTGGAAAATGAGGCCATTGAGTTTTCTTGAAACTTACAGGATAGGAAAAAACAATTAAAGGAAGAGAAATCTAGCTTCATCAAAATGGAAACAAAATTTGCGGTAAAACAATGAAAAGTTTCTAATGCAAAAACACAATCTCAAAGTTTGAATGCCTATGTTGACCTAATTATTGTAGAGAAGTCAAGAGAACTAGTGGGGAAGTTCATAGAAGATTTTAAGGGCTTTAGAAAGATTTGGGTATGCAAAAGTTCTTAGTGAAAAGGGGATGTCAAAGAATTGATGATTTTGAGAAAAAACATGCCCATGTTTCTTCAAGGGTCAAAGATGTAACTATTCAGTTAAAGGTGTTAAAATTCCAAATCTTGGGCAATGTGTTGTGGGCAGAGGGTCTTGCAAAAAACATTAACATTATGTCCAATGGGGTTGATGTCACTGCTAATCCATTACCTTTGAAAAACCCTAAATCCATGTCTATCAGAAATCCCCATGCCATCATTGTGAAAGCTTGCCCTATTTGCTCAAGTCTATATGCTTGCAACAACATTCTGGTGTTGTCTTGTGGTTTTACATATCACTAGTTTTGTGTAGGTTTACATTTAGAATCAAAAGCCACCCATTGTGTGAACCCTACTTGTGGGAAGCCCATAACTAATGATTGGATTGTTAGTTCTAGTTTTCAGCAAAAGAGTCTACTATTGAAAAGGCCTGAACAAGAAAAGGGATGCCATATTGTCAACATCACAAGGAGCATACAAGGCTCAATTTCACCAAATAGTAAGTTTCCTTATAATTGTTTTTGCTTAATTTAATTGGTAGGAAATTGGTAACTTTGGGTTCCAATGATGGTTCACATGTGCTTAAATGTTTTTACTTCTATTACTTGGTGGTGTGTTGACTCCTTGCTTCTTGATTTGGATTGTTAGGGTTGATTTTAATGCTCACTTTCTCTAGCTAACATTCAATTGCTTACTGCCTCTATGTAGTTAGAGCTATGTTTTTGCACTAGTTATAACATTTTATCAAGTTGTGCTTGTTGGATTCCAATTGTTAATTGTTAGTTTTGGTTCATAGGTATTAATTGCTAGTTGACTAACACATGCTCATTTGTAATGTCAATTGCCTGCTTGCAAGCTAAGTTGAATACTTATCTTTGGAACATTTTGGAAAGGCCTCCTTATGAACATTTCAATGTTGCATGGCTACTTGTGTTATATATGTTGAGTACTTGTTGGCTACTTGATGTTAATCATCTACTAGCTACCCAAGTCATTAAGTATGGTTTTTTTGTTTCCAAGTGTTTCATGCTTACTTGCCACTTGTCATAAGTGGGCTATGTCTACATGTGGTTACTTCAATTCTAGGTACTACTTGGTTATGTTTAAGGCATTCACTTGCTACCTACTTGGTGTTGGTCATGTACTACATGACCAAGTTGGAAAGGATGATTTTGTGTTTGCAAGTGTTTCATGTTTACTTCTTACTTCTTACTAGTGGCTATGGTCCTACTTGTGGTTACTCCAAAGTTAGGTGCTACATTGAGTATGTATGTTATGTACTCATTGGCTACTTGTTGGTTGTCTACTAAATAAAGAGGTAAAGTATGATTTTGGGATCTATGAAATGTTGTGTGCTTCTTTGCTACTTGTTATAAATAGGCATGCCTACTTGCAGTTAGTTGAATGAACATGTGGCTACTTGAAATATGTCTACTATGTACTTGTCTCGTTGGTTAAAAAAATGTAAGATACTTATTATAACATCTTTGGGATCATGCAGAAACTAGTTTAATTGGTGGTTTAAGTTTGTAAATTTTGCTTTTGTTGTTCACATTATTTTTACATATCGCAACTAGACATGTTTTTGATGGTGCATGTAATTTTCAATACAATCTTTTGTTGTTAACCTTCTTGGAGTATTATTTGTGGAATAATGGCTTAGGAACGAGTGGTTCTACTACATTCCCTTTGTTAGTTGATGAACCTATAAAATTGCTTGTGGATCCAAAAGAATTGATTGTAAATAATGGTTTGGAGAAACAAATGGATAACAACACTAAGTGAGGTGCAAACGAGATAACACAAGTCACACTTGCCTATTTTTGGGATTGCTTTTAAAGAAATGTTTTTAAAAATATTCTTAAAAAGTCTTCAAAACATTTTTCAAATTTTTTTATAATTTTTTTTATATTATTATGTCAAGGTTTATGTAAAAGATTTCAAAATATATGTAATTTTTCAAAAGTTTTGAAGTTTATTTATAAGTCCTTTTAGTGCTAAAAAACACGCATTATAGTGTTTAATGAGTGTTTTTGACAACTTATTATTCATTGAATATTTTTCAAATTAATTCACATGTTCCAATGATATATTATGAGTTTTTTTATACAAAAAAATCCTATACTTTCAATACCAAATTAAATTATCATTTTTAAACATGAAAAACTAAACACTGGTTACATTTGTAATGGTTTGTGTTAACATGATTACACCTAGTGTGAAGAGTTTCTTGGGGAGATGTGCTTGGAGAAGGAAATGAACATTAAACATTCAAAAGGAATGCTTACCCATGATGAATGCTTGGAGGAACAAATTGAGCCCTTTGAATCACTCGAGGAAAAATCTTTGGAAAAGCAACTAGAAAAGAACTTGTTAAAAGTTGAATTACTTTGGGAGGAATTTTTGGCAAAACAAAAAAATCCTCAAGTTTCACAAAGCAAAACATTTTCTTCCACTTTAGACGCACTTGATGTATCGGGTGTGAAGGACAAAGAGAACATCCAGCCAAGCATATTACAGGGTTTGGGTATGATGAATGTGAGTTTACCATCTTCCCAAGCTAGGACTAAAATTAATAGTAGTCATGCAGATAATGGACTAGTTGTAGATGAGCTTCTGAACTTGAAAGAAACATAACCATTAACCTAAAAAGCAGGTTGATGAAATTCCAATTAGAAGCTTATCTCTAAATAATGTTTTTACAAGAAATTTGTGTTTACATTTCCTGCACAAAAAAATGTTGGACAAGACTGTAGATCCAATCTACAATGAGTCTACCATCAAAGGACAAGCATCAAAAGCAAAAGTGGGGCCCTATTCTAGCATCTATAAAGGCAAGGATTTCTTTTGTTGAGGAGGATGATGATAGGGTTGGTCATCCACATATGGGAAACATTAAGAAGTTCACACCAAAAAGAAAGGAAGATGTTGGTGAAGGCCTATTAGCTAATTATGCATTAAAGAAAGGTAGGTATGTTGGCACATGAAAGCTAATGCCCAATCTGTGCAAGTAAGTAGTCCAACTCTCAAGCAAAACAACTATGGAGGTCTACAAGCTTGATAAATTTAATTTTTGATTTATCCACTAAAAGTAGGCCATTCCGCACCTTATAATGGATCATTTGGCATTTTATAAATGTTGGACTTTAATACGCCCACATGTTATATGGGTAACATTTTGAAGTAAAACAAGCTTGATAGGCAAGGGTGAGATTTTGATTGTAGAATAACATTTTGTGTATGCCTTGGTTGATTGTCATAGAACCAGGTGTTCTATAGTTATTTATAATTAAAAGTGCAGGATTAAAGTGCAATTCAATTCTATAGTTTGCATTTTCATAGCAATTTTGACATTGATGGGTTTTACAAATATTCTCATGTGTAAAATCTTGTGAATTGCATGAAGCCTTTGGTTGAAAGTGGACTAGGTTTTTAAATTTATATTCAAGATTCATTTTTCATCAAGTAGATTTTATTTTGGGGTTGTAACCTTATGCTCCTACATGCAATAAGTTTGTTCAAAGTATTTTATTAGCCTTACATGGTTGTTCAACATTCCTAACTTAACTCAATCAAATTCTTGTGCAATATTTTTAGTATTTGATCTTGCTTTAATTTTGAAAATGTAATATTTAGATGCATGATATGTTGAGGTTTAGAATCAAAATGTTGGAACAAGAGGAAGTTACACATTGTGAAATGTTGAGTTCCTTGGAACAAAAAGTAGCATGGCAACATCAAGAAATCAAGTATATCATGGACTTGTCTTTGTGGAATTATTGGTGAATTATTGGTGTGCTTGGTTCACCATTGTGGGGCTTCATTTACCTACATTTCCTCATCAGCAGAATGGTGAATCTTCTCAATTCCCTACATTTTCAAACTTTTATTTGTTTAGTTTCCATCTTGCATCTTTAAGCCTCTAGTTCTATCACACCACAAGGGCACATAAGCTTTGAACTGTCACTCTTCATATCGGACACTAGATTTTGTCTCTTAGTCAATAAGTCCATTGAGTTGTAGTGCTAATGTTGAAGATGGTGGTCTAAGCCTTATGGGGTTGTAGTTAGCCTCTTAGACTACTGTTCTTGGGACCATTGAACTTTCGATATCTCTTTCTATTGACCTTTTTTCAAGTCTACTTATCAACCAACGATTTTTTTTTTGGTTTGCTACTATCGTAACCTTAGTTTTGGGCTCGCGACCAAGGCAAAGGCTGGCAAAGGTGCGGGCCAAGAATGAAGCCCAAGAATCACATTTCATGCTCTCGGGAGTGTAAAAGAATGTGAAGGAATCAACTCCCACATTCCCAAGTGAGCTCCCACTTTGGCTTTGGGAGTTAGAGTCTTGATGGAGTTTCGAATTTTCAAAAGGTAATTTTAGGAATCAAAACTCATTGGATTAAAAATTTCCTTATATTTTTGAAAATATATTGGAACGTAGATGTCTTAAATGGGGTCATAAATGGGCTCGTATGACCCATTTGGGTACTTAAAATATAAGTTATGGCCAAAAGAAGGGCTGGGAGCCAAACTACCAATTTGACTCTCAACCACTAAACGTGAAGAATCACCCTGATTTACTTGTGTGCAGGTGGCATGCCACATACTGTTGGAAAGCTCTTGACGAGGACTAAAATTTTGCTTGAATTTTCATCTCAATCAAAGGTCTTCACAAGAAGTTATGGGCCTCCAAAGTCGTAGAAGTTTGAATTTCAGGAATTTCGGGAGTCCTGGGACAAAATGACATTTGGATGTAAGTCTCGTGACTAAGCATAGAGAATAATATAAAGGGGAAGGTGGTGGCTTCCCTCAAGTCCGGGTCATGAGTCTTATGAGTCCATGTTTTCCTATGGCTCATCCATGCACCAAAAATGCTTTAACTATGCATTAACGAACTTATTGTTTGGTTTGTGTAGGTCCATATTTATAATTGACTCACTTGTCACTCACCCTAATCCCCATCCTAGAGCTCCAGCACACCCCTCTACCCCCGAAGTGATGTGAACTAAAGAGCGTACCCCAACTTTTTATTTTTCCACTATTTTCACCTTAGACTCGTAGTTGAGTCTATCAAGGAGCTTGGGGGTGCGTCAACTACCTTCCCAATATTCATAATGCACCTTGTGCCCCTTCATCAATACCCTTAAAAAATATTTAATTACAATTTTTTGAAAGGCCACTTATAACAATAATGCAAGTAGAAACTGTTAATTTGTTCACTTTTGCTCTCTACAACCATTATTTACCAAAAGTTATAAAGGAAAATAATATGAGATTGTAGGTCATTTGTTGAGTTCCTTGGAGCAAAAAAACATACTTGACATTTTGTAATGTCTAAACATAGTGCATGACTCAATCAACTAAACCTGTCTATAATGAGTAGCAAATGTTTAGTTGATGTAGTTCATTAATCCTACTTGGGAATTCTTCTGTTGGGCATAGATTTAACAACATACATGAAATTAGGAAGCAACTAGAAGAATTAATTATGGGCCATGTCTATACATCATGTAAAGATATAACACATAATTAGATCTGATCAACAAAATTATAATGTACATAATAGATTACATATTGAATTGAAGGTTATAACAACAAATTATAGATTGACCAACAAGGATACAAGAATAGATTTTATATTGATTTGAAGGTTACAATAGTAGATTATATATTAAATATGAAATTTCAAGCATTTTGAAATTACATATAGGTTGAAAATTTTTAAACCTACATATAAGCCTTTGATCCTTTTGATTGAAACTTTTGCAGATTTGTTATAACATTAAAGAACAACAAGCTCTTCATTTCATCTTAGAAAATATTTAAATTACATACTAATCAAGAAGGTTACAATAATATATTACATTTACTTATCAAGAAGGTTACAACAATAGTTACATATGGAATATTATAAAATTTTAGGACAACTTTGCCATTGTAAATGGTTTCAAAAAATTTAGGGATGCAAATTTGAACCTTCTAACTACACAAAAAAAGTAGCTAATGTCCAAAAGATCTTGTGCTCATAGATTAATTACCAAGATGCAAATTCTTTAAGGTGTACCAAAATCTTGTCACATTGTCACCCTTTTTTGTCTTTTGTACCTAGTCCTTTTTTACCATGTAAAGACACATTTATGGATGATTATGATGGAATCTAGAATTGTAATAGTATAAAATATAATCCTTTAAAAAAATTCAACAACTTTTCATCCATTATTTTTTATGGGGATCAAAATATAGGGTAAAAAAGGATTACAATAGGGACTAGACCCTTTTCGTCTTGTGTGGTACACCTTAAAGGATTTTCACCTACCAACCTATTATTTTGTCAAAAATGTTTTATACTTTTCAAAAGGTTGTCAAAAATAATTATGTACAAGACTATTTCTACAAAATTGCAAGCTGTGTGTATTGGAAATGTTGCAATTACTCTTCATGGGCACTCTCACCATCATTTGATGTGTGAAGTGAAATTTCAACCACTTGAATTTGCTTCAATTTCTTACACTTAGGGACCTTTGGAGAAGATGGGAGTGAAGGGGAAACAATTTCAATAGTGGTGATCACTTTTGGGGATTTACAATTGAGTTCCAAGTTGCTACCCTATTCTACTTCATTTACATCAACCTCTATTAGAACACATACACCTTTTTTCATTCCCACCACTTGGACATCTAAAGTTTAAATTAAACTACAATCAAGTAATGAAATAAATGAATAGTAAATGAAGTAGGTGAAATTGAATACCTTCTTACTATGACTTGGGCTCCTATTTTGCCATCTAGAACCCTAAATTGGTACACCAATTAGGATGGAATTTTGCACCACATTATCAAGCGGGTAGGATGAATATGTGATTTTGGATGAACAAGGTAGTTAGGATAGGGACTAATCATGGAACTTTGTTAGTTTAAATTTTGAATTCTTATTGTTTGGATCATGATGATGTGACTTGGGATGGTTCTAAAAGGGGAGAGTTCTAGAGAATAAGAGGGAGAAAGGAGAAGATGAAATAGAAAGTTTTAGAGGAAAATAGGAGAAAACCATATACTCTATTTTGCAATAGCACAATTTTTAAGTGTTATTTTGGGATTTTTTTCAACAAAACATAGGATTATACTATAATTTGGATTAATGTTTTCGGTAATACAAAGAAGCATAGACTTCTATAATGAATTCTATGTTTAACTTTTATATGAATTTTTTGTAGTGTTAGATTTGATGAAATGGATTGTAATATTATTTTTGGAGTTTTTTTTACAATGCATTCTAAAGTGCAGATTTTGATTATATGCAATAATTATGAATCTGATGTTGGAATGAATTGCAATGTTGAATTTATTAAGACTTAAGACAAAAATAATGAACATATGCATGTGGGATGCATTTGTTGTTATAATAATGTGAAATATTTTGCAAGAATTTAAATTTCATTTCTACCATTTGGCAACCATCTTGTGGGGAATTTTTTTTTATTCTTTCTTTCAATAATGGGAGGGTTTTCTACAAATTTTGTTATATACTATAGATGAAAGTGTTGAAACAAGTGGTGTTTTTTTTTTCAATTTAGAATTTTAAGGGGTATGCTAGAAAGTATCAAAGGTCTATGTGATTAACACCATTAGGATTACATAATGATCTATAGACTTTGAAAACAAAGAATTGTGGAACAAGATGAATTGGATGGTGACTCGGAATTTACAGCAACGATTAGATTTGGAGGCAATTCAGCAAGTTATTGAAAGTCAAATAGAAAATAATCTTAAAAATGGAAAGGAGTATGTAGGGCTTATAGAAACCCATGTCAAAATCTGATGTTGGATAGACGAGTGCTAAGAATAGAGGAAAGGCATGCAGGGCATAGGTCATTTCTACCACAAGAAATGGTATGACGGGACATATGGATTGGGGGTTTTTCAAAGAAGGCATAGTTCTAGATGACCATATCCACCAAGAGAGATGCAATCGACTACACATCTAAATGAATGGATGTAGTATACTTCTTAGCTGCAATCTATGGTTCAAAGTCGTAGAGATCAAAACGAAGGACTTTTGTAATACCTAATCAACCACAGGAAATTTCAAGTCTAGAGTTGGTGATTAGTCGAGGTAGGGATGTTATAAGAGGTATACAACCTAGGTTTGTGTATCAGTTTGCATCTCTAGATTATTATGAACTAGTGGAACACTGGGAGGTGGATGAAAACACCAATGTTGATGTGTTTGAGGAGTTTAAGGAAAATTACCCAAGATCATTTAAGTATGCATAAGCATAGGTGAATGCATTGGATGAAATACCATAGTCATACTCACATCAAAGGAATCTAGAGTTGGATCAAATAAGGCACATAATCGAAACACGGGATCATGAATCTATGGATTCGAAGATGATGAAATTATTTTCAAAGGTTTGTGCATTCTGTGAGGAAGAAGGACATGTAATCAAGGATTGTCCTTTTGTGCCTTTTCACATTAAAGCAGGTATTGTTAGCATGTGGAGTTATAGAATGTGGTAGGAACATTAATGGATCATTATTGCTATAACTCCACTTGAGCCACTACCCAATTTTGCTATAGATCTAATTAGTGTTCCCTTTTTGATAACATCTATGTCGGGTGCAACAACTGTTTCCACTCCCATGGTTGTTATACCTACATTAAGTGATTGAGTAACTCCTACTTTAGCATGTTGTTTCTGCATTTCAACAATTATCGCTTTTAACACTATTGGTGGAACTATGTTGGTGCGAGATCAACAATGTTCCATTATGTAGTTATTCATTGGTACCCACTATGGTGCAGTATGTGGATGTGAATACCCCTCTAGTTCTCTACTCATGGTTAAAATAGATTAACAAATTTGTCAATTATGGTCTTAATTGGCTTCCCAATTCCATGCCTCTAAATTTGTTTTAGGCTACAGGAATTCTTAATTCATATTCCTATGTTTGAAGGAGTTGGATGCCATGGTGCATGGGATGAATTTGAAAGAAGTGTCATTGCATCACATTTGTGAAAGATGTGTCGAAGGCAAACATCAAAGAACATCATTTCCCAAGGATGGAGCAACAAAGGCTTCACAACTTTTGGAGATTGTCCACACCGATGTGTGTGGGCCAAGGAGGATTACATCGCATACTTTTTCATTTTCATTGACGATTTTTCAAGGAAAACTCATGTCTATCTTTTCAAGGCCAAAGGAGAAACATTTGAAAAATTCAAACAATACAAGGCATTGGTGGAGAACGAAATTGGTCACAAAATCAAAGTGTTACGATCCGACAACGGAGGAGAATTTGTGTCTAAGAAGTTTGACGCATTTCTTGCGGAATGTGGAATTTAAGGACAAATAAGTGCACCCTATTCCCCACAACAAAATGGTATTGCAAAACGTGCCAATAGAACCATCATGGAATGTGCAAGAAGCATGATTCTTGCACAAGGGTTGGAACTTGAATTTTGGGGCGAAGTGGTGAACACAACAATGTACATCAAAAATCAATGTCTAACCAAGGCTCTTGATTCCAAAACCCTTGAAGAAGCCTAGAATGTCGCAACCCTACTTTGAGGGAAGTGTGAGGATGAAATTCACATTCTTGAAATTGGGACTTGGGAGTCCTCCAAGAGTCCCAAAACTTCAGAGTTCAATTGCAAGGGTAAAAAAAACTCACATTAGGGTGTTTTCTATATCATTAGAAATTTATTAAAGTGTAGATGTCGAAAATGGCCTCATATTGGCTAAAAGAAGGGCCAAAAGTCAAATTGGCAATTTGACTCCCAACCACTAAAAGTCGGGAATCAACCTGAACCCGGTGCATGTAGGTGGAATGCGACACACCGTTGGAAATCTCTCGAGGAGAGCTACAACTTTGCTTCATACCTCATCCCAATCAGAGGTCTGAACAAAGAGTTATGATCGTTCAATGTCTTGAGAGTCTAAACCGAGACAGTTTCGGGATTCTTCCTTTGGAGTCCCAGGACAAAAAGCCATTCGGATGTGGGTGCTGCAAAGAGGCACAGAGTATACTATATGGGGGAAGGTGGTGGCTTCCCTCGAATCCGGGCCATGGTGAGTCAAATGAGTCCAGAGTTACCCATGGCTTGTCTTAGCACCAAGGGTGCCCCAAAATGTGAACTAACCAACTTGTTGGTTGGTTTTGATGTAGGTTCGAGTAAATGAATAGCTTGTCACTCTTCCTAGTCCCATCTCGGAGCTTCAGCATGCCCCTTGTCACAACCCTAGCTTTGGGCTCGTGATCAAGGTAAAGGGGTTGCAAGGTTACGGGCCAAGAGGAAGGAAGCCCGGGAGTCAAGGCAAAGGCATTGCAAGGGTGCGGGCCAAGAGGAAGCCGGGGAGTCACATCACATATTCCTGGGAGTGTAAGAAAGTGTGAGGGAGTGTGAGGGAGTGAACACTCACACTCCTAAGGCAACTCCCACTTTGGGAGATGGAGTCCCAGTGGACTCTCAAAACTTCAGAGAGCAATTTGAGGGGTCAAAACTCAATGGTTTATGGCGTTCTTTATATCATTGGAAAGCTCCTGAATCGTAGATGTCTAAAGTGGGCTCACATTGCTCATTTAAACATCTAAAACGTAAGTTATGGCCAAAAGAAGGGCCGGGAGTCAAATTGCTAGTTTGACTCTCGACCACAAAAAGTCAGGAATCAACCCGATTACTTAGCTGCAAGGGGCGTGCTACATATCCTTGGAAAGATCTCGATGAGAGCTACAACTTTGCTTCATACCGCGCCTAAATTGGAGGTCTGCTTGCAAAGTTATGGGGCTTCAAAGTCGCGGGAGTCCCAGTTGGCGGGATTTTGGGACTCCCACTCGGGAGTCCCGGGAGAGAAAAGCCATTTGGATGTAGGCTCCGTGGCTAGCCACAGAGTATACTATAAGGGGGAAGGTGGTGGCTTCCCCCAAGTCCGGGCCGTGGTGAGTCTTATGTGTCTGTGTTGCCCGTGGCTCGTCCTAGCACCAAGGGTGT
>Ga0116227_10009268_pt1 | contig 17967 bp, 15 predicted proteins | sample S1TSphgellanicum_FD_89693 | JGI IMG/M metagenome (GOLD analysis project Ga0116227, IMG submission 89693) | Host-associated microbial communities from peat moss isolated from Minnesota, USA - S1T2_Fb - Sphagnum magellanicum MG | ecosystem: Host-associated > Plants > Peat moss > Unclassified... | reverse complement strand
CGAAGTGGCCGTCCGGCAAGCCCGCGGGAAGGTCCGTCGCGAAAACCACGCGCTCCCGCCAGCGGGCGACATGGTCGGCGATCGCCGACTGCGCGGCCGCGTCGATGACGGGCCCCACATCCGTGGCGAGGTTGGCGGGATCACCGACCACCAGTTCGGCCATGGCGCCGGTGAGCATGTGGATCACGCCTTCGGCAATCTCTTCATGGAGACAAAGTAGCCGAAGGGCCGAACATCGCTGGCCGGCGCTGCCGAAGGCCGAGATGATCACATCGGCCACCACCTGTTCCGGCAAGGCGGTGGAGTCCACCAGCATGGCGTTGATCCCGCCGGTCTCGGCGATCAGGGGAACCAGGGGCCGGGACTCATCGTCGAGGAGGGTCCGGGCGATGCGGCGGGCGGTGGCGGTGGATCCGGTGAAGGCGACGCCGGAGACGCGACGGTCGGCGATGAGGGCCGCGCCGATCTCCGCACCGCCCGGCAGGAGGCGAAGGACATCAGGGGGCACGCCGGCCTCCAGGGCGAGGCGCACAGCGGCCGCGGCGATGAGCGGGGTCTGGGGCGCGGGCTTGGCGATCACGGCATTGCCCATGGCGAGGGCCGCGGTGACCTGGCCCAGAAATATCGCCAGGGGGAAGTTCCACGGGCTGATGCAGGCGAAGACGCCCCGGCCTTCCAGGCGGAGTTCATTGAGCTCACCGGTTGGGCCGGGCAGCTGCTCCGCGCCGGCCCAACGGCGGGCCTCGCGGGCGTAGTAGCGACAGAAATCCACCGCTTCGCGAACCTCGCTGAGGGCGTCGGTGATGGTCTTGCCGGCCTCCGCTGTGAGCAGGGCCATCAGGGCGGGCCGGTCGCGTTCGAGAAGATCGCCCAGACGCTCCAGGCATTCGGCGCGGGCGGCGTGGCCCCGGGCGTTCCAGGGCCCCTGCCCCTTCACGGCCAGATCGAGAGCGCCCGCCACATCGGCGGGCGTGGCGGGGATGACTTTCACGGGAAGCGAAAGGGCGCGCGCCATACCCGCGCGCAACGGCGCCACCACGGTATTGTCGGAGAGGTCCAGGCCGGCGGCATTGCGGCGGGAGGGGCCGTAAAGCTCCAGGGGCGGCAGAATCGCGGGATGGGACGAGAGTCCAGAGGCCAAGGCCCGTTCCACGGGATCGGCCAGGAGGTCCTCATCGCTGACGGCCCGGTCGGCGATCTGGTGGACGAAACTCGTATTGGCGCCATTCTCGAGCAGGCGGCGCACCAGATAGGCCAGAAGGTCGCGATAGCCCCCCACGGGGGCATAGACCCGCACCGCCAGGTCGCGGGACGACATCAAGGATTCATAAAGTCCGTCGCCCATGCCGTGCAGGCGCTGGAACTCGAAATCGTCGCGATTGCCGGCCCATTCCAGCACGGTGGCCACGGTGAGGGCGTTGTGGGTGGCGAAGGCCGGATAGAGAGACTCATCGGCCAGCATGGCCCGCGCGCAAGCAAGGTAGCTGACATCCGTTCCCGTCTTGCGGGTGAAGACTGGATAGTCGGCGAGGCCCCGCTCCTGGGCGCGCTTGATCTCGCTATCCCAATAGGCGCCCTTCACCAGACGCACCATCAACCGGCGGTTCGTATCCCGCGCCAGGGCGCCGGCCCAGTCGATCACGGCGGGGGCGCGGCGTTGATAGGCCTGGATCGCCATGCCGAGGCCATCCCAGCCCCTCAAAGATGGATCGCGCGCCGCGCCCTCGATGATGGACAGCGACATCTCCAGCCGTTCGCTCTCCTCGGCGTCCACCGTCAGACCCACATCCGCCGCGCGGGCGATCCGCGCCAGCTCGATCAGACGGTCGGTGAGTTCAGGGACAGCGCGATCCGCTTGGAAGGGCTCATAGCGGGGATGCAGGGCGGACAGCTTCACCGAAACGCTATCGGCGCCGAACACATCGCCTGCTCCGGCTGGGCCAGCGCCTACCGCCTTCACCGCCGCCACATAGGCCTCTTGATAAGCCGCCGCGTCGGCGGCCGTGCGGGCGCCCTCCCCCAGCATGTCGAAGGAATAGCGGAACCGCTTGTTGGCCCCGCGATCGGCCCGCTTCAGAGCCTCCCCGATATCGCGGCCGAGGACGAAGGCCTCGCCCATGAGCTGCATGGCGCTGGCCACGGCGACGCGGATCGCGGGCTCCCCCATCCGCGCGACGAGGCCCTTCAGCGTTCCCGACTGGGCTTGAGAGAGGGATTGGGCGAGGAGCAGGCCCAAGGTGGCGCTCTTCACGATGACCGAATCGGTCTCAGCCAGATGAGCGCGCCAGTCGGCGCGGCCGAGCTTGTCGCGGATCAAGGCGTCGGCCGTCGCAGCGTCGGGAACCCGCAGATAGGCCTCCGCCAGCCCCAGAAGCGCCGCGCCCTCCTCGCTGGAGAGGCTGTATTGACGCAGAAACTGATCGACCCAGCCCGCCTGACCGGGGGCGCGCAGGCGCGCCAGAAGATCGCTGGCCTGGGTGAGGACCCGAGCGCGCTGGGCCGGGGACAACCTGGCGGACTTGGCCAGGGGCTCAAGGGCCGCATGCTCATCTAGACGGTAGAGGGGGGCTATGGCGGCGCGGGCGTCGGTGAGTTTGCGTGACGGCAAGGCGAACAACCTTAAGGACATTGGAGGCATGCCGTGATTTGGCCACGACGGGGCGCTCCTATATCACCGCTTCGAAGCTGGAGGATGGGCATGCTCGATAACTCTTGGCCGAGCTCGCGCAAGTTCGGACTTGTCGCTCTGCTGGCGATCGCCATGGCGGGCCCTTCGACCGCGCAACAGGCGATATCCACCGCTCAGGACGCTGGGCTGGGCGGCGCGCCGCCCCCGCCGCCGGAGGGACCAGTGAATTTGCCGCCCCACCGCCTCGATACCGCCCAAAACATCCTGCGCCCCATCGGCCCCTGCGGCGGCCTCCCTAATCCCGACACCGGCAAGCTCGATCAGAGCCCGCATGGGGAGGTGTTCGCTGGGGCTGGAACCCATGGCTATCGCGAGGCCGGCGGCGCGGTCTGCGTGCCCATTGGCGATCACGCATCGGTCAATGTCGCGGTGGATTTCGGACGCTACCCTACCTACGGCTGGCGCTACTGAGGGCCAGAGACGGGCGCTTCCCGCGTCTTGAAGACGAAGGTGCTGTTCAGCCAGAAATTGAACAGGAAAGCGACGCCGATCCCGCAGATCTTGGCGACCTGATAGGACTTCAAGGTGAGGCCCGCGACTCCGAACCCCAGGTGTAGCCCGGCGCCCATATCGGTGATGGTGTTGTTGATGGTCAGGCCAAAAAGCGCGCCGACGAAAAACAGGGAGAAGCCCTTTACGCTCAAGGGGACCCGAAACACGAAGGTGGATGTGAGCACATAATTCACGATAACGGCCACGCCGGAGCCGCATGGCCCAGCCAGGGCGACGGGGACGCCAAGGTTGTGCAGCTGGGTGAATATGGACAAATCCACCACCGCGGCCGTGCCGCCTGTCAGGACATAGCGAAACAGCGTCTTGAGGGTTCGAGACGAGACCATGATGTCCTTGGGGCGGCGACGACGGCTCTAAGCCCCTAGCCGCAAACGCGGGAAAAGTCTCCGCCCATCAAGGCTCAAGGACCGACTTCAGCAGCTCCAGGGCCGCCACGGCGAAGGCCTCCATATTGGCGAGGCGGTCCGAAACGCCTGTTTCCAGCGTCACGGTGGTCTCCGTGGGTCCGCTGATGGCAAGGCAGGTATGGCCCGCCGCATCGCCATAGGGATTGCCCGAGGGGCCAGCGGCCCCGGTCTCCGAGAGGCCCCAGTCGGCGCCCAGGTTCTCCCGCGCGGTACGGGCCAGAAGGAGAGCATAGGGGGGACTGGCCGATCTCATTCCCGCCACCGCTTCGCGGGGCAGGTCCATCAGAGCCATGCGCGCTTTGGCGGTATAGACGACCGCCCCACCGCGGAAATAGGCGCTGGCCCCGGGCACCGCGAGGAGGGCCGCGCTGATCAATCCGCCGGAGGAGGACTCGGCCACCGCGATCGTCTCGTTTCGCGCCATGAGGCGTTCGGCGATGTCGCGGGCGCGTTCGAGAAGCTCAGGAGTCATGGTCAATCCCACCTTGCCAGGTCACCCGCTGCTTGACCTTGGCCCCACGACTAGGCGACGAGAGGCGTCATGGCCAGCGACACAGTCCCGCCCCCCTCGATCCCGCCAGAATTGGCGGAGTATCGGCGGTCCATCGACAATATCGACTCAGCCCTGATCCACCTGCTGGCCGAGCGGTTCAAGTGCACCCGCAAGGTGGGCGAGTTGAAGGCGCGGCTGGACCTGCCGCCGGCGGACCCGGTTCGGGAAGCTCAGCAGGTCGCCCGGCTGCGGACCCTGGCTGTGAGCGCCGATCTGGCGCCGGAATTCGCCGAGACATTTCTGAATTTCCTGGTGAAAGAAGTGATCCGCCATCATGAGGTCATCCGCAGCGGACAGGCCTGAGATCCTGGCTGGGCGGCGGAAGCGAAGCGTGCCGAAGACCCCTCCCCCCCGCGCCTGGCAAAGAATGCTGTCGGGCCGGCGCCTCGATCTGCTCGATCCCTCGCCCATGGATATCGAGATCGCGGATATCGCCCATGGTCTCGCCCGGGTGGCGCGGTGGAATGGGCAGACCTTGGGGGAACACCCGATGTCCGTGGCCCAACACTCCGTGGTCGTGGAAGAGATCGTGGCCCACATCAGCCCGGGCATCGACGCGTGTTGGCGCCTGGCGGCCCTGCTGCATGACGCCGCCGAATATGTGATCGGCGACATGATCTCGCCCTTCAAGGCGGCGCTGGGCCTTAACTATGAGGCCTTCGAGGATCGACTCGCCAGCGCCATCCATATCCGCTTCGGACTGCCCGCGCAGATTCCGGGGGAGATCAAGGCCTTGATCAAGGCCGCCGACCGGGCCTGCGCCTATTTCGAGGCCACCCAGCTGGCGGGGTTCGCGGGCCCCGAAGCCCTGAGGCTGTTTGGCAAGCCGCCGCCGGCCTATCACCTTCGGATCGAACCGCTGGGCCCCGCCGGAGCCCAGGCGCGCTACCTCCAGCGTTTCAATAGTCTCATCGAAGCCGCGGGCTCAGGCGCCACCTCAAGGACCGTCGCGTGAGTCCCACGATTGTCATCGGCCTGTCGGCCGTGATCGTGGCCCTGCGCGAGGGCGAGGCCTGCGTGCTGACCGTGCGGCCCCAGGACGCCGACCCCCAAACCCCGGCGGTGGCGGGCCTGCCCTTCGGCCCCTTCGACCCGGAAGGTCAGCGCACCTTTGAACTGGCCCTGCGGGACTTCGTCACCCGCCAGACCCGATTCGAGCTGGGCTACGTGGAGCAGCTCTATACCTTTGGCGACAAGGGCCGCGACGCGCCCCTGGCCGATGTGGGCGCCGGCGCCGCGCGGGTCATTTCCGTGGGCTATCTGGCCCTGGCCCCCGCGGCCCTGGAGACCCAGGCCCCAGACACGGCCTGGTCCAACTGGAGCCGCTTCTTTCCCTGGGAGGACTGGCGCGCGGGCCGTCCGGCCCTCATCGACGCGGTCATCGCCCCCGCTTTGGAGACCTGGGCGTCGGGCTCATTGGGGCGGCAGGATCGCGCGCGCCTGCTATTCGCGCTGGACGGCGCGCCTTGGAACGAGGAGCGCGTTCTGGATCGTTATGAGCTCCTCTATGAGGCGGGCCTCGCCCCGGAAGCGGGCCGTGACCGGGCCCTGGCCGTCGGCGGCGCGCCGGTGGAAGCGCGGGTTCTGGAGCCGGCCTTTGGACAGCCCATGATTTCCGACCACCGTCGGATCCTGGCCACGGGGCTTGGCCGGCTGCGCGGCAAACTCAAGTACCGGCCGATCATCTTCGAGCTCATGGGCGAGGCTTTCACGCTCTCGACGCTTCAGCGCGGCGTCGAGGCGGTGGCCGGCGTTCCCCTGCACAAGCAGAACTTCCGCCGCGTGGTGGAGCGCACGGGGCTGGTGGAGGGACTGGGGCGTATGGACGCCGGGGCCGGCGGGCGACCCGCCGAGCTGTTCCGTTGCCGCCGTGACCTTATCGCCGCGCGGCCGGCCCTAGGGCTCTCCCTCCCGAAACTGCGGGAATAGGGCCTCGCCTCAGCCGTAGACGAAGGCCTTGTCGTCTAGGTCGATGGTGGGGAATACGTCCTTCTCGTTCCAATAGTCCTGGCTGTGGCGCCATTCGGGCTTGTCGCCGGCCTTGGGGAGCAGATGCATGTCGCGCATTAGGTAGCCGGGATTGAAGTTTTCCGGGTCGATCCAGGGCAGACGCGGCATGTTGTGGTCTTCGGGACGCAGGGCGACCTCCACGCGTTTGGCGCCCTTCTCGTCCATGTGTCTGAACAGCCGGCAGACGAAATCGGCGATCAGATCGGCGCGCAGGGTCCAGCTCGCGCGGAAATAGCCGAAGACCCAGATCATGTTGGGCACGCCGGTGAACATCATGCCGCGATAGGTGACCGTCTCGCCGAAATCGAGGGGCGCGCCATCAATGGAAAAGGCGATATCGCCCAGCACGCTGAGATTGAAGCCCGTGGCCGTGACGATGATGTCCGCCTCCAGCGTCCCGCCGGATTTGAGCAGAATGCCCTCCGGCGTGAACCGTTCGATCTCGTCGGTGACGATGGCGGCCTTACCCGCGGCGATTTTCTGGAAGATATCGCCCTCGGGCACGAAGGCGATGCGTTGACGCCAGGGCCGATAGGCAGGGGTGAAATGGGTGTCGACGTCAAAATCCTCGCCCAGAAAGGCGCGGACTCCGGCCAGAAGTTCGTCGCGAACCGCCTCCGGCTCTTCGAAGGTGCGCTGGGTGAAGGTGTGCTGATCCAGCACGATCCGGCGACGGACGATCTCATGAATCCATTTTTCGTCGATCTTCAGTTCACGTAAGGAATCGGCCAGCTCGTTGCGGTTCCCCCCGGGGATGAAATAGGTCGGCGAGCGTTGCAGGAGCGTCAGGGCGGCGCAGTCGTCGGCCATATTAGGGACCAGGGTCGCCGCGGTGGCGCCCGAGCCGATGATGACGACCCGCTTGTCTTTATAGTCCAGATCCTTGGGCCAGGTCTGGGGATGGATGATTCGCCCCTTGAAGGTCTCCATGCCCTCCCAGTCGGGGGTGTAGCCCTTGTCGTGCTGGTAATAGCCCTGGCACATCCAGAGAAAATTGGCGGTGAAGACGAGGGTCTCGCCATCCGCGGCCCGCAGGACTTTCAAGGTCCAGAGGTTAGTCGCGCTCGACCAGGCGGCGGAGAGGATCTTGTGGCCATAGCGGATGTAGGCGCCGAGATCATTCTCCTCGATGACCTCGCCCATATAGTCGAGGATCGCCTGACCGGCGGCGATGGGTGGGCCGACCCAGGGCTTGAACCGATAGCCGAAGGTATAGAGGTCGCTATCGGAGCGCACGCCGGGATAGGCGTGAGTGAGCCAAGTGCCGCCAAAGCTGTCCTTCGACTCCAGGACGACGAAGCTCTTGCCCGGGCATTGGGTCTTGAGATGGTAGGCGCCCCCGACCCCGGAGATCCCCGCCCCGACCACCAGAACATCCACATGCTCCACGCGGGTGGCGGTGGTGGCTAAAGCGGCTGCGTCATCCATCCTGGTCGCTCCTCCTTGAGCAATTCGGTCTTCTGGCCGGCTTGTGGACTGGCGCGCGCGCCAGCCCGCCGGCTTCAGGGCTTCTTGAAGAGATAGATAAACTGATCGGTCTTGCCGCGGATAGAGGGATCAAAAACCATCTTGTCGCGCGGGTCGGCGGGATTGCGCAGAGCCGGGCTCTCGCCCACGAAAACGAAGCCGGCGGCGGCCATGTCCTTCTTGACCACAGCGGCGTCGATCCTGTGGGTGGTGTTGGTGTCCGCAAGGCCCGACCCGTCCGGCGCGGAATGGTCAATGATCACGAAATAGCCGCCCTTTTTCAGGGCCTTGAAGACCGCCTTGTTGAAGGTCGGCACGTCGGCGGGGGCCATGAAGGGATCGTAGATGTCGTGATAATTCTGGCGGATCCAGACGATGTCCGCCGGGGTTGGCACGGCAAAGCTGTTGGTGGGGCCCGAATAGGCGGTGACATTGGGTAAATCAGCCATCGGCGCCGAGCCCTGAACGGGCAGTGGCTTATGCTCCGCCTTGGCCAGTTCATCGGGCATGAAGTCATAGACATGGCCCTTGGGGCCCACGACCCCCGCGAAGAGGCGATCCCAATAGGCGCCCGGGATCACGTCCACGACGGTCGCGCCGGGCTTAAGACGGATGAAGGCCAGGATCTCCGCCGGCTTGCGTTCGGCGTCGAGAGCGGTGTCCTTGGCGGGCCGGCCCGGATCGGCGATGGCCGCGTCGATCACCGGAGAGGCGGCGAAGGCTGGTATGGCCATGGTGGCGCTCAGAAGCGCGGCCGCCACGGATAGGGCCCGCGCCAGGGGTGTGAACATCGTGGCCTTCTCCCAGGTTCTTCCTCTTATCACCCAGCTATAGACCACGATGGGGCGCAAGTCAGGCGCCGTGGCGACGGGTTCCCCAACGCCGGCGCCATCCGCTGGGGCAGAACCCCGCGGAGGAAATTTTGTCTGTTACCTCACGCCCCCGGGGGCATTCAGGGCGATGCGCCCCTATCCGGCGGCCGCATCTGGCTTGCGTCGTGGGGCGGCGCCCGCGTGTCGCGATAAAATGGCGGCAAGGTTGATCGCCAGACTATACGTCGCTCCCCCATCGGCCCCCGGCTGTCGTCGGCCGCGGCGGACGCCTTGTCGGCGTCGGAACAAAGAAGGCGACCCAGTCTTCAGGCGCGCCGCCGGCGGGCCGCGGGAAGCCATCGGACACGCCCGGGTGACTGAGCCAAGACGCGGGCGAGACGCCCGCGCTCCTTTAAGGCGTCATCGCCAGCGACCGGCCAAATGGATCTTGCAATACCCCGGCGGCGGCGAGGCTTTGTACAGCCGGCCAGACACGGCGGGAGCCTACATATACGCCCACACCCCCAGCCCCATCCCCGCCGCTGTTAGCACCAAGGCCGCGTACCACGGCCAGGGCCGGTGCAGGATGATGGCCAAGGTCGCGATAGCGATGGCCATGTGGAGGAGGGTCGAGGCGATGGTGAGGCGCCCGTGGCGGCGTTCATGGACCTCGGCGATTTCGCCGTATTGTTTGCGCTTTTCCTCGAAACCCTTGGCTTCCTCGGCGATCTTCTTCTGATCGAGCGTATTCTGCGCGGCAATCTTCGCATAGGCGGCGGCCTTGGGGCCGCCTTCGTCGGCGGCGAGGGCGTAGAGGTTCTTCTTCAGGCTCTTGGCCTCATATTCATTCCACTGGTCGGTGGCTTGGTTCTGCTCCAGCACCGCGTCGTTTTTGGCGACGATAGTCTTGTCGCCCTCGGTCGTTTCCAGCGACGCGCCCACGGCGGCCAGGACCGCGATCATGGCGATGGTGAGGGTGACGCGGCTATTGAGCTTGTCCTTGATGGCCTCTTCGGCGCGTTCGGCGCTTTCGCGGGCCTCCAATTCCTCCAGGGGGGAGTCGCTCAAGGGGCTATGTCCTGGCCTTGAGGGTCGCCTGGGCGGCGGCGAGGCGGGCCACGGGGACGCGGTAGGCGGAGCAGCTCACATAGTCGAGGCCAACGCTTTCGCAGAAGTGGATGGAGGCCGGATCGCCGCCGTGCTCGCCGCAGATTCCCAGCTTGACATCCGGCCGGGCCTCCCGGGCCCGTTCCGCCCCCATCCGCACCAGAGCCCCAACGCCCTCGATGTCGAGGGTCATGAAGGGGTCCTTCTCGAAGATCAGCTTGTCGATATAGGCGTTGAGGAAGCGCCCGCTGTCGTCGCGGCTGATGCCGAAGGTGGTCTGGGTGAGGTCGTTGGTGCCGAAGGAAAAGAATTCCGCGCCCCGCGAGATCGCCGGCGCGGATCGCCGCCCGGGGAAGCTCGATCATGGCCCCCACGCTATAGGTGATCGTGACCCCCTGCTCCGCCATGACCTGTGATGCGACCCGGTCGGTGAGGGCGCGCAGGAAGTTCATCTCCTCGCCCTTGGCGACCAGGGGATGCATGATTTCCGGCACGGGGGCGACATCGGAGGTTTTGGCCACCTCGCAGGCCGCCTCCATGATGGCGCGCACCTGCATCTCGTAAATTTCCGGGTAGGAGATCCCGAGCCGGCAGCCCCGATGACCCAGCATGGGGTTGGTTTCGCGCAGCTCGGACGCCCGTCGCAGAAGCTTGCCCGCGTCCAGGCCCGTGGCGGCGGCCACGGCCGCGACCTCGTCGTAGTCATGGGGCAGGAACTCATGCAGGGGCGGATCGAGGAGGCGGAAGGTCACGGGCCAGGGGGCCATGATCCGCAGGATCTCCACGAAATCGCCCCGCTGCATCGGGAGAATCTTGGCGAGCGCCACCCGGCGTCCCGCCTCGTCATCCGCCAGGATCATCTCGCGCATCGCCACCAGACGCGCTTCCTCGAAGAACATATGCTCGGTCCGGGCGAGCCCGATCCCTTCGGCGCCAAATTGTCGGGCGGCGCGCGCGTCCGTCGGGGTTTCGGCATTGGCCCGCACCTTGAGGCGGCGCGTCACGTCGGCCCATTCCATGAGCCGCGAAAAGTCCCCCGAGAGTTCCGGTTCGACCATCGCGATGGCGCCGTTCAGCACCTCGCCGCGCGACCCGTCGATGGTGATCACCTCACCGGCGCGCCAGACCCGGCCGCGAACCCGCATCTCCCCCATTTCCGCGTCGATGGAAAGCTCGCCGATGCCGGAGACGCAAGGCCGGCCCATGCCGCGGGCGACCACGGCCGCGTGGCTGGTCATACCGCCGCGAGCGGTGACGATGCCTTTGGCGGCGTCCATGCCGCGAATATCTTCCGGCGAGGTCTCCTCGCGCACCAGGATCACCGGCCCGGCGCTGGCCTCGCGCTCCGCGGCCTCGGCGGTGAAGACGATGCGGCCTGTCGCGGCGCCGGGTGAGGCGGGAAGGCCTTGGGCGATCACTTCTCGCGCCGCCTTGGGATCGATGGTCGGGTGCAAAAGTTGATCGAGGGAGGCGGGGTCGATGCGCAGGATCGCCTCCTCCCGGGTGATCAGACCCTCGTCGGCCATCTCAACCGCGATCTTCAGGGCGGCCCGGGCCACACGTTTGCCATTGCGCGTCTGGAGCAGGAAGAGCCGGCCGCGCTCGATCGTGAATTCGATATCCTGCATGTCCCGGTAGTGGTGCTCGAGACGATTCACCAAATCCTGGAACTGGGCGAACACCTCCGGCATGGCCTCTTCCATGGAGGGCGCCGTCTCCCCCATTTCCGCGCGCGCGGCGCGGGTCAGGGGTTGGGGCGTGCGGATGCCCGCCACCACGTCCTCGCCTTGGGCATTGATCAGGAATTCGCCATAGAGACGCCGCTCGCCCGTGGACGGGTTGCGGGTGAAGGCGACGCCCGTGGCGCTGGTCTCGCCCATATTGCCGAACACCATGGACTGGACGGTGACGGCGGTACCCCAGGCCTCCGGGATGTCATGCATGCGGCGATAGAACTGGGCCCGCTCGTTCATCCAGCTGGCGAAGACCGCGCTGATGGCGCCCCAGAGCTGTTCCTGCGGATCCTGCGGGAACGGGGCGCGGGTGGCGGCGAGAACCGCCGCCTTGTACTCATCGACGACGACGCGCCAATCCTCGGCCGTGAGGGCGGTATCCACCGTGTGCCCCAGGGCATCCTTGCGGTCATCCAGGATCTCCTCGAACAGGTGGTGATCGAGGCCCAGAACCACATTGGAATACATCTGAATGAAGCGGCGATAGCTGTCGAAGGCGAAGCGCCGATCCCCCGCCAGCTGGGCCAGGCCCTCCACGGTCTGGTCATTCAGACCAAGATTGAGGACCGTATCCATCATGCCGGGCATGGAGGCGCGGGCGCCAGAACGGACCGACACCAGGAGCGGGTTTTGCGGATCGCCAAAGCCCTTGCCCACATGCGATTCGATGACCTTGAGGGCCTGGGCGACCTGACCGGCGAGATCGACGGGATATGTCTTGGCCTTGGCGTAATAGTGATTACAGGCAGCCGTGGTGATGGTGAAACCGGGAGGCACGGGCAGGCCCAGGCGCGACATTTCCGCCAGATTGGCGCCCTTGCCGCCCAGCAGATCGAGCATGGCCGCGTCGCCGTCCGCCGCGCCCGCGCCGAAGGCATAGACCCAGCGGGTGCGCGTGAGCGCCGAGGGATCGCGGGTCGTCATCTCTCCCAAAGTCCGTCTCCTATCGTAACCGCGCGCGCGATCTTCACGTCTAGAACTCTTCGAAAGCAATACTAGCCGGTCACCAATCCAAAGTCCGCGACACTTAACATGACGCTCCGCACCGCGGTCAGAAGTCGCAGGCGTTCGGTCCGTTCCTCGGGGACTTCGGAATTGACCAGGACCTTCTCGAAAAAGGCGTCCACGGGCGCCCGCAAACGCGCCAGAGCGCCTATGGCGCCGCGAAAATCCTCATCGGCCAGAGCGGCGGCGACGGCCGGGGCGCATAGCCGCCAGGCCTCGAACAGGGCCGCCTGCTCCGGGGGCGAGGTCACGGGCGACGGCGCGCCGTCTGGCAATGCCCCCTTCTTTGCTTCCGCGGCGAGAATGTTGCTCGCGCGCTTGAAACCAGCGAGCAGATTGGCCCCATCCTCGCTGGCCAGGAACGCCGCCAGGGCGTCGATCCGCGCGATGATCCGCACAAGGTCGTCGTCGCCCAGCGCGAAAACGGCGTCGGCGAGATCGGCGCGGCCGCCCTGATCGCGCAGGGACACCTTCAGGCGATCGGCGAAGAAGTCCAAGAGTCCCTCGGCGGGCGCCGTGCCGGCGAGTTCCCCCAGAAGCGTGGAGAGCGGCAGGCGCAGGCCGTTCTCGAGAATGATGCGAATGACCCCGAGCGCCGCGCGCCTCAAGGCGAAGGGATCGCGCGACCCGGTCGGGGCCTCGCCGATGGCGAAAAATCCGATCAGGCTGTCGAGCTTGTCGGCCAGGGCCACGCTGACAGCCAGGGGCGCGCGCGGCGTCACGTCGCTGGGGCCTTGCGGGCGGTAATGTTCGGAAATGGCCTGGGCGACATCCGCCGGCAGGCCTTCGTGACGGGCATAGTAGCCGCCCATGACGCCCTGAAGCTCGGGAAACTCACCCACCAGCCCGGTGGCCAGGTCCGCCTTGGCGAGGCGCCCGGCCAGAGCCGCGGCGTCCGGATCAGCGCCGATCCGGCCCGCGATCAGGCGCGCGGCCGCCGAGATGCGATCAGCCCGGGCCCGCATGGAGCCGAGCTTCGCGTGGAAGGTCACGCCCTCCAGTCGATCAAGACGATCCGCCAAGGGGACCTTGCGGTCCTCATCCCAGAAGAAACGCGCGTCGCCCAACCTCGCCGACAGAACCCGCCCATTACCCGCCGCGATCAGGGCGCCGCCGTCGCCGGCCTCGATATTGGCCACGCAGAGGAAATGCGGCGCGAGGCCGCTCTCGCCAGGACGGCGGACAGCGAAATAGCGCTGGTGAACCCGCATGACGGTGCGCGCCACTTCTGGCGGAAGGTCAAGGAAGGCGGGGTCCATATCGCCCAGGATGGGCGTCGGCCACTCCACCATGCCGGCCACCTCATCCAGAAGGCCGGCGTCTTCCACCAGTGCGAGACCCCGCGCGGCGACAAGGGCATGCGCGCCCGCCAGAATGCGCCGCTTGCGCTCTTCCACATCCAGGATGACGAAATGCTCTTCCAGGCCCGCGCGATAATCGGCGAGGTCACGCACGGGGAACGGGCCCGGAGCGCCCATGAAGCGGTGACCGGACGTCATGGCGCCGGCAGCGAGACCTTCGATCTCAAAGGGTGCGACCTGGCCGTCGAAGAGGCTGAGGAGGCTGCGGATCGGGCGCACCCAGCGCAGGGTTCCCGCGCCGCTGGTCATGGACTTGGGCCAGGGGAAGCGGGCGATGAGACTTCCCGCCAGCTCGCCGAGGATTTCGCTTGTGGGTCGTCCCGAACGGCGGATGACGGCGAACCAGACCCCGTCGCGCGCCTCGAGATCCTCCCGCGCCAGGCCCGTGGACCTCAGAAATCCCTCCAGGGCGGCGTCGGGCGCGCCCAGGCGCGGGCCCCGACGTTCCTCGGCGCGGTCATCCTGGCGAAGCGGCAATCCCTCCACCACCAGGGTCAGGCGCCGGGACCCCGCGAAGGTCGAAATGTCGGAAAAGGGCAGACCGGCCGCCTTCAGGCCCTCGCCCGCCAGCCGCGCCAGATCCCGCGCCGCGCCCGCCTGCATGCGGGCCGGAATCTCCTCGGACAGGATTTCCAGCAAATATTGCGCCATGGCTCAGACGGCGCCTTCCAGAGCCACCCACGCCTCGGCGCAGGCGCGGCAGAGGTCGCGAATGCGGCCGATATAGCTCTGGCGGGCGGCGACGGCGATGGCGCCGCGGGCGTCCAACATATTGAACAGGTGCGACGCCTTCAGGACATAATCGAAGGCCGGCAGTACAAGGGGCTGGCCCTGGCGTCCCCGCGCGGCGAGGAGCTGGGGGACGGCGGCCTCCATATCCTCGAAATGGCGCTGGAGCATGCCGACGTCCGCCGCCTCCTGCTCGAAGGCGGAGAACTCCCGCTCGGATTCGAGGAAGACGTCGCCGTAGGTCTTGAACGCGGGGCTTTGCGGGTCGTTAAAGGCGAGATCATAGACGCTGTCGACGCCCTGGACGTAGAGGGCGAGGCGCTCCAGGCCATAGGTCAGTTCGCCAGACACGGGGCTGACATCGAGGCCGCCGACCTGCTGGAAATAGGTGTATTGGCTGATCTCCATGCCATCGCACCAGACCTCCCATCCCAGGCCCCAGGCGCCGACCGTGGGGTTTTCCCAATCATCCTCAACGAAGCGGATATCGTGCTCGCGCGGGTCGATGCCCACCGCCGCCAGCGAGCCCAGATAGAGCTCCTGCATATCCGCCGGATTGGGTTTCAAGATCACCTGATACTGGTGAAAGCTTCGCAGGCGATTGGGGTTCTCACCATAACGGCCATCCGACGGGCGACGGGAGGGCTGGACATAGGCCGCTCGCCAGGGCTTGGGGCCCAAGGCGCGCAGGACCGTCGCCGGGTGAAGCGTGCCCGCCCCCACCTCCAGATCATAGGGCTGAAGAATGACGCAGCCCTGGGCGCTCCAATAGGCATGGAGTTCCAAGATCAGATCCTGGAAGGACAAGAGACGTTCGGCGGCCATCTTAACTTTGCTTATTGGCGGAGGAGGCCCAATCGGCGCGACTCAAGAGTCAGCAGCTTGAGTGCGCCGAAGCTTTACGCTCCCTGCCCCTCCGCCATCAAGAGCGGCGGCTCAGCCCGCGGGAAGCGTGACGTCTGGGGGAAGTAGGACCTTGTCGACGACGTGGATGTAGCCATTGGTCGCCTTCACATCCAACTGGATAACGTCGGCGTTGTTGACGAGCGGCGTGGCGCCGCTGCCGTCGATCTGCACGGGCTGGCCCTCCACCGTGGTCACCGGGCCCTTGGCGCCTTTGATCTTGCTGGAATCGAGATCCAGATGGATCAGGTGATAGGCGAGAATCTTCTGCAGGATCGGCGCGTTGTCGATCTTCAGCAGGGCCTCGAGGGTCGCCGGCGGGAGAGCGGAAAAAGCCTCATCCGTGGGGGCGAACAGAGTGAGGTCAGGGGTCGTCGCCAGAATGCCCTCAAGGTTCGCAGCGCCGAGGGCCTTCACCAAAACCGTGAAATGAGGATTAGCCTTGAGGGTGACGACGATATCGCCAGCGGGCGCGAGGTTCGGAGAGGCCGGTAAAGCCGCCGGGGCCGCGGCGGCCGGCGGCGTGGCGTCCATGGTCTGGGCCAGAGCCGCGAGGGGCGTGCTCAAGGCCAGGGCCGACAGGGCGAAGGTCAAGACACGAGGTGTCAAATTGCGGCTCCATCGAATGAATGTCGAGCCGCGCATATCACCCCGCGCGCCCCTATCTGCTTAAGCAGAGACGCGGGTCACGCGTCAATTGCCATCCGGAGCGCTTTTACGCCCTGCATTCGATAAGGGCTTTCCATAGAGCTTCCGGTTCGCGGGCGTGTCCGGAATCGGGCCATTTGTGACAAGCTTGTTGGCGCCCGACGCCAGCGCCTGGATCTGAGCCGGCGGCGCGGTCTGGGCGGTGACAACCATGGGGTTGGGGTTAAAGGTTGGCGCGTTCGATCTCGTCTCGCCATTGGCGACTTGCATGGGTGTCACCGAGGCCGAGGATGGGGCGGGGTTCCCGGTCTGAGCGAAAGCCGCGCCGGCGACGAAGACCAGGGCGACACTGGCGGGAATAAGAATTTTCGTGCGGGTCATGGGTTCTGTCCTTCCGGGCTAGGGCCCTGCTTCAATCACGCAAAACGACGCGCGAGCGCGCCAAAGGTTCCCGAAATTCGCGTCTCAGGCGCCGCCTAGCATCGCCGCCCGGACCCACCACCCCGGCCTGGCCTCCGCCAAACGGTCCGCGAGACGATGGGCTGCGCTGGTGTCCGCGCAGAGGGCGAAACAGGTGGCTCCCGAGCCCGACATGCGGGTCAACAGGGCTTCGGGCGCCTGGGCGATCTCCGCGAGGGCCTCGGCGATGGCGGGCTGGAGCGCCACGGCCGGCGCCTGGAGGTCATTGCGGCAGGTCTTCAGGAACGCGGCCATGTCGGCCGGGCTGGCGAGACGGATGGGCCAGGCCGGTGCATTGGCCCCCTCGGGAGCGACCGCGGCGTCATAGGCGCGATAAACGGGACCCGTGGGAGAGGCGACATTCGGGTTCACCAAAACCACCGGCAAATCAGGAAACGGGGGGCACGGCGCTAGACGCTCCCCGCGTCCGGTGGCGATGACGGGGTGGGGGTCGACGCAGGCGGGGGTGTCGGAGCCCAGTCGCGCGGCCATGTCGCGCAGGCGGTCATCATCGAGGCTCACGCCCAGGTGATCACGCACCAGCCGCAGAGTCGCCGCCGCGTCGCTGGAGCCACCGCCGAGGCCCGAGGCCACCGGAAGCGCCTTATGGAGGGTCAAGCCGAACGTCCCGGACGGCTCCGGCGCGGCGGCCAGGACGGCGTCGCGGGCCCGGATGACCAGATTGTCCCCCTCGCCGACGAGGCCCGAGGCAAAGGGCCCGACGATGCGAAAACCGCTTTCCCCCGGGCTCAGGGTCACGCGATCGCCGAGGTCGGCGAAGGCCATGAGGCTGCATACAGGGTGAAAACCATCGGGCGTCGGCGCGCCGACATGCAGAAAAAGGTTCACCTTCGCCGGCGCCAGCCGGTCCATCCCCGCCATCGTCGAACGGGATTAGAGGTGCGGCGCTTGCTCGGCGGCGACCACCGCCGGCGCATCGGGCCCATCGAGACCAGATTTTAGCTTGGTCTCCACCTCGGCCTTGAGCTTGGCCGAGGGATCCAGGCTCAGCACCCGGGTCCATTGGAACCGCGCTTCCAGATGCCGGCCCACGCGCCAATAGGCGTCGCCCAGATGGTTGTTCACATCCGGGTCCGCGGGCTCCAGCGTGACCGCCGTCTCCAGATTATCCACGGCGGACTTGTAGTCGCCGAGCCGATAATAGCCCCAGCCCAGGGAATCGATCATGGCGCCGGAGTGGGGGTCCATATCCACGGCCTTGCGCACCATGGCCAGGGCCTGGGTCAGTTTTTCGCCCCGGTCAATCCAGGAATAGCCCAGGAAATTCAACAACTCCGGGTCATCGGGACGCAGCTTGAGGGCGCGCTGCAGATCAGCCTCGGCGTCCTGCCAGCGGCCGGTCTGCTGGTTGTCCACGGCGCGCATATAGAGGAGCCGCCAGTCCGGGGCGCCGGCGGCGATCAGGCCATCGAGCACCTTGGCGGATTCGTCATAGTGCTCGTCCTCGCGCAGCAGATCGTCCAGAGTGACGCCGGCTTCCCGGTCGGTGGGATGGGCGGCCACCGCCTCCCGCGCCACGGCCAGGGCCTGATCCTTCTGGCCGTTGTTCT
>Ga0116227_10009266_pt1 | contig 17970 bp, 14 predicted proteins | sample S1TSphgellanicum_FD_89693 | JGI IMG/M metagenome (GOLD analysis project Ga0116227, IMG submission 89693) | Host-associated microbial communities from peat moss isolated from Minnesota, USA - S1T2_Fb - Sphagnum magellanicum MG | ecosystem: Host-associated > Plants > Peat moss > Unclassified... | reverse complement strand
GTTCCAAATGTGAACTAACCCTCTTGTGGTTGGTTTTGGATGCAGATTCGTGCTTGATCTTCTAATCCATCTTCCTAGTCTAATCCTGGGACTTCTAACACGCCCCTCTACCCCTCTTTAGTGCTGGAAGTCGGGAGCGCCCCTCAAGTCCCACTTTTCCGCAACTACACATAGTTGGACCCTCAAGTGGGTTCAACCCGGGACTTGGGAGTGCGTCAAATTTTTTTAAAAGAAGAATTTAAACAATGGATTATTGGAGATGGCGGTGTGAAATTATCATTATTTACTTTGAATGTGTAGTGTCTAGTGTAAAGAAACTTAGTGGTGGCATGATCTCGTTGTTGCAAGAGTCATTATTCATAATACAAAAGGATGGAGCAATCAACGAATGTGAAGGAACTTTTTTAAGCAATTTATAACTCTTTTAAAGTTTACATGATTCTCAAGATTGTTTATCAAGGTCAAAACCTTCAATCTTCAAGGTGATGAACTCGAGCTCTAGAACCAAGCTTTTGATTCTTAAAGTTATATAATCCACAATGATTGTAGCTTTGACCTCCTTTTTTTCCTTTTTGGTTCATATTATAGTTTGACTTTTTTTTGTTGTGCATGTTTCTAATTCATTTGCATGTTTTGGCCTTTGATCTTCTTCGATTTGCTTGTTTTGTTCAAGTTGTTTGTTGTAATGGCACCATTGAAGCTTCCTGCAAATTTTCAGATCAATTTTTTTTTCTTTTAGTCAGGGTCAGTCGAGTGCTAACATGGCAAGCTTGTCAACATCTCATGCTCCTCCACTTGCATTGTCAATTGTCTCTAAGCCTTCCAATCCTAATGTGCATGAACCTCCAACCAAGAAACCTAAAAGGTCTTATGACAGTCTTAGATTTTCCAAGATTCTTGGGCAAAATTGGTCTTGGGGGAGGATTCCCAGGTACTGTTGGTGAAATACATGATATGTTTAATTGTTGAAAGAAAGGATAAGTTCTTATCACCAAAGTTGAATAATTTATAAAAACATCTTAGTCGAAAAAAAAGAAGTTGTTGCTTCTACTAAAATTGTTGTTGGGGATTGGTACTACAACAAGGAATCTAAACATGCGAAAAATGAGAGGCTTTATGTTGGTAGATGTATTGACACAATTATAAGTCAACTACAATTTGATGTTCATCTTCATCCAAAAAGAAAATTATGCAGTTTGCAACAATTTTCCACTTTCTAAGCCATGGTCATCCAATGTCCAAATATGAAGCTTTCAAGGAGTTTCTTTTCCATCTTGAAAGTAAAAAATAACCCTAGAAAACACTAGATAGATTGGAATGGATGGGGAATGGTTGAAGCAATGCAGGATGTTGTCCTTACCTCCACTAAGGCTATTATGCAAACTATTAATTATTTTTCTATGATTGCAGATAAGGCGACTACATTGGACAACCAATAATGGATTAATGTCCATGTCTATGTCATGAAGGATTGGTGTCAATTTCTAATCTTACTTACCTTGAAGATGTGGAAGTGAATGTTATTACAAATAACATCAATTCAATTTTTTAGAAGTGCATGGTTAAGTACGGAGGTGTTTCGATTGAAGAGCTTGCTTCATAGTGGGTATGTTCCATGGACATTAGACTAAGGTAATTTCCTGACAGAAATTTCATACTATTACTTTTCTTATTATGTGCATTTCACGGCACAAAACCAATCTAGCAATTGTTATTCCATCCAAATTGCCTTTGGTGTCTTGCATTGAATTTATGCTACAATCCTTATACTCATTTTTTGCACACAACCCTAAATAATTGTTGGAGTTCATTAAGCTTGTCGAAACCAAAGGGCTGAAATTGTTGAGGAATGTGAAGATCCATTGGCTCTCCATGTTGAACCCTTTGAAACGTGTACTAGTCGAGTACAAGTCTTTAGTTGTGAAGATGCATTCTGATTATGAAAAGAACAAATATACTTTGTGACAACTTTGAATTGTTATGTGACCCATACTTAATCCTAAATTTGCCATGTGTTATGCCAATCTTGGACGTGGTCCATTCTCTCATAAAATACGCCCAATGTTGGGATGTGTTTATCATGGACTTTCTAGATGCGATAAATCTTGTTGGGGTTAAACTTTTCCACCTCTATATTGACCCATTTTCTAGTTTTGATAATCCATTGTTTGATGATTTCACCAAACTATTGCAACAATCTAGTGATGTTTTGTCGGTCCAATGGTGCTTATATTTGGTTGAACCCCAAGTTTTTCTTGGTTTTAATATTGGTGGACAAATCTTTATTGTCCACACTTGGAACCTAATTAATGGGTTTTAGATGAAGATTCATGAAGAGGATTTCAGTAGAGCCATCGTTAGTGTGAAAAATTGTTGAGGTAGCTCAAACCTTAATTTTTGAACTACAACATCGGTTTCCAAAGCAAGAAGTCATGATGGCTCTTGGAATTGTGTACCCCCAATACTTGCTAAATCTTTTGTTATAAAAAGATCATTCCTTTTACATTTGAATGTTATCAAATTTACATTTTGTGTTGTTTGCAAGATTGTTGATGGGATTATGGTCCCCCTTCTCTTGGATTCACATATGCTTATGTGCAATCCTCTTGTTTTAGGCTCATTATGTCCCATAATGCTAAAGGGGCAATGACTGAACATTCCATGTTGAATCCAATGACCAGATTATGGATGAAGATTAATTTTTCTTCCATTTTGAGTGAAAAACTTAGTGAGTACAAGTAATTGGCGGATATTGCAATGGTTCAAGTGTTGGGGTCTGTTGAGGATGAAAGAACATTCAACAATTTTTCTTTCATGAAGAATAAGCTCTGAAACTAACTAACAACTCACTTGGACTTGTGTGTTAGGATGTTTAATCAGATTTTTTTCACATTGTCTAACTTCCCATATTTTGATGCAATTGCATTATGGAAGGAAGTGACAATGGTTCAATTGTAAATTTGATTTCTAGTTTTGAAGGTTTATGCTTAGGTTGTAGAATTGTGTATGTCAAGAGTCTTGCTAATTTGGTTTGGATGTTGGGCTTGGTTGTTTGAAAGTTGGGAAGGGGGTTTCAAGGTTGTGCAATGTGTGGGTGCAAACTCCCTTGTTATAGTGGGCAAGACCCTTTGTGGTCAGGGTTCAATTCCCCCGAGGGATATTTGTTTCATTGTAGTAGCTACACAAACACAATTTAGCTATCGCCAAAATTGCTGAATGGAAATTTAGGTAGTCCCCAAATGTATGATAAACATGAAATCTAAGTAGCCAATTAGGCTTCATTTGAGAAAAAATCAGTTGCCCAAATGCTTTTTTTAAAAAAAACATGTGGGCTAAAAATTTTCCTTTCAAAATTTATTTATAGCAAAATATGTTCCACTGTCCAATTGGAGGCAGCCATTCTGGCACTCTCCATATTTTGAAAAAGAAAAAAAACCCTGAAACATACCATTAGTGTTAAATATGCCACATCAGCATTACATGTCAGCAACCTATCAATGAAGCCAAGCATATGTGCAAAGACACATTATTGTCATGTCACCAACTATGCTACCCCAAATGTGAACTAAACTATAGGTCGAGTTATTTGTAGTAGCAACACAGGGGAGGGAGGGAGAGGGGAGGGTTGGGTGGAGGGGGACTAGGTGTGATGTGGGGCTTTAGGTGTGGAGAGCTTGGTACTTTACATGTAAGGTCAAGGCTGAGGGCTACAGCATAACTGAAATAAGGGCACACGAGGCAAGAGCTGAGAACAAGCCTGATTTCAATAATGCTCCCACCCACGGTTTTTATGAAGCATAGCAATGGATGCAACCTTTGTCAAAGCTGGAAGAGCATGAGGGTTTATGTTTCTCCCGTAAAACCATAAAACCCACCGTGAAAAACAGAATAATTGCTCAGAGTTGCACAGGAATAATTGCTGACAACAACTAACATTCCTCCAGTTACACTACAAACAAATCTACAAGCTTTTGATGGAAGTAAGAACGTGGGAGCAGGTTCAGCCCATACCGTAAACCATGCACCTTTTGTACTAGTTAATTCGTCCCCTAGGATAGGCCAAGCTTAGTGACAAATTAGGAAGAAGAATGTGTCTCACAAGATGCATTCTGAGTGTAAAGGTCCAGAGATAAGTCATAAACTAGTGTAAGTAGGTCCTTATGTCACATAGGTAGGTACGAGACGACTGAATTGACTGATTCTGCAATTTAAGATGGCCTGAAAACGTGCACAACAAGTGGGTATGGACCTTTAAATTGGCATTCAAATGTAGTGCATATCTAACCTATGTGTGTGTATGGTTATTTATTTATTTATTTATGTGTGTACATGTAGGTGAGCCTTGAGATGAAATCAAATAAATACCCCCAGTTTATAATGGGGGTATTAGCTCAGGCCAAAAATGGTGATGAACAGTTTTGGAACATAGAAATTCCATGCAGCCAATGGGAAGGCTCAGCATGCACTCAAAGTGCCTTGAATTTTTTCTTTCAAGTTTTGGGGGACAAGAGGATTTTTTTAGGAATTCCTTCGTTCCCAAATGTGTTCCCTTCAAGTTCCCAATGGGTTCCCATCAGGTTCCCAGTGTGTTCCCAATAGCACCTCACTTTAATCCCATGGGTTTTGCCCAAAGTCCTCCCGTTCTCACCTATATAGGTGGGCCAAAGGGGGAGGCACTCCATCTTTCCATAGAATCTTCTATTTTGGGGAGTCTCCATAGTTTTAACTTATTTTTGCAATGGGCCAATCAAAGTGGCTCATTGGGGGAAAAAAAAAACCAAAAAAAAAGAAAAAAGTTGGACTTGTGAGGCACCCCCAACTAATTAATATGAAGCAGAATAAGCACCCCAGAATAAGGTATGACATTCTTGTGACATATGGTAGGCGACATACCAAGGGTAGAATCTTTTACCTTATACCTTTGCCAAGGTGTGCAACTTGTACTATGAGCAATAGGTATACACAATTTGGAACACTTTGGGCATGCACAATGTGCATGTGTTGTGGACATGGTGGACCTGTAATTGAGTCAGCAGCATGTGCGGGTTAGGAACCATTTTATATTTGAGAAATGGGCTCCTTTTGGTTTGTTTCTTTGGACTACACAATGCACCCTCCTTGGCTTGTTTTGTGCACAACTTCTTCATATCTCAATAGATTTGTGCGTATCCAAATGCTATTGTGTTGTAGCCCTTGGCATCTATGTCTCTGGGGTGAATTGGAATGCCATTAGAAAAAATGCAAGGACCTACTTTGCTTAAGTGTTCAATCAAAACCCACTTACTTACTCTATCATAAAAACCTCAGAATTTTTTTCTAGTGTATTTATAGGGTAGATTCCAATGCAGAATCACGGCCCACCATGCCTTATGCTGTAAATTCCTTGGGAATTGGCATAAGATTCCTGGACGAAACCCACATCTTTTCAAGGCGCTTCTTTTCTTTGAACCCACTGGACTTTTTTTCAATACTGAACTCTTGATTTCTTTCAGGATTGAACATGCAAATGAAAATGAGAAACATGGGAAACAAGCTGAAAGAGCACCACTGATTAGATGGCAGAAAAAGATTGAGTAACCATTGATTACTAAAGAAAGAAAAATTAGCTGAAAAAATAATTCCTAGGTTTTTACAGACCATATACAAGAGGAGGACTTCCCCTATACAATTGTTTGTCTTCAAAATGCAGGTTGTGCAATTTACCAACTCATGTCAATCCGATAATAGTTCAAATGTCCTTGAAATGTGAAACACTATAACAACCATAATTAGTTACAAATTGGCCAAATGTACTGAGGACAACTAATGGAATTGGGTAATGATTTGTCATTTGCATTGTTAGACAAATATGTGTGTAAGGCTTATCACATCCTGTATACTCATAAGGACATAAACTTTCCCATGTTATATTTTAATCATTTCTTTATTGAATTAATAGGTGCCTTCCCAAGTATTTCAATTTCTGTTCTGGGCAGATGTCATTGGAGGTCAAGAGGAAATTTATGATTTGTGAGGTTCCAGCCAATGTTGGGTGGGCATTAGAAAAGAGGTGAGGTGAGGTCCAGGTTTCAAGCCAGTTCTCACCTTGAATATTTCAAGGTATCATTAAAGTTGATGCCCTGTTTGAAACCCATCCAAAGGATCCCACTGGGCTGAGAACCGTCCATTTGAAATCTTTCCATTTTAAAAAAATAAATTGATATCATATCAATGTATTAAAAACCACCAAGGTCAAGGTGTCAATAGATATACTATTGGTAGTTGGTGGTGGTAGTCAGGGTTAGAAATTGAAAAATAAAAATAAAATTAGGTTTGTGGTTTGCAGGATGTGATCCAAAACAATTGCCTTTGTGGAGCCGCCACAGAATAAACAATCTCTGTGGAGCTGCTCATTACCCATTACCCCTTCTTTCTTCTCTTCTTATAAATAAGGAGAGAGTTTAGAATTTAAAGTGTGATTAAGTGTTTTTTGTTTTGTTAATGTCATTTGCTTTGGTTTTATTATTAATCTTCTTGTGCTTTTGTTGCTATTAGTCTTTTGTGTTTTCTGTTGTGCTCTTTTGGTGTTGGTTGGTGCTTTTTTGTTGTGTGCTATTGTTGTTCATTGGCACTTTATTGTTGTGTGTTCTTGTTGTTTGTTGGCACCTCATTGTTGGTGCTCTTGTTTTTGTCGGCATTTTGTTGTTTTGTGTTCTTGTTGCTTGTTAGCACCTCATTGTTGTGCTATGTGCTCTTGTTGTTCATTAACACCTCCTTGTTGTGCACTTTTGTTATTAGTCAACACCTCCTTGATGTGCATTCTTGATGTTCGTTGACACCTCCTTTATGTGTCGCACACTCTTGTTGCTTGGCAACACTTCTTTGTTGTGTTCTTTTGGTGCTTGTCAACACCTCTTGTTGTGCACTCTTGTTGCCCATCAATGTTTTATGTTGTGTGTTCTTATTACTCATCGATGCCTCTTTGTTGTGCATTCTTGGTGTTTGTTGACATTTCCTTGTTGTCACCTATGTGCCTCCTTATTCATTAGTGTCTCTAGTCTAGGTATCTCTCTAACCCCTTGGTGTTTTTCATCACCCTTTTGTTGTGCACTCTTGTTGTTTGTCAATGCTTCCTTGTCATGCATTTTTGGTGTTTTTTGGTCCTTTTTTAGATAAGTATTTCCCTCTTGAATTTTTCTTTCTAGGTGTGGAAGAAGACAATTTCGAACTTCTTTTTCAACTCCAAATTTTTTTAAAAAAATATTTTGTATATTTTGTGGTTTTTTCTTTGAATTTTTTTTTTTAAAAAAAAAATTTTCTCATTTTTTTTTGTCATATTTTGTTTTCAAGTTTTATTTCCATCTTTAAAAATTCTTAATTAGATGTGTTTTTAAAAAATTAATTATCCATGTTAATTATTTGACATATTGTATATGTTTTGTCATGTGCAAAACTAGAATCCCATTTGCACAAAACATTCACACATGAAAACATTTGTTTTCACATCTTTTACCTCCAAAATCTTGTAAATGCTTGTAATTGTCCTATTTGCTTGTAATTGTTTTTGACAATTTTTGTGTGATATTCTTTGCAAACATTAAGCAACTAAACCAAAACCCATAATTTTGGTAAATTTTATACTCATTTTTTATTTCTCCTCCAACCTATCTAATATTTGTTGAAAAATGGAAATAAGTCAAAATGAAAATGTAATCTTAATTATGGTGAAAATGAAACTTGTGTCAATGAATGGAATATGCAAGATGAAATTTTGAATGGAAGTTTACAAACAAAACAAAATAGAAGAAAAGAAACAACAACAAAAAAATGTAAGAAATGAAATGGAAATGTACCTTCAAAAATTGCATGTTCATTTTTTAAATATGGAGGAATCATAATATGAATGCAATTTGTTAAGTTTTTTTGTGTAAATGATGACAACGAAGTTCTTCATAAAAACTTTCAAGTCATGAGATGTTTGATTTATTATGACATTCATGTCCATGCTTCTAAGCCAAGCACAAAAGAAAGAAATGGACTTATAACATATAAGAAAACATATGAAAGAATAGACTTGAAAAACCATGTGGATGGGGATCATGCTATAATTGGCAAAAACATTGAAGAGGAAGTAAATGGTCTAATAAGAGGAATTCTTGAAGGACAAACAACAAAAACAAGGCCTAATGTGTCCAATTTTGCAATATTTAAGGTTTTTTTATTGTCAAAGATCCTTTTTAAAAGGATGATGAACAACAAAATGATTTTTTGCAAAACCTTGGCCTTTTAATCATGAAAATCAATCGTCATTACAATTTGTGGAGGTGTTTGGTTCAAACACTCAATTTTACATTTGTGTCCTCGAATTGTCTTCCCTTTTTGAAAATAAAATATTTAGGGGATCTTACATAAATTGGTGGAGAAAATGAAATAAGTATACATTTTACCAAATTTGATAAATTATTTATTTACAACTTTTGACTTATGGATGTCCAAGGGGGCACATAATATTTTTGTTCTTATAATTAATTTTTTGGGATCTAATTTGTAGCCTAAATAAGTGACTATTGGGCTAATTGAAACAACAAAGACTACTAATCAAGCCTTGGTGTTAAGGCCACTCGGTGAACTACCAAGTTTTGAAAAGAATAAATTAAGGGTGTAGAAGATAAAATCTTCTATCTCTCCTTAGGTAAGCAAAAAGCTTCAACACAAAAGGGACTATCAAATCTTAGTAAGATAGCTTCATAACCTTTTTATAAAAACAAACCTAAAGGAAATACAAAGAAGAAAACCTTGCATACAAAAAAAACAAAATATTCATAACATGTTTTTTTTAAAACACACATAAAATTTTATGTACAAAAGTATGGCAATAAAAAGTTAATTTACTCTAAAAAGTATTTCCTTATACAATTCTCCAACGTATAAGGCCTTAAATACCTCCAAGAAAAAGAATTGGAAACATGGAACTGGTAGTTAGCCCAATCCCAAAAAAATCGGTCCTAAATATAACTCAATCTAAACCAGTATTAAATCTAATTTCAATAACAAGGTTTTCAATTTAAAAAATTTGGTAAATGAATTTTGGTGAAAAAAATTTGGTTTCAGTAAAAACTCAAAAAAACTTTGGTTTTGGTTAAATCTACCTTTAACATCATCCCCCTTTTTAATTGGGATTATGTCTTCATAATTATAGTCTATAGTTTTTTATGTTATTCGTCCATAATTGTAGTTTTTGTCACATCTACAACTTCTACCCTAACTATTAATCCTACATCTTTTGATGCGATAGAAAAACTTGGTGTAATATCAACAAGGATGATAGTTGATTCTAGTTGTACTAAAATTGAAACCTTAGCCTTCATACTAGTTCCAACTACCAAAATCTTACGTTCATTTGACTACTGCATTAGAAAGTGTCAAATTAGTTGCATCATTGAAAAGTGCCCTAGTTCTTGCAAGGGCAAGGGATTGAAAAGGTCTAGATCCCTTTGCACCACCAAATAGGTTTGTAGCACCGAAAATAGTTCCAATACTTGAAGCCACTTCTAATTTAGTAAAGTGTGATTCTAGTGCAACAACTGAATCCACCTCCATTTGCCCACCTTCATTCCATTCCTCACTCCTATGTGTGTCAAATTCAGATGCAAATTTAGATTGAACTTGTGTTTAGCCAAAATTGAAAGGTGGCATTACCAAATGAAGCATTACTTTCAAGTAAATCTCCAAATGCAACTGGTATAATTCTTCATATTTTCAGAAAGACTTAAACGCCTTTCAAATGATCTCACCAACCTACTCCTTGTGTAGTTCCCACTACTCTCCTTGGCTTCTCTTATTCTTCTGTTAATAAATTAGGAGTTTTGCCTTTATGAAAGCATACTCCATACTAAGGTTGTTGAACTCTTCCATCTGGTTGTGGTAAAGATTGATGAGTTCAACCCTTTGTCTCAACATCTTCACTTCCTTCTCTAAAACCTTTAGCTCCTCCTAAATCATGCCCAAGTTCTAATTCACATCCTCCAAACCCTACTATAGCAATTATACTTTTTTGGTGGACTGTTGTAATCTAGTTGAGACTTTTGTATTTTTTTGATAAATGTTTTATTCTAGCCTTCTAGTCATTCCACCTTCACCTTTTTCACTTTAAACATCTTGTTAATCAAGCTCAAAGATTGCTTAACAACCTTCTAATTGGCCTACTCCTACTTAAGAGTCTACTTCAATGTAACATGTTTTAAATTGACAAAGTTCAAAGTCTTACCGATTTTAGTAAGCTACTTATGCAGTTCTAGTAACCCATTCCAAAAGTTGGAGTTTTCAATTTCCAATTCATGCACCTTCCAAAATCTCTAGCTCTGATTATAACCAAAATATGTCAAAGCATCTAGCTAGTTGGTAGTCTATAGCTACTAGAGCTGTCCTTTCAAATTGGCCACCTCTTGTAGGCTTTTCTACAACACTTCCTCTACTTTTTCCTTTTCAGTTGTGGCCAACTGAAAAGCCTTAAAAATGTTGCCCACAATCTGGGCAAAGTCCTTGGAATGGAACAAATGCTCCCCCAAAGATTTTAGTGATGTCGTTGTCAAAAGGGCCATTGGCATTTTGGTTTTGGTAGGAGGAAGAAAAAGCCCGCCCCATATTGAAAAAGAAGTGTCAAGGGGGTGATGATTTTCGGTTGCCTCTCTTGAGCTATGTGGCAAAGTTCCATCAAAAAATTAATTTAGTGGAGTATCCAATTATGGTATCTCCCTTACCAAAAAAATTTCCCCTTTAATTGATGATGTATTTGATTAAAGAAAGTGGAAGGGGTTTTGATGCCTTCTACCATGGGATTCAATTTTGGTGGAGGCCTTACACTAGAAATCTATGTAAATCAAACTGGACTTGGACTCTAAGTCCTACTTTTCTTCTTTGGACTAAAAGTGTCTAATGATCTAACTCCAGTGTGCATTTTCTCGATAATGGTATGGGATTTTTGGGACGAAACCACCCCAACTTCCAAGATCGCAAAGTTGATAGGAGTGTTGGTAGAATTTTTGATTGCCATGAGGTTTCCGATTGGGTAATCATCCCATCAACTTTTTCAACATTGTCCATCTCCTTGTCCAGATTAATCAATGGCATCGAAAATGCACTCCTAAAACTTTGTTGCCTCATGTAGCCTAAGTTTTCGATGGAGCCCTGGCCACACCTTCATCCTCCTCCTCATAACTAGTATTATGAAAGTTGACTCTATTGAAAACAAATTCCATAGTGTGATGTTGACTACTTGAGCAATGCCAAATTTAGTGTTATCCCTATTTGCTCCCAATTTCATTAATGAAAACGAATCCTGTAGTCGATTGTATTGTTGGTTGGCTTGATTGGTACTTTGGTAATACCCAATTCCAATAGGTGGAACATCTTGGCCACCGTCTTTTAAGTGATGAAAATTAGAATTCCTTAGACTATTGAATCAATGATGTATGGGTTGAAATGGGGGATGGCCTGAAGGAATTCCTTCAATAGTGGTTGTATCAAACTCAACTAAATGTTGAGCAAACTGAAAACTCCGACATGTTTTGCCCACTCCACATCTTTTTTGATTGTCCATCACTAGAACTTATCCATATCCGAAAAATATTATTTTTCCTTTACTAGAAAAAGTAACTTTCCATCTTTTCTTTCTTCTTTTCCTCACGATTTATTTTCGATGAAATTTGATTACTTTTCGATTTTGACTTTGAACTTTCCTTCCTCTTCATTCTTTTTGCCACCTTTTTACTAATGTTTCTTTTCATCTTCATAACAAATTTGGTACAAATTTTAGTAGCATAATAATATTAAATGGAAAGAAGGAAAACTAAGTGAATAGTGCCTCATTTTAGACTAAAGTTTAGGTGCCTAAACCCAGTGCCAATTGTAAAAATTGTTTCATGGATGTGGATGAACCTTTTTTGTCCTTCTAGCATCATTTTAGCAAGTTGGATGAAATAACACCCTATCATGATTACCCCGATGCCCTCTACAAAATTTGTCACTAGTGATTTTCTAATGGAATTTCTTGTCATGAATTCCATACCATAATTCCTTTGTACGAATTCCAAGCCCAAATGTTCAAAACCTACCTCAAATGATTTTGGGGTGCAATCTTTTATTGGATATTCCAAACTAGAATTATTCCTAATTAATTCCAAGTCAAAATTTGTCATTGAACCAAAATCTCGAACTGTTTCGCTGAAAAGGTATCATTTGGTGGAATTCCTTTTTTTTTTATTGGTCTCTATCGGAATCTAATTGATTGAAAATCGTCATCAATTTGGTATTTTGGTATTCCAGTTTGTTGTTACCAAAATTATTTTTTCAATTGACTATGATTTTCAATGGACACTGATTTTCAGTATAAACATCCTAAAAGTCTTCTTGTAAGTCCTCCTTGTGTTCTCCTCCCCTTTCAATGGTGGCTTCCAATCCTCTAGAAGCTTAATCCAAGTATCAATAGGGTTTTAGCTTGTTGATTTTCACCAAAATGGGATTTGGTTCAAACTTGTCAATGTTGGGTAATACAATATTATGGGGGAGACAATGTTATATTTTATATGAGCCAAACCATCATTTTTTGAACATTTTGGAATGTTCCTTTCTACCTTTTGGAAACCAAAAAACTATGTCCCCCATAGAAAAAGTCTCAATTTTTTGGTTTTGTTAAGCCCATAACGTTGTGTTCCACTACCTTGTACTTATTCAATATGCTAGCTTCTAGCATGTTTCATCCAAGTCCTCCAATTTTGCCACATGATCAGTGAGAATATGGGTGGGGGAAAAATCTTGGCCAAGATGTAATTGCTCATGGGCAGCAAATATTTAATTAGTATTCACCAGCTTAGTAAGAAGTGAACCAATGACTTTGTTGGTGGATTTTGCTTGGCCATTGCCCTACGAGTAATAAGTGGTCAAGGTCATATGTTGTAAAAAAAAATGGTTTGTAAGAATCTCAATGTTGTCATTGATCAAGCGAATACCTTGATCACTTACCAAAGTAAGTGGATAGCCAAACCTCATGATAATAACTCAAATATGAATTTTGTAGTCATGGCCGCTATATTAGTGTGCAATGCCTTTGCTTCCACCCATTTGGTGGCGTAGTCAGTTACTACCAGAATGTATTTGTTCTCGATATACTTGCCTATGGGTTTGATTAGGTCGACAAAATTTAGTCCCCACTTCGTGAAGGGTTCTACCAACAACGAAATTACCAGTTTCCGATGAAAATCACATTACAATGTAGACAATTTAGGGGAAACTAGGATTACATGTAATATAAAAAGTAGTAACATGAAAGATTTCACTCACTTGAGTTTTTTTAGAAATCACATGTAGTTAATTTGAACTTCAAACATAAAATAAGTTATTAAACCCATTGATATGCAATTGATTGGTAGTTGTATCATTGTGTAAAAATACACCAATAATTTTATTAACATTGATTTAAAACCCCTATTTTATAGTAGATTACCATTTTTTATTATATTTGAAAATTCATTTGTTTGATGTAAAATGGTAAAACAACAATTAGCCCATCTACATCTTCAATGGAAGAACATTTTACAACTTAAAAATATCACAATTTTCATCATCATATTATCATAATGTATTAACAAATGTTTTTAAAACATTTGATATGAACTTCACAACTTGAAAAGAAATTGAGAATTTTAGTGAAGAAGATTCTTCTTCATGGTCATCTTTTTACCTATGCAAAAATTTCATGGATAAACTACCATTAAATTTAGTCCTTTGTAGTTCTTTTTTACAATTGTAGCATTGTGACAAGGTTGTTGCAAAGTGAAAATGTACTCCAATTACTAATTAATTTGTTCATATTTGTTCCAATTTCATGATACAATGATATATTAGGATGTAAACCACCATTAATTGAAATTTTTAATTACAAATTTTTTTCTAAACATCCACCATGATATATCAAAGTTCCATAAGTATTGAAATTTGTTAAATTGTGACAATTTTTTGTCTACACTATAGTGTGCTTTCACCTTTTCATTATGTTGCTCTATATTAAATTCCTCATTCATTGACAATTGTCACAAGCTTGGCAATATTGGAGAGCATCCTTGTGCATTGTGGGCCAACAATACTTGGCATCCAAAATTTTGCAAATTATGATTTTAGAGGGGAATTGACCACCACCGATTCCTTCATGCATTTCTTGTAGCACTAGGGGTATTTTTGAATCCTCTAGGCAATGCCATTGAATTTGGTCTTGACCTTGATGATATAATTTTCTTTGTAACAAGGGAAAAGGTAAAGTTTTCAAGGCTTTCAAGGTTAACTTTTTCTTTTGCTCCTAACTATAATGAATTGAAAAAAATTCGGTAATGAAGTATTTGAAAATTTCATGTAGCCAAACCAATTGTAAAAGGAAGATAATAACATATGTTGTTTGGTTTGATACTCCATTTTGTTTTGTGAGATCGGGCATATGGGTTAATGCATCTACCACATAGTGAGATCTTGCTAGTTTATAAATTATTAAAAAATTGTACTCCAAGAAGAAAAATAGCCACCTCATTATTTTCCCTAAAACTTGGGGTTTATGGACCAAGTATAACAATGCCATATGTGTCACGGACACCACCATCACCCATTATTTGCATCATCATTGACTCTTAGTTGATTTCTAGTTCATTATTAGTTAAAAAATTTCTCAAGAAATTTCCTTGGTCAGTGCACATATGAAAACCTCTATGGAAGCTTCCTTGAATTAGGAAGCTTTTGAAGAAGCTTCTTTGCTCGATGCACACATGGAAGCCTCTATGAAAGCTTCCTTGAACTAGAAAAGTTTCCTTGGTTGGTGCACACATGGAAGCTTTTATGGAGGCTTCTTTAAGCTAGGTCCCCAATGGGGTATAAATGGGGTTGGGACCTCCCATTACCTTCAGTCTATTCAACACCAGTTTTGGGAATGTTTTTTTATCATAACTTTTGTTTTCATACATTATTAAAATAAATTTTTGTTTGAATAATCTTCTAGCATATACCTTGTTCTTGCCTTATGTCTTTGTGTTTCTAGTCTTGGATTAAACTTAGGTTTGCATTTCTTATGATTTTTTTTCCTTGTTGTGTCCTTGGTTTTGTTTTTGTTTTTGTAGTTTTTTGTGCCTATGATAATATGGTCCATGTAAAAAATGAATTTGTTACGAATAATGACGAAATTTGTGGAGAGCATACACCATTGCAAGTGCTTCCCTTTTATTCATTATATAATTTTGTTTTGTGTTATTGAATAACCAAGTTGCATAAGTAATTGGTTGATCGCATTTTCTGATAAGTTTCTATGTTAGCATAACTATGACTACCAGATTAAAGGCATTTAAGTGAACATGAAACTCGAAGTCCCGATGAGGTGAAATCAAGATAAGTGCATCCATGTAACATTGTTTGATATCTTCCCAAGCTTGTTGGCACTTTGTTGTCCACTCAAAAGCTTTTGTCTTCTATAGTAACTTGGTAATGGGAGCCATAATGAAAGCAAAATCCTTGATGAAACACCGATAATATTGTGCCATGCCATTGAAAACCTAAATGTCCTTAGGTGTTTTTGGTGTAGGCATGTGAACAATAGCCGAATTTTTTTTCAAATCCAATAGTTTGCCTTCCATGGATACCACATAACCCAAGATAATGCCTAAATGCACAAAGAACATCAATTTTTCGAGGTTCAAGCTTATAGCAAATTCTTTGCATTTATCAAAACATAGTTGTAGTTTTGTTAATTGGGTGTTCAGCTCGCTGAACACATTGAAGTCATCCAAAAATAATTTCATGAACACTTTAAGATATTAAAAGGTGTATTCACCACCCATTGATAAGTTGGTGGAACATTCTTGAGCCCAAATGGCATGACTACCCAAACGAAACCTCCCCAATTGGTGAGGAATCCAATCTTGTACATGTTTTCAAGGGTGATCATGATCCAATGATAATTAGAAAATCCATCCAAAAATGATTAGACTTCATGACCTACTATTTCATCTAGAATCTCTTTAGTAAAAGGCAAGGGATATGGATATTTCTTGGTTACAAAATTGAATCATTAAAAATCCACATAGATCTTGAGCTTGTCATTTTTTTTCGGTACAACAATAATTGGCAATAACCATCTAACTTCCCCCATCAGGGCAATGAAACTAGCACTTAAAAGCTTGTCCAAATCTTGCTTGACTATTGTAGCATAATTTGGGTTCATTTGGTACCTTGCTTGATGAACAAGTGGAATGGTTGTGTCAAGTTTGATGTGATGTTGAATAATACATGGTGGAATTCCCTTGAGATTGGTATAATTCCATGCAAAAATGTCCTTATATTCCTAAAGTAAGGTTTTAGTGCTTATAACAACACTACTAGAAATTTTGGGTTTTGCAACTGTCACATGTAACTAAAATTCAGTTGCATGCGACACATGCAACTGCAAATTTGTGTAGTTGCATAAGACAAGTTGCATGGGACATGCAGTTGCATGTGACAATATGTATGCAACATGTATATACGGTGTTAGTATACATGTTCATACATACATACCAATCCAATGTAGTTGCACCCTATGTGCAACTTTCCTTGCAACTACATACAACTAATGAAAATATGACACATGTTTAAAAATTAGACAACTAGCTTGTGGACACGTGTCATTATTTTATTTTTTTGTGTTTTCAAAATAAAAAATTCATTGGATTAATCTTAATCATTAAAGTTTTTTCCACTAGGATGATGACACGTGGCACACCATGGAACGTTCATTGACCATTTGACATGTGTTCAATATTTTAACACCAATTATATGGTGACACTTGGCAATCAAGGTCCACCTATTTTTAAATTTTAAAATATTAATTAATGAAATCTAAATCATTTAATTTATGGTTAATAAGATGTTGACACGTGGTGCTTAGGTAGGTAGATACACTACTAGAAATTTTGTCTTTTGCAACTTGTCTTATGTAACTAAAAAATCTCACATGCAACTATTTTGGAGTTGCATGCAACATGTGTAGTTGCATGCGACATTTTTTAGTTGCATAAGACAAGTTGTAAAAGACAAAATTTCTAGTAGTGATAATAATTAAACCCTATTAAATAAGTAGGTTTATTTAGGTATGTAAGTAGATTGAAAAACAGCTAGGTTTAGGTTATATAAGTAGGTTTAGAATAATCCGATTTTATTTTCAAGTTTGACCATTTCATAAAGGTCAAATTTTTTTCATTCACTCATGCCTAATGGCACTTGGTATTTGATTTCAACATGACTATTGCTCCTACTTATATACTGAGCCAAATAGAATTGGAAGCCAAAGGATATGGGTTAAAACATTCCATTGTAAACCTCATGGACCAACCTAGTTGCACATCAGATGCAACTACTGTATTAAAGTATAACATCCAAGGGAGGGCTCTGTTGCTTTTGGTGTCCAAACAAAACTTGAAGTCCTCCTCTTGGCACATCTAACACAGTAAAAATCGTTGAAAATAGATTAAAAATGAGAAAGTTATGGCCCCCCAAAATAAAGGGGGTAAAAAAAACTCAAATTATTTTAGTAAGGCTGGTTCTTAAACACCTAGAAAGTTCATTTTATGTTTTTTTTTTGCTATTAAAATTCAAATGTGATTTGCAAGAATTCAGATGGCGCTCTTACAACACTTTAAATCGTTTAAAATGAACAAGAAATAAGAAAGTTATGAGCTTTGAAAGTAGGAGGGGTCCTAAGAAAAAAAACAAAAAGAAAAACGTTTTATAACTTGGAAAGCTTATTTTTCTTATTTTTCTTCTTGTTAGTTTTTCATTACTCCTTTTCTTTTACACTTCAAAGGTGATTATAGGATATTTGGTAATTATGATTACTTAATGAAAATATGATTTTGATATTATTATCTAGTTTAAATTAATAATTGCTTAGGACGTTTGTATACTTGTAGGTTAATTAGTGTAGC
>Ga0116227_10009265_pt1 | contig 17971 bp, 6 predicted proteins | sample S1TSphgellanicum_FD_89693 | JGI IMG/M metagenome (GOLD analysis project Ga0116227, IMG submission 89693) | Host-associated microbial communities from peat moss isolated from Minnesota, USA - S1T2_Fb - Sphagnum magellanicum MG | ecosystem: Host-associated > Plants > Peat moss > Unclassified... | reverse complement strand
GGGGGGGTGGGTGGGGGGGGGGGTCGGAGGGGTGTAGAGGATGATGAATTTACTTCATTTTTAGTATTGGGTGAACAAAATACTAAAAATGAGGTCAATTCACTATACTCCCTAAAATAATGAGGCACAAATTAGTATCTTTTTATTCTACCTTTAAAAAAAATCCTAGACACTAATGTCAAATACTCAAAAAGGAAAATAGCAATAGGCAAAGTCCGTGGGCATCAGAACGTTGGTTCAAGTAGTTGAATAGGCCAATGCAAAGTTCAAACATTGCATTGAACTTGGTCGGTTTAGGGTTAGGGCAATTAGTTGGCTTAGGCACAACACATTTGGTTGGTTCAGGGTTAGGGCAATTAGTCGGTTTAGACACAACATGTTTGATCGTTCTAGGGTTTGGGCAATTCCTTGGGTTTAGACAGAACATGTTTGGTCGTTCTAGGGTTTGGGCAATTCCTTGGGTTTAGACACAACATGTTTGGTCGTTCTAGGGTTTGGGCAATTCCTTGGGTTTAGACACAACATGTTTGGTCGTTCTAGGGTTTGGGCAATTCCTTGGTTTAGGCACAACATGTTTGGTCGGTTATAATAAATTGTTAAACGAGGGTAGTCAAAGATTTCATCGTACAAACCCATATACAAACAACACATGGCATTTTATTTATTTTTAAAGTCTGGGAAAAATGATAAATAACTTACGTTTGTGGAGCCCACTTTGTTGCTCTTTTATTTCAGGCTTCTTGTCCGATATTTTGTTTTGGCTTCTTGTACAATTAAGTACAAGTTAGGTGCGGAAGTCAGTTGCCTTTTCCTCAGTGGCCAGAGTCTCAGACACCACAATATTATTTATTTGTTAGTTGCGGATGGGTCCCCCCCCCCCCTCCTTAACAAATAGTCGAAACTTTATTTTAAGTTTAGTTTTGGCCATTTGTGGAGTCCCCATTCGGCATGTTTTCATGACACGATCTACCTAGTAAGATTTGTCTTTCTAAAAAAAATTTAAAAAGAAATTCTCACGCATTTAAAGCACATTTTCTTAACCTACTTTGTTTTTTTCATGTTTAATTTTTTTAAAAAATAAAATAAAATAAAATCTCAATTCTATGGAGATTCTTTCTCACCCTACATTCTTTCATTTAAAATGTTTTTATTAAAAAAATTATCTTCACTTTTGTGGAGATCTCTTTTACACTACTTTTCCTTTTTTTCTTGATTAAGTTTTTAATTAATTAATCTAACTTCAATGGAGATCTCTCTCTCGCTCTTTGTAACAAATCTCAATTTCAAATGGTGGTAGAAGTTGAGATTTGTTACCATTTGAAAGTTTGTTGGGGCATTTTGGAATTGGCAAGGGGTATTATGGGCGTCATGACTTTGGGGCAAATCAATCCATGAACAAAAAGGTAGTAATACTCTTGTTCATGAATAAATGAAACCCAAATATTTCACTAAAATATATCAAAATTTAAACTAAAGAACTTCCTATATAGATATATATATTTCACCAAAGAAGGAAAAAGAAAAAAAAAGATATTAATGTTGCTTGTAATCATCCATTTTTGACACACCATGAGGAGCAAAACTTTAAGCAAAATTGATCCAAACAATCAGGGAAAAAAAAATAAAAATAAATTTGCAATTCAACAAAAAAAAATTAGGCATGGAAAATTCATACAAGAAGTACCTTATATTTACTCACGAAAATGCCCATAAATGGCCATAATGCCCATGCTTTATATATATACTAGGATGGTGTCCATAAGTTGCATGTCCATCACACCCCAACTTATTTGGTGCCACTTCCATAGTGGGTTTTGAAGAAGCCTTCAATAACATGAGCTACCAATAACAACATTCTTCAAGGTGTGTTTGGGGGGGGGGGGGGGGGGGGGGGTGCTTTTGTGTAGGGTCATGCGTGGCCTCAGAGGCCCGTTATTTCAGGAACGGACCAACCCTAGGTTGTTACTTTACACCAAACACCTGCCCCCAAAAAAAATTTGTAAGTTTTTAGTTTTCGAGTCTTGTTTTGGTGAACACATGGAAGTAAGGGGCAGAGTGAAAACTTGACCTCCCCCAAGAAAAACGAGAGCGAAAGAAAAAAAACAAATTCAGAATTTAAGTTACAAATTAAGTAAAGGAACCCCGCTGCTGCTGCCCGATGACCGGGAAAATAATTGAGGCGCGGAGAACGCGGGAAGTGGAGGGGGCGGGGACGGGGACAACGGGGAAGTTCCCAATTTATTTAATTAACAAATTAATTTCCAATTAGCGCTAATTAACTGCTAATTAGTTAATTAATCACGCGAGACCAAAGACGCAAAGCGTGAGGCGAAAGTGGGGATTAGCGCTAATTAACTAGACTAGTCTCTGTCCTCTTGTCGTCGTCGTTGTTGTTGCAAGAAGACGCACTGCTCTTGGATTCCCGTTGTCTTGTCGTTGTGCTTTCTTCACAGCGGCGACAGAAGAGAGAGCGAGACACAAGGACGTGAGAGGCGTTGAGAGTGGGCAAGTTCGCGTGTTTTTGTGTTTATTTTTCCACGCGCATTTGTAGTGCAGGAGACCTCTGAAGATGGAAGCAGAAAGGTGCTTTGTAGCAACAACAAGAGGAGGAGACCAAGGAGAAGCGAAGAGAAGAGAACAAATGCTGCAATAATAATAGTAATAGCTGCAGCAAGTTTCTGCTTGGATCATGGAGCAGGTTTGACAACTTCGTTATAGCTTGAGTCAGCGATAGATACTACTGTTTCAGTGTCGCCTGTTTTTTGTCGTGTTTTGTATTTACGGAGGGACAAGAAGAAGAAGAACAAGAACAAGAACAAGTGGGGAGAGTGTTTTTGAAAAAGAGAGTGTGGAGAGAAGAATAAGAAGGAGAAGAAGAAGCGGAAAGAACTGCAGAAATAATGCGAGATTGGTTTAGGAGATAACTCTAAGCCAAAAAGAGACCGAGTATGGATGGCTCTTTCTTTCTTGTTGCAATGTGGTGTTGATCGGACGTCGTGAGTGCAAGTGCTGTGTCTGTGAAGAGGGAGAGGTGTTAAGGAGAGAAGAAGAAGTAGAAGAAAATGCATTTGTTATGAAGCTGGAGGGGAGAAGAAGAAGACAGTAAGCTCAACGGTTTTTGGTTTGAAGCGAGGAGGAGGAGGTGCTTACAATTTGCCTTCTTCTTGGGCTTGCCGTGGATGCCACAAGCAGCCAGCAGCGTTGAGGATGATCATGATGATGCGTGTTGCAACAGCAGCAGCAGCAGCAGCATTGTGTGTGTAACAAAGTGTGACAGACAGAAGAAGAAAGAGGCGAAGATGAGCTGGAGTTGCAGCAGCCAGAGGATGATGGCGTGCAGCTTTGAAGATACGGAGGAGGAGCTCGACAGACGGATGTGTTGTTGATGTTGGGAATCGGAGAAGGAGTCGAAGAAGAAGAAGAAGCAGCGTCAGCTGTGAAAAAGACAGAAAAGGAGGAAACAGAATGCCCAGGCCTCGCCGTCTCTCGTCTTCCAGCTCGTTGACACGCTCACCGTCTCGCTTGTCTTTCTCTTCCTCATCCGCCGCTGCAACAGCCGTTGCTGCTGTTCGCAATGAGCACACGAGAATCTACACTTGTCTCATTGCCGGCGGGCTTCTGCTCCTGGCGTCCGTGACTTTCCTCCAAGCGCATCTGGCAAGTGCACCACAAGGCTCCAATCTGGATCCTCTGGACAGCGACAGCAATTCAGGTATATACCTTGTTCTCCATCCCCAGTCTTTTTCTAGCAAATCTCAGCTCATCATAGTAGAGAAACCTCAAAGCCTGGGAGTCTCTCAGTGATGATGCACTGGGATGTTGCAAAACACAGAGAGATTCTGAACGTGTTTTGATGATCATTTGTATGTATTTGTGGCTGCAGTTGCAGAGATTCAGACTTCTTGGTGGGTGACAGACAGAACCAGAGGGGATGGAAGCAAAAGAGAGGAGCTAGTAGTGGTGCCTGATGAGGAAAGAGATGAGCTCCAGAGGAATGGAACTTTGCAAAGAAAAGCAGCATTGGTGGTAGGGGGAGTGGAGAGAGAAGCAGATGGAGTTGAGGATTTTGAAACAGGAGTTGAGGAGGAATTTGAAGAGGAAGAAGAAGAACAGGAGCAAGAGAGCCTTGAAACCGACATTGATGATGCTAGAGACATGGAACTGGGTGATGATGGGATGGAGGAAGTAGAAACCAGAGATGTTGCAGTCAATGGAAGTGCATTGTCCACTGTTCTTTCTGGGCAGCACAATGGGTTGCAGGTTCAGGATACAGCTGACAACCAGCCGATGGAGAAATTGATAGAGACCAATGGTTTGGTTACAGACAGTAATAAGAAGGACAAGATGAATGTGGATACAGCAGCTTGGGACCGAGAAATCAATACAGTTGTTGACAAGAAGCAGCCCCAGCAGCAAGACCATAGATTCAAGATGGTTGGGAATCAGGAAAGTGGCAAAGGTGGGGGAAGGAAAGCAAGACAAGGTGGAACTTTGCAACTAGAGATGGAGAAGAAGAAGCAGGGGTTGTTTTTCTGGGACCACACTCTTGGAGTCAGGAAGAAGAGTCTGAAGAATGTTGAGCACCTTGGTCCTGTACTGAGAACTCCAGGAGGCACAATGAAGTTAGGCACTGCTGCCACCAACAAGGGCCTGCTAGATTTGGAAAAGCATGAAGCTGTGCTCAATGGGGCTGCTGTCGCAAAGGTTTCATCTCAGCAGCTACGAGGATTTAAGGAGTTTGTTGAGAACTGGAAAGAACAGTACAACAGTGATGATGAAACACTGGATGAGGAAGTGCAGAGGCAACTTGAGGATGTGGTAGAGATTGAGGATGCCCTGCTGCTCAATGAAGATGGACCAGTTTATAAACCTGTGCCAAGGTTGCCAGTCGAGATAGCAGGCAAGTATGCTCAGAAGGGAGGAAGTTCTTATGACCCAATTAACCCAGTCAACATCCCAATGTTGCAAGACCCTGACACAGGCCCTGACACATGGATGACCAAGAGTGACAAAGCCATGCTGAAAGCTTTGCGAGTTGATGGCTATGGCCAGAGTGTTCCTCTTCAACCCAAGTACCTAAGAGGTATGGATGTTATCTCAGCACTTCATGCCAAAAAGGGGCAAGAAAGCAAGAGAAAGCTGGATGAGGGTGCACAAACTCTAGGGGTGGTGGCTCTTGTTGGGGTTGAGGCTGTGGGTATCAAGAAGGATCAGGCAGCTGAGATCCCCAGGGAAGGCAAACATGAGATGCTTGAGACTCACTATCAAGAGAACATGCCACATGATACAACCACCATGATCTCCAGTCAAGGCTTGCAGTCAAGAGCTAACACTCAAGGTCTTACATACTGGCGTCATGTGCCAGGAACTCGTCCTTCACTAACCTTCACTGCATTCATGCAACAGTTCCTGCATCAAGATACCTGCTCCATACGGGTATTCATGGCATGGACCACTCCCCCATGGTCCTTGACAGTCCGTTACCAACGAACGCTGGAGAGTCTCTTCCATTTTCACCCAAATGCTTGTGTTGTTGTGTTCTCAGAGACACTTGAAAGGGACTTCTTCAAAACTTTTGTACAAGAAGGGTACTCACAAACTTCTTCTACATTGTTAACTAATAGCCCAAAGTTTCTGTTTCAGACTCCATGGTTCAGCCAGAAGTTGGAATTTATATTAGAGCATGGTATCTGTCAGTTGCACTGAATTCTCAAGTGGGTTTCTTATTCAGGTTCAAGGTGGCTGTTGTCCAGCCAGATCTGCAGGAGCTCTTAGCCAACACTCCAACAGACATATTCACAACTGTTTGGGTGCGATGGCGTGAAATTCCATTATATTACATCCATTACACAGACCTGTTGCGGCTGGTTGCCCTCTACAAGTAAGTCATATGAAGTGATTGTTGGAAATTTTGAGAAATTTGAATAGGAATTGGTACTTTAGCAGGAAGCAAATTTCCAGATCTTCTTTGTCTGATAGCAGAGTCAATTGAAAATCTTATCAATTCCTTGTTTCTTATGTGTGTCAATTCCTATCAATGCTTGTTCCACACTTGTCTCCTGGCTTACCTTCTATGCCCTTGTGTGTCCCTTGCACTCAAAGTTTCATGTACTGCACTTGTCCTTGGGAAGGACTTCGAAATCTATTGCAAGCAGCATCCTGCTTGTCCTCTGCCATTCTTTTGCAAAGAGATATAGGAAGCAGGAACTAAGGTCTCAATAACTGTCTGTTGTCACATATGTGCAGATATGGAGGAGTATATATGGACATGGATGTGATTCTATTAAAGCCCTTGGACTCTCTACACAATGCAATTGGATCTGAGATGTTGGCAAATGGGGAGGTCCGCCTGAATGGTGCTGTCATGGTCTTCAATAAGTCTAGGTCTGTCTTTGACCATGCCATTCTGCTATCATGTTCTCTTTGACAAGCGTTGGGTTGTTCACATGTTTACTTTGAATTTACTGATTTATGAGGTTCAAGTGCACATAGCATTGAACAAGTACGAAGCTTCAATTCAACTGTAGAAATCCATGTGGGTTGGATCTGATTAATCTGTGCCCCATTTGTGCCCTTTTGCAGTCCGTTTCTAAGAGAATGCCTGGAAGAATTTACAGCAACATATGATGACACATTATTGGAGTGGAATGGAGCAGAGCTTGTGACACGGGTTGCCAATTTTTCAATTGGAAAAGGGGGGAAAAAGTGGAGGGAGGATCCTGAAGCCCTCCAGATTCAACTCCCGTTTGCTTTCTTCCCACTCCCATCAAGTAGCATCTTAAGGTATGATGCAACATTTCTCGGTATAGCTGTCCACTTACCTACTGCTTGAAAATCAGAGCCCTTGTGCAGTTTTTCTCCTTGCTAAAAGGGTTCAGCAATCTAGTGGGAGGCCATCCAGCAGCTGGCACTTTAAGAAGAAGGTTGTTTGAGGCTGACTCTGTTTTCCTTGATCAGGTACTTTGTTGCGCCAACAGACAAGCAGCAAGAAGAAGAAGAAAAACAGCTTCTGGGAAAAATATTTGAGGAAGCCTTCACAACACACTACTGGAACAGATTGACTGCACAGTTAGTCCCAGAGAATGGAAGCCTAATCGAGACTGTTTTAAATCAACATTGCCTTATTTGTACTGACATCCTATGACATGAAAGTGTCCTGGTACTCTTTCACCTTACGATCTATCACATTTCACTAGTGAAATTCTTTCATATCAGTGAAGAAGATGAAAAATGTAAATTCACCCCCTACACAAGACATCATCACCTAGCCTTGCCTTATGCAGCTAGCAGTGCCAGTGCCAGTGCCTGTGCCTAGTTACTCATTAGTCTACAGTACTCCTTTCAAGTAAATGCTCATTCAGCTAATGCAGGAGCTAGTGTTCAGGTCACAAAGCTGAAAACAGCAAAATTGAACATGCTAGGGGAAAAAGCTCAGCAGTCCAGACACAGCATTTGAGACATTTTGATCAGTTCACTATCTCAAAGAACTGGCACCAAGTATAAATTCTTCTTTTGTAACTTTGTACATGTGCAGAAAACCTGGCAATAATCTGGAATGCTGGCAGTTGTAGATTCTTTGGTCTCTTTTTTCTTGTCTTGTCTAATAGTAGCATCCATCTCTGCCGCCTTTCCTCATGATTGTTAAGTGTGAAAGGCAAGAGAAGGAAAGTTCTGTCATTAGCTCTGAAAGAGTTTTAAAATGCTGAATTCCACAAGGTGCGATAGAAGAATGCGCATGCGATGAATGGTGGGGATTGGGTAAGATAGACTATCGAAGGAGGAGGTGGGTAGAACATTGGACTCATCGAGAAACATGATTCATAAATATGATTCATAATTTAAATGTGACAAAGTGATCAAAGCTTCATGCACAATGATCACATGATGAAGAACATAATTGGATTTCAAATCATCAATGATATGAATGACATGAATTTTGAACACAACCCATCCGCCTCATTGAATATATATGATCATCAATTGATAATTCACTAATCAATCCAGTCTTATGTAACCAAGTGGGCAAGTGAGATAGTCACTTAATGATTTAATAATCACTCCAATTATATGTAACCACATGGACACTTGAGATATTTGCTTAATGGTTCAATAATCAATCTAGTCAAATGCAACCAAGTTGACATTTGAGATATTCGTTTATTGCATTCATCAAATATTGCACAAAAATAATTGAAAGCTAATCAACCTTTGAAACCCCTTTCCCCCCTCCCCCCTTCCTCCCCTAAATCAAACGTGTAGAATGAACCTTGAGTGAAATGGATGAAATTCCCCATAAGGTTAATGAAGGATGAACTTGAAAAGCACATGATGCTAATAAAAACTACAACTTAAAGTGATTTGTAAGCATTAAACCATTATTATCAATGTGTGTCATAATCTAATGTCAAATTGTGGGAATGTAAAAAAGGAGCCCTCAAGATTTTCAATTGCATTTTTGTTCTACCTTTGGAGTTGGAAGTTTTAAAGTCTCTTGAATTTTTCGATGAATGCATGTTGAGGATCAAATCTTGTGACATCAAAAGATCTTAAATTCATTGGAAAGATCTTGAAAATTAATACAATAAGTTGGGGTCACATTCTAAAGACATAAAGTATTGTCATTTTTTTTTGTTTTTGTATATTTTGGTCCTTCATTGGGTTGAAGATATCTTGTTTGTTGACATTGTAATGATGTTGCATGAACAATAACTTACACAATCCGAAAGGTATTCTTTAATCTATTAGAGTAATTTCCACCATGTGGAAGTTACCCAACAGCATGTCTTTCTTCACTATCCCTATCACTACAATGTTATCCCTCTTCAATGTCATTGTCACAATGGCGCTTTATGTAGGATAAGGGTTTGCTAATAGACCCTTCTCCTATACATGCATGGTATTTAAAAGTTATTTGGGAGGGAAAGGTTGAAAGTGCATTTGCCAAAATGAATTTTGACCATTTGTATGACAATTTGAGAGGTTAAATCATGTTCAATTGAAAAGATTGATATGGAGTTGAAAAGATCTTTCTAAAGAAAAATAAGTATCCTAGTTACATATCCTACCATTGGATCTTTATATTGTTGAGTTTGGATAAGTTTTGAAAAAGTTATGAACTTCTAAAATTTTAAGAATCATAACTTGACAATTTGGGGACTCCCTATTTCAAAGCTCTCACATTTTTGTTATTTCAATTTAGGTGTGGAAAGTTGCAATGTATATTATATGGATGAAGGTGGCACATCCTCTCAAATTTGGCCCACGATGAATCTCATGAGTCCATATGACCTCATAACTAAATTAAGTGTGTACAAATCACAAAGTTTTGTGGTGGGGCTTGCAATATTACACAAGACATTAGCATTGAAGGCAAAGTAGGAAGAAGAAAAAGATGAAAATGAAGATGTAGAGATTTTATTATCTCTAATTATATTGCATTTGGTTTGGTGAAACAAGGGATGGGAAATGGGGCAAGTTTGTGTTTGAGTGAGATGTGGTGGTCATCACCACACCCACATGCACGGTATTGATTTTGTCATTGCTCATCATTTTGCATTAGAAGGTGTTTCAATTGTTATTTCCTCTTGCTACTAATTGATCAATTTTCGCTCTCACAATATTAAAGGCAAAACCCCACATTCGTTCTCATCAAAACTTACTTTGTTAAAGAATTGGTTGCATATTTATCTAGTATAGCAATTGGATCCTCTTACTCTTTTTTGTGTGCTTCTTTATGCATGTCATGCCCCTTTTTTACATGTTGTTATTACAATGATAATTTTGAATTTTGAAAGAATTCTCTTATTTGCTACTTCTTTCAATTTGTTTGCCTAAATGCAATCATGATCAAATAAAATATTCATTGTTCCTTGGCACAAAAAATTACAAGTAATCACAAAAAAAAAAGTATTATTTCATTTAATGACGAAGATAATAATAATCTTTCATTTTATTATTGCAATATCAAATTATCACATCTTCAAATATATTTAAGTGAATTTTTTTTTAATTCAAATTAATGGGAGTCTAAAAAATACTTATGTATTGTCAAATTATGCATACTATAGTCATAATATATCAAACTTTTAATGCAAAAGTAGTTTCAAACACCATATTGTCCAATCAATTTCTAATTTACTTCTATGATACTAAAAAATTTCAAATTTTATATTCAAGTTATTATAAACTCAAAGAGGAGCAAATTTTTCATCATTTTATTTACAAAGGTTTGTAATCAATTTTCTTCTATTTATGTCAAAAAAAATCTTAATTTTAAATTGGATTTTGGGTGGACTTTTTTTTTTGTCTACCTTACCTTGTATATACATGCCTCTTCACCCTCCACATCCATGTCTTGAATTTTGCTAAGGCATACATCAAAAGGCCATTTCGCTCAATTGCAATCTAAAATATTCATAATATGGTTGTTCTTCTATTTTGTTTGGTTCTCTTCTATCCCATTTTGTCTTATTGTGAAGTGCAACTTTGGAAAAGATAATCAAAATTTATGCTTGTTCAATTCATATTCTTATGTCATCCATCAAACAATTACATTGGGGTCTTTGATGATTGGATTCTTTTTGTAAGGTAGGGAACTCTTGAATATTAACAATTCTTCTACTTATGTCCCAAGCTGAATATTAAAAAAAAACTCTTTTTGTTATGATACAAAGCTTAATAAAAATCAAATAAAATTAATTATAATTTGACAAGCTAACTATTATTTAATAATTTTATGTTGATACAAGACAAATTAACATCTATCATTCTATTTTAAGGAAAATAGAATTACATAATCAAATTAATTTTTTTACAAATAACCGATTTAAAAAGTAAGCCACAAGCATGCATCCTTAAAAAAAGACCTTGAACAATCAATGGAGCTTTTATCAATACTAAAACCATAAATCAAAGAATTAACAATCAAGAAAATTTCACTAAACCTTGGAACTAACATGTTTTAATTTTTTAAGATATTATATAAACCTAAAACTAAAAGTTATCTTACTCCTTAACTAAAGATTAATCAAAATGGCCTAACCTAGACTAAACAATTTTGTTTAAAATATAAAGTTTGCCAACATTTATTTTCATGTAATGTAAAAACTTTATGCACATTATGATTTTTTTTTAAAATCTGAAGGCAAATTAATGTTTATGTGAGATTGAAAAAGTTGTAATTTTATTAATCAAAACATGTATATTAGATTTTTATTATATAAAAAATGGTACCCTCAATTTTTGGTGAAAAAAGTTGTAATTGCCTACAAATCATGGAAATGGACTCATGTGTTTGTGAATTCTTTTGTTGTTCATTTTCACATATTTGCCAAATCCATACACAACTTATATGATCCCCTTGTTTCTTTGCTCAAACTTGTGCAATGGGCATGATTGCTTATGTCATGTCCTTAAAGGTATTTTATGCTTACATAGACCCCTTGTTGTCTTGATAGGGAAGATTCACATTGTATCAAAACACCAAAATACACAAGAAAATTGAATTTAATTAACCCTTAAATGTTAAGATAGTTCAAATTTACATTAAAAAACAACCCATATTGGGCATGTTTGATGTTTAAGGGTTAATGCATTTGAGAAATGTCAAGTTCCAAAATAAATGCAAAATAACGACTGAATGGGCTTGAACATTACAAGTTCCAAAACAAGCACAAGACAAAAGCTTATGAAGTCAACCAATGTAAGTTCCAAAACAAATACAAAACAAAAACAAAAAATCCATCCCCACCCTAACTTCCAAATGATCCAAACAAACCCTAATCCTAACCACATGATTAAAATGAAACCTTTTAGTAAGAGCATGACTAAAATATCACCCAAACTACTTTAATGTAGGTAAACATTAAATAGGAACAACAAATTCAATCCAACACCAATTTCGATGCATTTGTAAAACAATGCCCAACAAGAAAAATATTTTCAATTTTTTAAATTATACTCAAACTATGATTAACATTTTAATTATCTTCCTTACACAATATTTTCAAGGAAAAAAAATGATCTACTAATTAAAATCTCTTATTTCAACCAAGGGGTTACAATTTGATATTTCTTTCAAAAAAAATTCTCCTTCCATGAATGAAATGGATGGAAAGAAAAAGCCTTTAAGCAATTTCTTCAAGCTAAATGCCCTAGGGAAAAAGAGATTTTCCTTGGGGAAGAAACAAAATAATAATCCCAACCATGTTTCCCTTAAGGAAAAGGGGATTTAGTTGATTCAAGGAGCAACTTCCCTTGAGGAGAAATGGATAGCCAAGGCAAAACCACACCCACATTGGTACCAATTACCATGATGAAGACAACAAATGAAGAACATCTTCAATTTAGTCCCATTATTTTAAAGTAGGGAAATGTGGGTCTATAGGAAACCCACCACAAAAATAAAATAATCTTTAATGGAGATCACAAAACATTATTTACCCCCCATTGAACATTATTCAATGCCTTTTTTGGGCCTAACAATGCAACCCTACAGAAAATCGTGTGGTTATGGAACAAGGTTTAACTTTTTGACCATAATACTTATATAAATAGAAAAGAAATCAAATTTTTTACAACACCTAAACTTATGCAAGTGGTTAATATCATGTTTTATGCTTGGGAGGTTCAAATTTCAAATCCATCCCAAATCAAAAAAATTATCAAATAGACATAAAATTTTAAAAACCTTGACAAGATCTTTTGTTGAAAAAAAGAACATGCAACACAGTTTTATGTAGAACCATGTAGGGCCGAAAAATAAAAACATGTGTAAGATGGTCAAAAAACGTAACTAGGAACCAAAAAGGGTGTCGAATGTTAAACATAATTAATTAAAACAATTTTTTAAAAAATATTACCATTTAAAACCATAGTGATCATGGCAAGTTGGTCTTTTTTCCCTAATATGAATTTCAAAGAACTTAGAGTAAAAATTCATTTGATCCAATTTGAAATTTTGGTTTTAAATTAAAATGTTTGAAAATGTACACATACTATGTTAGATGGAAACAATTTTGATTGAAAAATATATAGATGACGATAACATATTAACCACACTCAAAAAACATTCATACTTTTAAAAATGTGGAATTTTAAAACTTTAAAAATTCAAAGAATGTTTCAAAATTGCTTCAAAATTTTAGAGCTTCAAGAGTCTTTTACCACATATAAATGGGTTATAATGTACATGATGTATGAAAAAAAGTTATAGTAATATAATAAAATTAAAGAATGTGAAATTTTAATTTTTAGTGATGATTTAAAATTTTGATCATTTTTCAAGATGAAACATTGAATATGTAAGGAATATGCACATTTTTTAAAAATCATATTTATTCAATAATGACTAACAAAAAAAATGTGATGCATTGGGGAACATTTAAATATTTTTAAGAACAAGTTACAAAAAATTTCATTTAAAAATTTATTTGCATGTAAAAAACATTTGGGAAAAAATATGTGCAATCCTTTTTCGAAGTAATCCCTTTGGCTCCTAGTTATAGGTTTTGATCCAAGGAGACAAGAAAAATAGAACAAATCTTGATGGGGGTATTTAGCGTCTCGTGTGGAAACCCATTATGGAATAAACATAGTCCCACTAATAAATTTACATCATTTAAAAATATCCCCACTAATAAATCCACATCATATTTGATATTATATTTAATTTTAAGGCAATTTTTATGGTTGAACATTGTTCATAGAATTAGGAACCTTGTTTCTTATTCCTTGCAACACATTGTAGCCACTTCAAAGAAGTAAGTTTTAAAAAAAATTATTCCTTCTTTTTACAAAAAACGTCATAATATTGATTATTTGTCTTCACCTCGAAATGGTAGAAGTAGGGGGGCAACAAATCCCTGTGTGTTTTGTTTTTTTCATGTAGCAAGAAATGTTGAGAACACATTGTGCCTCCCATGTTGTCGTTTGCTTGAAAGAAAATCAAAGGAGGGGCATCACACCCTCTTCCTCCTCGTTTTCTTGTAGATACAAAACCAACCAATACTTTGGGGAGGGCAGCACATGATCCCCCTCATTGTTGTTATCTTGCAACAACCCTTATAATGTGCCCCCTTTGTACTTCAACTTGCAACAATGGTACAAGGGGCTAACAAGTCCTCTTGTGTTTTTTTCTTCATGTAGCAACAAATGTCGGGGAGGGCAACATGCCTCCCAAGTTTTTTTTCTTTCTATAAGAACACTTGAATTGATGAATTGGTTTTGGTGGTTTGATTTGAATGTTGCGGAATGGATGGGGTTGTTCAAACTAAGCAAGCGGGAGGAAGTTGGCTATTTTTATGGAAATAAATAGGGAACCAAGGAATCATAAAAGTGGAGGGAGATAATGGCCCACATTTCCTTACTTTGAAACTTTGGACCCACACATTTCTCCTTTAAAACAACGGGACCAAATTGGGATTGAACTGAAGATGTTTTTCATCCATTATCTTCATTGTGGTAATTGGTAAAAATGTGAGTGTGGTTTCACCTTGGCCGAAATGGATTAAGTTCCCTCAAGGAATAACTTGGAGCAACTTCCCTTGGGGAACAACTTGTCGAATGTTTGACAAGGAAGTTCAAAGGTCAAATGTTGTTCAAATCAAACATTTTTATACCATTGGGGAGTTCTCAAAACATAAATATTTGAAATGATCTTCCATTCTTAATTTGAAGCTATAACAAAAAGGAAGTTTAGGAATTGAAAAAGGGATTAAGTTTATTTCTCCCTTGAGGAGTAGGGGAATTGCTTTCTTCCTCAAGGAAGATGGGGACTAAATTACCTTCTCCAAAAGACCTTTTTTCTTTAGGAAAATGGGATAAGTTGCTTTGAGGAACAAATTTTCCCTAGAGAGCAAGTTCTTGAATATTTGACAAAAAAATTAAGGTGACGGAACATTTTCCAAATCAAATGTTACTTATATCATTGGAAAGTTTTTGAAATGTAAATATCTAAAATGATCTTGCATTTTTTATTAGAGATTATGAATTAAAAATTATGACGAAAAGAAAAATCGTGTGTCAAATTTTCCAAGCGCCTTCCTCCCCTTGGAGATGGCAACTCCCTCCTCCCTAGGGAAAAAAGTCAATTTAATTTTTTTTTAAATTCCCAACTTTTTTTTTCATCATAGTTTTAGCTTATAATTTTAAATCAAGAATGCAATTTCATTTTAAATATGTACTTTTTGAGAACTTTTTATTGATATAAAGAATGTTTGATTTGGACAACATTCACCCTTTGAACTTTCTTGTCAAATATTTGAGAAATTGTTCTTTGAGGCAACTTAATTCCCCCCAAGGAGAAGGGAACTCCATTTCAACCTAACTCCATTTCAATTTAATCCTTTTTTAAACTCCCAATTATTCTTTTCATCATAACTTTTAATTCATGGCTTCAATCAAGAATGCAAGATCATTTTCAAGAAAGTTTTCCCATGATATAAAATAAATGTTTGATTTGGACAAATTTATTTCTTATATTTCTTTTCAAACATCTACGAACTTGTTCTTGAAAGCAAGATAGTCCTTTTACTCTCAGGAAAAATTGATCTCCTAAACAACTCAGTCATTTTTTCCCCATGGGAAAGTTGTTGCATAGGAAAACTTAGTCTTTTTCTCCTCAAGAGAAGTTGCTCCCTCGAGGCAACTTAGTTCCCTTCTCCCTAGGGAATATGACTAGGGCCACCATTTTGTCATAAAAGTCCCTTTTTCCTTAGACCATTTAGTTTGAAGAAGTTGCCCAAATTCCTTTTTTTTCCCTTTCATTTGCTTCATTGAAGGACAAAAAAAAGAGAGAGAAAATCAAAACTTGAAGAGAGAGAGAAATACAAAACCTTTGGACTATTGCAGGAAGATGTCTGACTCATTGCAACATAGGATTGTGAGCTCCTCTCCTCATTCTCATGTGAAGAGAAACACTCAAAATTTGTGAAGGATACTAGAGTGATAGGTAAGAAGAGCTCTACTAAGTAGAGCTGTAAATGCCCTTGACTCTTTGGCCTCCCACCCCAATGCCCCATTTGTCCTTTTGGCACTGCTGATGAGTGACTTGAAATCACCTAAGAAGTCATATATGTACCTACCACCATTCTGTTTTCATCCATCTTTCCTAGGCTTGGATGAAAACATAATGGATGAAAAATAGGCATTAGACATCTTTCCTGTAGTAGGCTAAGCATTTATGACAGCGCCTTCTCCAAGAGTGAGAAATCTGGGCCCCAAATAGTTAGTAGAATGCTGCCACTCCCAGGACTTCTCAATGCTCATACTTTTATTATCTAGTGGGGGCAGCTATGCCTCTTTGACATGGGAAAAAGCAAGTTCTAGAAACTTGGATACCTACCTCCTCACCTAGTAGGTGGCTTAGGTAGGTAGGTAGGTAGGTAGATAGGTGTCCAACTAGTTTATCTAGTAGATATCCTTACCTAAATAATTAACCACTTACATGCCCTACCTACTTCCATATGATGCTTTTACCCACTTACACAGGTAGTTACTAGTTACCTAGTTTGGGGAAGGGGCTATAGTAGGAGAGTATATAGGTAAGGTTACCAAGGTGGAACTTTGGTAACCTCTCTTGCAAACCCTCCTACTTCCGCCTCACGCTACCTAGGTAAATAATAACTATCTATGGATGTGGGTACCTTAGTATCATAGGTAAGGAGGTATGTGAGTGGGTATGTAGGTTGCTAAGTAGGTAATGCGCTTGGTTACTATTAAGTGGGTAGATCCATGTGAATGGCTAGTATGGTCCCTTTCTCAGCTTGGCATTCCAAAGTGAAGCTTATTTGACAATAATGATCACTCCTAGCCCTCTTTGGTAAGTATAATGAAAACTAATTGTGATACCTCCTCATTGGCCTTTTGTAGCTTCAATGCAAATGGAATTAGCAATACAAGGGGATTAATTTGTAGTGGCCACATTACCCTTGAGAGTTTTACATTGGGGAGGGGGGTGGGGGGAAAAAAAAAACTTAAGAACAAACCCCTTAGGAAATTGTTCAGGACATTGCTCCATTGAGTAGCTGCACTTTTAACTTGTGAAGGTGCACTTGCTTTCCATTAGCACGACCCTCCCAAGCTGAAGGTGCAGCTAGAGTTCCTTTCTATGAAATGCCCATGTCAAAGGTGCAGTTAGGAAGAGGGGGGGTTTGAAGCTGCAAGTCTTACAAATGTGGAACAATTGAAGTCAAAACTCATTTCTAGAACATTTTTAAAAATTCATCAAAATGGATGATAATCATGCAAGATACTAATTAATAAGTAAGTAATGTTTCAACAATTCACAACAATCAATGAAACATTTTGGGGAAACTACTAGGTATATGGATGATATAAAATAGTCATGGTTTTTAGTTGGAAGCCAGATACCCACATCCCTTTTTAAAATAATAACACACATATAAATAATGTCTGCCTATGTTTATATTTCTTTGTGTACTTCAAAGGTTCAGTCCCAGTAAAAAAGCTTATTTGGTGGGTCCATTGATGAGCAATCCATCATATGCAACGAACCATTGATGAAGCCTCCTTGGCACATCTACCCATTTTTTACCAAGTTTTTCTTTTTAAAATTCTGAAATTTCTTAGAAAATCGCTTTATTCTCCAATCCAAATGTATATGTTTCAAATGTGAAATTTCCATTTATATAGTTGTATTTTAAAAATTCAAACCATTTTGTACATGATTAATTGGTCACCCAATTGAGACTCCCAACCTCCAAACTCCACTTGCAATTTCATTTTAAAGTTCCCATCAATTGTTTCAAATTGGTTTAAGCTACCTTAGGCATGTACTACTACTACCCATACTAATCTAAAAAGGGCACATTGCATATTGCCTATGTTTGTTTGTATTCCGCCCCCCCCCCCCCCCCCCCCCCCCCCCCACCAAAAAGAGAGAAAACCAAACGTTTTGGTGGCATCCTTTTTGTTTTTTCTTTATATAATAATTATTTTTTTTTTTTTTTTT
>Ga0116227_10009264_pt1 | contig 17972 bp, 13 predicted proteins | sample S1TSphgellanicum_FD_89693 | JGI IMG/M metagenome (GOLD analysis project Ga0116227, IMG submission 89693) | Host-associated microbial communities from peat moss isolated from Minnesota, USA - S1T2_Fb - Sphagnum magellanicum MG | ecosystem: Host-associated > Plants > Peat moss > Unclassified... | reverse complement strand
GTTGCAGCAGGCTTTCTATACGGGTGAACTTATCGCCCTTGCTCCGCCTATCGCCTTTTATGGGTATGACAGTGCCGCTTGTTTTACCGGCATCGTAAAACTCTTTGAGTAATATACCCTGCAAAAATACCTCTTCCATAAAGTAGTAGCAGGCGTGCTGCCCCACCATGCGCATGATGGCGAGGTGCCAGGCTATCATTTGCGCAGTACTTGTCTGCTCCAGGTAGCACTTGAGCACATGAAACTCGTCCTGCCAGCGGCCCACCAGCACGGTAGCCTTAAAGTCGTTGTGCTTGCTGTCTTTATAAGAGGGGTCGGTATAGCAGACCAGTAAACTGTACTCGCCCAGTGGCAGGGCTGGTTTGTATGCCATGTCCTTGAACACGGCGCCCTCTGTTATTGGGTTATTGAAATATTCTTTTTGCGCACTGGCGTAGCTTTTCTGGCTCAGTACACGTTCTATATCTACCTCGCTGTTCTTTTGCGGCCAGGTAGAGCGGCCACTTTCATCGCGGATATTGATGACCTCTGCATGATCGGCCATATTGGCCGCACGGGCCACGCAGCAATCTTCTGCTATGCGGTTGCCGCAAAACAAAATGAGCGTGGACTGCGATACAGAGCGGGTGCCTATAGCCGCTTCTTCTATCCACCGCCACTTGTTGGCTATAAGGGTAGGGTTACGGCAATTTATATCAGTGTCTATATCATCGAACAACAATACATCGGGCCGCACCTCTTCTTTGCGGGTGCCACGCGGACTTTGTCCCGCGCCTATAGCGCGAAAGGTAACCTTGTTACGGGTACTAAATTCCTCGGCCTTCCATTGCCCGACCTGTTCCTGTATGCCATAGTCTTTTATAATGCGCCGGTTATACTCCAGGTTGGCCCGGTAAGGCATCAGCAGGCGCACAGCATTGTCCAGGCTATTGCTTATCATGAGCACATATTTTTTCTTGCCTGTTAAGCACAGGTACAATACTTCCATCATGGTGCGGGTACTTTTTGCCAGCTCGCGGCTCCACATGCGCACCTCGTACCACTCGGGGTTCTCTATCACCCTTTGCGATGCGGCTATATGGAAAGGTGCGGCAGGTGCCGATATGTAGTGCGGAAAATACCAACAGAACCAATCTTCGTGGCTTGCCTCCAACACCTGTATGCGCAACGCCTGATCCTCCGGTGTTTCGTTGGCATCAACAGGGGTAGCGTCCGCTATCCACCGTGCATGTTTTTCCCAGCTTTCTGCATTTTGTTTTTCTGTAGGCAATGTGTAGAGTTTAGGTAATGTTGGTATTAGTTCGCTTTCAGACGTTCTTTTATAAAAACATCAAACTGGCGGGTCACTGTTTTGCAGAGATCCAGGTCTCTTTTCAGCAGCCATGTTGTAAAAAGTGTGGCCACGTCTATGACCTCTGAAACACTGGTATCGCGCTCCAGGTTGCTGATGGCGGCCGTGTACTTTATCAGCAGGTCGGCATCCTTGGTGGTGTTAGCCGTTTCCTGGCCTTTCATGTATTGGGTATGTGCACTTAGTATATCGTACAATATACCCAACTGGATATGCCGGGAGGTGACCAGGCTGCGACGCACACCCGCCCAATCGTACTCCGTGACCCAATAGTGCACCTGGTCTACGGGAATGCCTGTTCTCGCGGCTATGTCTTCTTCAGTAAGGTCGTGTTGGGTGTACAGCAGTTTGGCCAATTGGTAAGCGTTCTCTGTACCGGGGCTTTGATCCATGGCCCAAAGGTGGGATAGAAAAAGGATAGCCACAGGAGTGAAAAAGTATGGCACCCACGTAATAAAGTGTGCTACCGAAGATACACAGTGGCATGCCGAAAAGTATGCAGTGCTGGCAAGGGTTTGCGGGGAATTTGCTAAAAAAAAGAAAAGGCCGCAAACATATGTCTGCAGCCCCTCTCTGTGGTCAACATTCTATCTTTTAGTAGTGTCGGTACTAACGGTAGTAGTAGCGGAGTCTGTTCTGTCCTGCTTTATCACCATAGTATCGGCACTGCCTGTAGTATTGTCCTGCTTGGTGGTTTGCCCACAAGACATTGTGGCTGCAACTACCAAAACGCTAAAGCAGATCGTGATATATTTCATAGTTGTGCTTTTGGCGGTTAGCGATAAACTTCTGATACGTTGTTCGAGCGCCAGTTATTGGCCACATAGTCTGCGTCCTCATCGTTGCGGGCATGTACACCCATAACGATATGACCATCCTTTATTCCTTTTTCATAGACCCTGGCCCTTTCTTCAGGAATGCCAGAACCTACCAGGCCGCCAATGATACCGCCTGTAAGGCCACCTGCACCCGCACCAGCAAGCGCTGCAGCAATAGGACCTGCTACTACAATGCCCAAACCTGGTATGAGCAACGAAGTGCCTATGGCAGCTACTGCGCCGGCAATAGCACCTATTGTGCCACCAATAGCAGAGCCGGTACCTGCGCCTTCCATAGCTTTAGTGCCCAGTTCTGTTTCACCTACTTGTTTCACAAAATGTTTTTTTCTCGTGTCGTCAGACATGATGAGGTTCACATCATCTGTTGTGTAGCCCTTACTGTGAAGGTCTGCGTATGCACGTTCTGCACTTTCCCTGTCTGTGAACATACCCGTAACTATAGGGCGTTTTGTTGTCGTTGTGGTCGTCGTAGTCTGGTTTTCCATGTAATTGATTTTCCCCTAACCATTAAATACTATGCCATACAACAAATTATATTTATACAATAATTATTCAAACTAAAGAAACGATATGCATTGTACTAAAAACTAAATAGTAAAGAACTGTTGATAAGCAGTTAAGCAAAATAGCTGGTTCCTGAAGGCATAAGAGCATCAATGTGTGGCCGCTGTATCGTAACTGGGGAAAGGGGAAGGTTCTTCCACGAAATAAAGAAGTTACCACAATTACCATTATTTTTATAACCAATATATCACAACACAATTGCAGCTTACTAACAAACAATACTCCCTTGTATTACTTCCTGTAGTAATTGCTATAGCTGCTGTGCCCTTATTCCTGCACCTGGGCAGAATGCCCCTGCAGTTGTATGATGAATCGCGCATAGCGGTAAGTGCCCAGGAGATGCTGCGCACTCACGACTTTTTGGTAGTACAGTATGACGGTGAACCCGATATGTGGAGCGTGAAACCACCGCTAATGGTATGGCTGCAGGCGCTGAGTATGCAACTGTTTGGTATGCAGGAATGGGCCACAAGGCTACCTGGCGCTATTGCGAGCACTTTTACCTGCCTTATCCTATACCTGTTCTTTGCACGACGCAAAGCACCCTTGCTGGGTTTTTTAGCTGCGGGTGTGCTCATTACCTCTCTAGGTTTTGTAGGCTTACACTGCAGCCGCACAGGCGACTATGACCCATTGCTTACCTGCTTTACTACTGCTTATTGCCTCAGCTACTTTGCTTTTATGGAAGAAGGCAAGACCAATCACCTATATAACACGTTCGTGTTCTTAATATTGGCTGCGCTCACCAAGGGCGTTGCCGGGCTGATGTTCCTGCCTGCATTGCTGCTGTTCACTTTATACAAAAAAAGGCTTGTCGGCTTGTTGAAGGACAAGCATTTTTACATAGGCGCTTCCGTCTTTATCTTTTTTGTATTGGGCTACTACCTGCTGCGCGAGCATAATAACCCCGGCTACCTGGCCGCAGTGCAGCAGAACGAACTGGGTGGGCGATACACCCAGGCACAGGAACATAATGAAGGCGTGTTCCTGTACTACTTTAATAATATGGTGCATTACCATTTTACAGTGTGGATATGGCTGCTTCTGCCGGGAGCTATTGCAGGAATGTTCATAGCAGACCGACGCTACCGCGATATGACCATTTACCTGGCACTGCTGGTACTGGTGTTCTTTTTGATCATATCTACAGCTCAGACCAAGCTGTTCTGGTATTCTATGCCTATGTACCCGTTCATGTCCATGCTTGTGGCATTCTTCTTTGCAGGTGCCTGGCAGGTACTGCGCATGAGGCGCGTGCCGGCAGTGGTGCTGGGCTTGCTGTTGCCAGTTATATTTATATGGCCCTACTTAGACATACTTGAAAAAACGAAGACCAAGCCTAACATGGGTAAGGAAGGCTGGGACAATGCACACATGACGGAGTACATGCAAGTGCCGCTGCATAGTGGCGTTCCCGTAGGGGAGGCAGCGGTCACCTATACCGGCTACCATGCTAATGTTGCCTGGTACTTAGAGGCCATGCAAGAACAAGGACAACCTGTATCTTTTTGTCCTCCGGATAAATGCCCCATCGGGAATGTCATAGTTTTCCAGGACAGCTTAAAAAAGTACATGGAAACGCATTACCAAACCACTATCTTGCAAACTTATCATAACGTAACTGTTTATCACCTAAATGGCACACGGCAGTAATATAGATCTATCTATAGTAGTACCTGTTTTTAATGAGGAACTCATTATTGAAGAGTTGGTGCGCAGGCTTGTGGCCACGGCGGCAAGCATTACCCCCAATTACGAAATAGTATTTGTGAACGACGGCAGCCGCGATGGTACCCTGCTAAAGCTGAAACTGCTTTGCGAGGATGATGCACGCCTGCACTACATTAGCTTCAGCCGCAACTTCGGGCACCAGATAGCAATAACCGCCGGTATGGACTATACCAGCGGTGCCGCTGTAGTGACCATAGATGGCGACCTGCAAGACCCACCCGAACTGATAGCACAGATGTATGCCGAGTACCAGAACGGCTACAAGGTGGTATATGCCAAACGTAGCGCACGTAAGGGTGAGACCTTCTTTAAAAAAGTAACAGCCCGGGCTTTTTACCGGCTCATGGCTTGGCTGGTATCATTCGACATACCGCTGGACGTGGGCGACTATCGCCTCATCAGTCGCGATGTTCTGGAGTACCTGCAAAAAATGAAGGAGTATGATAAATACCTGCGCGGGCAAATAGCATGGCTGGGCTTTAAAAATACTTATGTAATGTTCGAGCGCGATGAGCGCCGGTTCGGGAAGACCAATTATCCTTTTAAGAAAATGTTGCGGTTGGCATTCAACGGTATCACCGCATTTTCTGATGCTCCGCTGAAGCTGGCTACAAGTCTTGGGTTCATAGTGTGCATTATCTCATTCTTCATAGGCGTGTTCGCCGTGTACTCTTATTTCTTCAACCACGCTACCGTACCTGGTTGGGCATCCACCATTATCAGTATCACTTTTTTGGGTGGGGTGCAGTTATTGTCGCTGGGTATACTGGGAGAGTATATCAGCCGCATCATCAACAATGTGCGCAACCGGCCGCTGTATGTGGTGGACCAGACAGATATACAAAAGGAAGAAGCTCAATAGCTTCTTCCTTTTTTTCTGCATGTAGTGATAGTTATTTCTTTTTCGTTATCGGAACTTTAGCCTGGCCAAATACAAAACTAAAATCGGTCAGGTACCTTGGCGACCTTACCCCCGGCACCTTAGCTATGGAAGCGAACCTATGGCATGTTTGTGCGCAAGAGGTAAGCTGGTTATAAGTTTCCAGTGTAGTATTAGCTACCATTGATGCGGGTTGTATACCTGTTCCTAAAAGCATAGAATCGATGGCATTTTGGTTGTTGTCTGTTACAGGGCTTGAGCTCCATATCACATTTACCAGCCTATAGTATTGCCATACCGAATTTGGATAAGCAGCCACTATTCCCCTTATGGTCTGTGCATTAGCAGAATCCACATTAGAGGTATGCAGTGAGGTAAGACGGCTCACCTGTATAGGGGCGGGCTTGTTACCATGCACCAGGTAGTAAGGTGGTTGTACGTTCGGTGTGGTATCTATCGTTACCGTAGTATCCTTGCCCGCCCTTGTTTTTACGGTCAGGGTAATGGGTGTGCAGGAAGCGCTATTCAGGTTATATGGCGCCATACTGCCAGACAGGGGATCGGGTACATTATCTACCTGCTCAAAGGTGGCCCAGACAAAGGTAGGCTGGGTAGCTATCTTGCGCAGAATATGCATCCCGATCAATGCCACAACGGTCTCCCGATATTTGCCGCCGGCGGTGTCTTCTACATAAGCCAGCGATAGTTTATATCGTTTCCATTTAGGGTTGGCCGTATCCGTAACCTCCATCCAAGCAGACTTTACCTCGATAGCACCATCGCCAGCTGATGGCAGCATTATCTTTTTACCTTTTGCACAGGTGTCGTGTTGTGCCTGTGCATTATAGAAATGGTTCCTAACTATGTAATTGTATTCAGAGTCGTTCACCACCACCTCGTACCAGATATTGGTACCATTTTGTGCACCCAGCCATGCTGCCCCGGGGTTGATAACTACCTGGTTGCTGTTGAAATTGCGTGGTATCTTTTGGTTCTGATCCAGTACCAGGTACTTACCCGACCTGAATTTCTTCATATCGGCACCAAGTGGCAGCGCTGCAAGTGCTTTCAATGCACCCGGCGGTCGTGCACCCGGTAAAAATATCTGCTCGGTCGACCTGTAGGTCTCCCATTTTACAAGACCCACATCGCCTGGCGCACCAAAATAAGTATTGCCATCTGAAGGCCAGTTGAGTGCTATGAATTCATGCCAGCCATAGCAGTCTGCCGCCATTTGGTTGGACAGACCTATATTGGTAGATGGCAGCACACTATCTATATAGTATTTTGTGCCCCCGCAATTGCATATGGGTGGTGTGTTTTGAGTTGTTCTGGCATTGGTCTTCGTACTGTTGTCCAGTATCACTGCCAAAAAGAGTATAGTGGCACTGAGTGCCACTATACCTATGAAGCGTTTTTTCATAAGATCGTTTTAAAAAGATCAATTCCCGGCAGCTACAATGTTCAATAATGCCGGCATAACAGGATCGTTGTTGATGGCTATATCCCTGATACCCGGAACAGCTGACGCACCTACCACTACCGTAATAGTGAGTGCAGTATAGCTGCTGGGATATGTATTGCCCGGTACAGAGTAGGTGACCTGCGAGCTGCCTGTAATAGTGGCGGTAATAGCAGTGTCTGCATTTCCATTGTTATAGAAAGTAATGCTGGCTGGGTTATCTACTACCGATGCTATAAGTACCATGCTATAAGTATTGCCAGGGTTAGCCAACGGCGCTATATAGGTGCTATTGCTCAGCAACGGCTGGCTGGTAGTTACCGGGTTGGGTATAGCAGTATTGTACATGGCATTGAATATTGCTGCGTGGAACAACTGTACCGGCTGTGTAGAAATTGAGCCGGCATTGAGTACACAGTCTGCAGGTGCAGCCAGTGAGCTTGCAGCATAGCCGGTGGCCAGTATATGGTTCACCATTGTTGCGGCTATCTGTCCACCCCATTGCAGCGGTGCTACACCCAGGTTCTGCGCTGAGTTGTCTATAGTAATATCCGCTGCTGTGTATCCCGCTGGTACTTCGAAGACCAGGTGCAGGATAAAATCGTTGCCTGCACCAGAGATGGTGTTGATATCCTGGAGGCTTTGTGGCAGATCGGACGCTGTGTTGGCATAACCCCTCTTTACGGTAAAGCAGGTAGAGAAATCAAAAGTAGTATCGCCCTTCATGCTGTACAGTGAAAAAGTAGGCAACTGCATATACAAGCCCGGAGGATTGGTAAGCGTTACCGTATAGTCCGTATTGGGTAGCGATTGATTGGTATCTTTATTTACTGTCCTGTTCACACCGGCGCCTATATTAGGATCGCTGTTGCGGTATATCTGTCCAAACTTTCCGCAGCAGATGAGGTCATTAATGTTGGTGTTACCTGACTTGCGTTGTACTGTAGCTCCTGACCCAAGTCCTATCTCGGTTTGAATGGTATTGGGTGTGCTGGTAAGGTGCATTGCGCCGCCGGATATCAGTTTGCCACTGGCATCAAATGTTGTTTGCGGACCGCAATTCCACTTATTCAATGGGTTGTACGCTGGTCTGCCTGTACCTGGGTCTATAACAACGGTAGGTGTTGCGCCTGGGGTTGGTGCTGACATCAGTACCAGGTCGTTCATAGTGATGTTAGGATTGTCCAGTGTAGCCTGGTATTTCAACAATACCATATTAGGATCTATCATCCACAACGTATTCCAGTATTCGGGATTCTCGCAGGTAAAATCTACACGGCGTATGTTGGTAGTACCGGGGTCGTATTGTACACTCCACTCGCAATACTCATCCTGCCAGCCACGTGGACCGTATGGGCCAAAAGCTTCTGTTTCTTTATTATCCGGGTTGCAGGGGTTGCTATTAATAACAGGGAATGTACCGTCGCCATACGTACCGGTATCTGCCAGTTGCAAAGCTTCTGCTGCCGGCATAGTGGGGTTATATCCCAATATTCTGCCAGGGAACACACACCATGCTATTGGTACAATAGCATCGGGCTGACCTGCCGGGTTGTTAGTACCTGGATTGAAATAATTCGGTGTTTCGGGAAAGGCATTATTGGCGGTCCAGGGGTTACCTATTATACCCTGGGCGGTAAACCCGGTAAGGTTCACATTCCATTGGTTTACAAGCGCCTGATCATTAGCAGAGCCTTGTAGAAAATCGTGCCAGTCGGCAGGGGGTAAGAACGGGAAATTTTCAAACATGATATACTATTTTAGAGGTGAAGAAAGCATTCTTTAAAAGTCTTCTCTTAGCCACCAGACCACGTTTGAGTGGTCTTCCCGTATTGATAAAAATAATGATCAACGACTAATAAGTCGTATAATGTGAAACAAATGTAATAATTAAAACAATAAAACAATAGGTTAAAAAGCCCTTATTGTTATGTATGTATTAATTATAGCACCGGGTTGTAATTCTGCTAGAAAGTTTGGTAGAAAAAATTACAGCGAAGTGAGCAGGCAGGGTTAAAACAAAAAAATAGCCCGCTGATAGCGGGCTATTAAATATCTGGTCTTTCAGTTTCTATTTTCTCGATGCCTCATACAGTTGCTGAACTGTAGCGCTGCTTTCAAATTTCTTTACAAATTTCTTGTGCTTGTCGTACACTGCCATGAAAGGTACTGCACGTGCACCGAAGAAAGAGCCGAAGAAGAATTCTGCATCCTTACCTACAACTTTTACGTTAGGATATTTGTCCAGATGGAATTCCTCGTAAAAATTTTTGATGGGTGTTGGGTTGGCAAAGCTCACCATGTATATCTGCAATTGTTTCAGCGAATCCATACCTGCTATCATCTTTTCCATCTGGTGCTTGCAGTGGCCGCAATCGGGTCCAAAGAACATCAGTAATGTTGGCTTGCCTGGTTTTATATCGTAGGTATTGAAAGTGGTAGTACTGTCCATTTCCAATATTTTAAATGCAGGCAGTCCCGGGTTCTTCTGATAAGGCAGTAAAGTATCTTTTTTAGGTTCTGCCGGTTTTTCGGCAGTGGTGTTTTGGGCGCTCACTATGTTGTTTTGCAGCATTCCCAAAAGGAGGGCAGCGAGGAGTAATATTTTCTTCATTTTAAATATTTTATATGTCTGTGTATATCTTACAAATGTAAGGTAATGGTTTCTTTTTCTAAATATGCTACCTTTCCTAACTTCATAAATATCCCTTAAAATTCTGAAATGGTCATTAACGAAGAGCTTTTTTTGCAACGGTACGAGGGCCTGAACGACCAACAAAAAGAAGCTGTAGATACTATATATGGACCAGTGATGGTAATAGCAGGACCCGGCACCGGCAAGACAGAGGTGCTGGCACTGCGCATAGCCAACCTGCTGCGCAGCGAGGCACAAGTGCAGCCATCGGAGATACTGTGCCTTACCTATACCGAAGAGGCTACCAATGCTATGCGCCGCCGACTGGTGCAGGTAGTAGGCCCTGCCGCGCACAAGGTGAACATTGCCACCTTTCATGCCTTTTGCAATAATGTGATACAAAGCAATGGAGAGATCTTTAGTCAACGCGCACTACAACCTATTACCGACCTGGAGCGCACCGACCTGCTCTACGATATACTTGAAAAACTACCTAGCGGCCACGTACTGCGCAAGCTGAGTGGCAATATATATTATGATGCCGGAAAGCTGAATCGCCTGTTCGAATACATGAAGCGGGAGAATATGCGCCATGCAGATATAGTTGCCGCTATAGCGGAATATATAAACGACTTGCCCAACCGGGAAGAATACATTTATAAGAGGAAAGGTAATGGTTATGTGAAGGGCGACCTGAAACAAAAGGACATAGACGAAGAGGCCAAAAGAATGGAGGCCACTGCGGCAGCGGCAGAGTTGTTCGATACCTATGTAGCACGGATGAAGGAAGCCGGCCGCTATGACTTTAACGACATGATCATCTGGGTACTCGATGCCTTTGAGAACAATACTACATTATTACAAAGCTACCAGGAGCGCCACCAGTTCATACTGGTAGATGAGTTCCAGGATACGAACGGTGCACAGAACGGATTGCTGAACCTGCTGACCCGTTTCTGGGACGACCCTAATATATTTGTGGTGGGCGATGATGACCAATCGATCTATGAATTCCAGGGGGCACGTATCCGCAACATCATAGACTTTTATGAGCGCTATCGCGATACCATCAAGATCATAATACTGGCGCACAACTATCGCTCATCGCAGCCCATTTTGGATAGGGCTACGCAAACCATCATCAACAATAAGCAGCGCCTTATATACCAGTTGCAGCAACTGAATTTAAATAAAGACATTAAGGCCGCAGCAACACGTTTTCAAAATATTGCAGACGTAGTAGCACCGGTAATAAAAGTGTATAACAATGTACTGCAGGAAGAGACAGATATATTGCTGCAAATAGAGCAATTGCAAAAGGAAGGGGTGCCGCTGAACCACGTAGCCGTGCTCTATGCACAGCACAAGCAGGCCGATAATATAATAGCACTGCTGGAACGCAAGGGCATACCCTACAATGTAAAAAAACCAGTGAACATACTGGAGCTTCCACTGATAGAACAGATACTAAATGTACTACGCTATATAGAAGCAGAACGTAAGGAACCTTTTAGTGCAGAGGCCTTGCTGTTCGAGATACTGCATGCACCCTACTACGGCATCAGCCCATCTGATATTGCTAACCTGTCGCTGTACATACAGGCCAACCGCGCTAAGGACAAAAGCCTGGGGTATTGGCGCATGCTGTTGAATAAAGGTTTGTTGCTGGAATCGCTGGAGCTGCCATCGGCAAAAGCGCTCATACGCATGGGGCAAAATATGGAAGCGTGGGAGCGTGCACAAACCGGCATACCATTACCACTGCTGGTGGAAAAAATAGTGTACGAAAGTGGCATAGTGCCCTACCTGCTGCAAGGTGCCGACCACGTATGGAACATGCAGGTGCTACATACGTTCTTCGACTACCTGAATGAACTGCACAGTCGTAACCCACGCGTAAAAACTGCAGACCTGATGGCGCAGGTAGAGCGCATGAACGATGAGCATATTTCCATACCCCTGCAAAAGGTAGTGCAGAACGATAACGGGGTACATTTCTTTACCGCACATGGCGCCAAAGGCAACGAGTTCGAGCATGTTTTTTTAATAGGCATGACCAAGAACTACTGGGAGGGTCGCCGGGGTAGCAATTTTGAATACAAGCTGCCCGATACCATTACGCGCACAAATGATGATACTGAAAAAACATACAAGGTAGAGGTAGCGCGGCGTTTGTTCTATGTAGCACTCACACGCGCCAAGAAACACCTGCATGTATCGTACGCGCTGAATGACAATGTGGGCAAGAGCCAGGAAACATCAGTATTCATAGAAGAGATAAGTACGGCTGCTGAGCGTATACTGCACACAGTAGATACAGCAGATATCATGAGCCGTATGGAGTGGGCCCTGCAGCCTGTGCCTGATGTGCGCATACGCCTGGCCAATGGCCAATATATAGAGCGGGCATTGCAGAGCCTTGTCATGAGCTATACCAACCTGTCTAAATACCTGTACTGCCCACTGGCATTTTATTATGAGCATCTGCTGCGGGTACCTTACTTAAAGAATGATGCACTTGCCTTTGGTAGTGCTGTGCACAATGCGCTGGAAAAATTCTTTAAAGACATGAAGGCTGCTGAGGGTGTTTTCCCAGCCAAGGAACAGCTGCTAAAAGATTTTGACTACTGGATGTACCGGGAGTCGGCCTCGTTCACGGCTATCATGTACGAGCGGCGCACAGAGCAGGGACATACCATACTGGGCGAATACTACGACAGGTACATCAACGAGTTTGCTACCAATGTAGAGATAGAGTGGAAGGTAGGCAGGTACTACCTGGACGGGGTACCTGTGACCGGCAAGATAGATAAGATAGAGATAAGTGGTGAAGGCTGCACCATAGTGGACTATAAGACCGGCGATCCAGAACGATCGGGCAATGCGCTTACAGCAGCTCCTAATGATAAAGACCCCAATGGCGGCGACTACTGGCGCCAAATGGTATTCTACAAACTACTGCTGGAAAACCATGAGGACCGCAGGCTGAAGGTGAACATGGGCATGTTCGATTACATACAGAAGAACAGCAAGACCGGCGAGTACAAGCGCTACTACATTCCCATGTTCGCACAAGATGAGGAGATAGTACGCGCCCAGCTAAAAGATACTTACGCCCGCATCATGAACCACGAGTTTGACAAAGGCTGTGGCCGCAAAGATTGCTACTGGTGCAATTTTGCCCGCAAGTACGAACTGGTAAGGCCGGAGCATGATGAGGTTGTAGAGATAGACGATTGGGAGGAGTAGTGTTTGCATTGGAACACAATCCCTAAAAACCATAATAATTTTGGATTTGGATGCAATAACGGCGGTTGTCAGAAAACAAAAAACCGCCTCGAACTGCGTTCGAGACGGTTTACCTTTATATATAAGGGCGTACCTTGTATTTAATAATAGGGGTATTATATTTTAAAGCCCGCAAGCATAGACCGGAACGAATCCAGATTAACTGCAAGTTCTACACAAACAATGATACCTGCAAATAAAATACTTTTTATTGTTGTTTCGTATTGTGCTGTGAGTGCTTTCATTTTTTGTTGTTGTTTTTAATAACAGTACAAAGATGCAGCAGCGATCCATACTTTATCAATAACTAAGCCCCCTTAACGTCAGCTTTAAAGCCAGTTAACGAGTGCTTTATACCCGGTTAACGAGCTATTAGGAACCTAACGTGTCTGCTTTACAGGTATTATCTACAAAAGATCGGTAATTAGGTACTCCAGGCCGTTAAAAGTAAAGGTAGCTCCCTGCTTCAGACCTATCATATGTTTCCCTATTGGTGAGGAGGTAGAGATGGTGTGATACTTATTACCATTGCATGTAAAGGTCCCGGCCCCGGCTGCAACATAGTAATTGCCTCTGTTGGTATGCACTACGCTGCCCAAGGCTATGGTATCAGAAACGGGTATGGTGGCTATGCTGTCCAGTACAGCCTTTACCTGCAGCAATTGGTTGATGTTGGCCTGGTTGATGTTCATTTCCTGCTGCAGCATTTCGCGGGCAGTTTCATATTTATCACCGGCACTGCTCTTGGTCTCATTAGCGGCTGCCTCATGCACTTGTGCTATGGCAGCCTGTATATCTTTTATACGTGTGGATACATGTTGGCTGCACAATTGGTGCAGCTCCTGGCGCAGGCCCATTAAGTATTGCGGGTACTAGATATTATTAGGATAATGGTAGTGCATGTACCTGCGGGGATGATAGTGACCGCGGTTCACATCATCATAGTTCCTTTGACGTGGATAGTAGTAACCCCTGCGTGGATATGGTGATAACCTGCAACTACTAAAGTCAATTAGTATAAGGGTCAATGCTATAATGGTCAGAAGCATTTTTTTCATGAAAGCTCAATTTTTAACATGCAATTGCTAAAACTAATAATTTAATTCAGAAGTATGTGCATATTGTACTATAAAATTTTAACACATATTTTTAAAATTAAAACTTTAATGTCGCGTGTTTATCTTTCTGCATTATGAAAAACAACCTTTCGCCGCAATTGAACAATTCGTTTACTTTTGCCAGCATTATATAATTGCAGTATATGGTACTTCCCGAACATTTATCTATTGACGCGCTGAGCAAGTGGAACAATAACATTAAGATATCGCCCGAAGCGAAAGAACGGGTAGCCCACAACCGTGCCTACCTGGATGATATACTCACTACCGGAAAAACATTTTATGGCATCAACACAGGCTTTGGCTCGCTGTGCAATGTGCGTATAGAGCCCGAAGAGCTATCGAAACTGCAAGAGAACCTGGTGTGCAGTCACGCCTGTGGTATGGGCGATGAGGTACCCGAAGAGATAGTGCGACTGATGCTGCTACTGAAAGTGCATGGCCTGAGCCAAGGCTATAGTGGCGTGCGCCCGCAAATAGTGCAGCGCCTGGCCGACTTCTACAATAATGGTATACACCCCGTGGTGTACGAGCTAGGCTCGCTCGGCGCATCCGGCGACCTGGCGCCATTGGCACACATGAGCCTGCCTATACTGGGTAAAGGACTGGTAAACTATAAAGGACAAAAACATAAAGCAGCCGATGTGCTGGGCATGCTGGGCCTTGATGCTATGCCACTTGCTGCCAAAGAAGGGCTGGCATTGCTGAACGGCACACAGTTCATGAGTAGCTATGGTAGCTGGAGCCTGATGGCAGCAAAGCGCCTGGCGGTGTGGGCCGATGTGACCGGCGCCTTGTCTGCCGATGCCTTTATGGCCAAGAGCGAACCATTTAGTTATCCCCTGCACAGGGTGCGCCCGCATAAAGGGCAGCTCGCCACTGCGGCAAGGCTCATGGACCTTTTAAAGGATAGCCAGATACAGGCACAGTATAAAGAACAGGTACAAGACCCTTATTCATTCCGCTGCATGCCACAGGTACATGGCGCCACCAAGGACGTGATAGATACAGTATGCAATGTGATGGAGATAGAGATAAACTCTGTAACAGACAATCCCATAGTTTTTCATGATGAAGATGCTATAATGAGCGGTGGTAATTTTCATGGCCAACCGCTGGCACTGCATCTCGACTTTTTGGCTATAGCCATGTCAGAGCTGGCCAGCATATCAGAGCGCCGTATATACCTGCTCATCAGCGGGCAGCGCAACCTGCCCAATTTTCTGGCAAAGGATGCGGGGCTGAACAGTGGCTTTATGATAGCACAATACACTGCAGCATCTATAGTAAGCCAGAACAAACAACTGTGTACCCCTGCATCGGTAGACAGCATAGTAAGCAGCAATGGCCAGGAAGACCACGTGAGCATGGGCGCCAACGCAGCTACCAAACTATACCGGGTAATAAAAAATGTGCAGCGCGTACTGGCTATAGAACTACTGGTAGCAGCACAGGGTATAGACCTGCGCAGACCCTTGCATACATCGGCACAACTGGAAGCCGTATGGACCGCATTTAGGCAGCAAGTACCCTACATGGCCGAGGACCATGTATTGCATGACGACATGGTAGCTGCCGAATTATTTTTGAACAACGATCCACACCAGTGGGTGAATGCATAAATGGAAAAGCAAAAGAACTATATCGTAACACAGTGCTATGGCAACGAAGGCGTTTTCTATGAATGCGCTTTCGCCCTGCTCTCTATGAGCAGACTGTATGGCGATGGCTTCTTAAGTAATACTGAGGTATGGATCTATACCGATAAGCCTGAATGGTTCTCCCGCTTTGCAGACTGCCCGTTGCCTTTGCATTTCAGAAAAATGGACGAAGCTACCATTACCCAATGGAAGGGCAGCAATAGCTTTGTGCACCGCTTAAAAATAGAATTGCTACGCGATCTTGTAAAAGATAAACAAGGCAATATCCTGTACATGGATACTGATGTGGTATGGACACATACTATAGATGACATGCTGGTTCGTATTGGTAGCGGAGCGCTCTACATGCATGTGCAGGAAGGTCTTATAAATGACGGTAGCAACCCGGTATTAAAAAAGCTTTCGGCCTTCCTGAAAACCAGTACAGAGATAAAAGCTATTGACCCTAAAATGGCAGCACACTACATGTGGAACGCAGGTGTGCTGGGCTTTAATACTACTCATGGCCACGTGCTGGAAAAAGTACTGGCACTCACCGATAAGATATACCCGCTGTACCCAAAACATGTGGTGGAGCAGTTTGCCTTTTCATATTGTTTTGCAAATAAGGCACACATAAAGGCCGCCGCTCCCTGCATTCTCCATTACTGGAACTTGAAAGAAATGCGCCAGGTGCTGGCCGCATTTTTCACGCACTTTAAATATACAAAGTGGACTGAACTTACTACACTGGCAAGCTTGCTACAACCACACTTATACATGCAGGAAAAAGCAGCCTTCTACCAAAACCGCAGCATAGCGGGCAAGCTGGGAAAAGAAAAATGGCAACCAATAATTCCCGATTGGCAAGACCTATTGCATCAGTTGTAACAACTGCTTTATTGCAGCCTGATTCTCATCATTATATATAGACTGGTACAGGTCGTCCTTCTCCGTTTGGGTGAGGTGAAAATTAAGCGCAGCCAGCTTTTGTTTAGGCACATATTGCAGGGTCACAAAGTGCAGTTTGCCCTCCAGTCCGTAAGGTTCGTAGTCCTTTATATAGCTATGGTTGTAAGACTGAAAGACCTCCCACTTGTTCTGTATAATGAAAAGTGGGTCTGATATCATGCGCCCTATAGATCGTTCATCGCTGCTCTTGAATACCTCATACTCCTGGGTATCCCTTATCTCCAGGAATATTACACTGCGTGTGTTTTGCTGCATCCACTTACGCAGGGCAAACACGTATCGGCTGGCCAGTTCTGTACCAAAGTTGTCGCGTATACCCGCATCCATTACATTCACTTTCGGTTGCGACGGCAGCTTTACTATCGGCAGTATAAAGGGGAAGGTGGCGTTCATTCGCAATGCCGATGTAAGACGCATGTTGTACGGGTCGCTATTCGCAAATAGTGCGGCAAAGTCTATCCCGTCTATCGGCGGTGTCAGGCTATCGTTAAGACTATATTCAGGACGGGTCAGGTAGGCTACTGGTTGCGAGGCCATCATCAGTCGTCGCCCGTCATTTATAACGGTACCGTTCACTATCATTTCGGGTACAGTACCATTGGCCTCGCGTACGCGGGTGTCGCCTATCTTTTTATCCAGCACACCATCGGTATTCCGTATCAGTTCTTGCTCCATGGCAAAGCCCCTGTCCTTGGTATAAGTATGTCCTGCTATCGTTATCTTATTGAATGGCGATATAAAATCTACACTGGCAAAGGAGAAGACAATAGCGTTGAGTATATCCTTGCCTATATTTTGCTGGTACCTTATCGCGTAAGGGTCTTTTATTTTTCCTTGCAGGTGATCATCGTGCAGTGCCCGCCAGTATGCTGCTCCTATCATACCGCCCGAGGCCCCTGTTACCAATACCGTGTTCTTGTAGAAACTGCCCTGTGTCACACTGTCTATATACTGCATAGCATGAAACGTCCAGTAGGCACTGCGCAGGCCACCACCGCTTACAGTTATCACTATCAGTGGTGGCGGGTTGCAACTATCAGGTGCTTTTGTTTTCCAGAGGTCCAGCCGGTGCTCTTCCTGCTGCAGGTCATGCTCATAATGACCGCGGTCGAACAGTTGGCGCAGGTGCTCGTAGGTATACTCTGGTTGCTTGTTTTTCGGCACGCTGTAGTTCACACCATTAGCTATGCTGCGCAGGTCCATTATCTGGTAATGTACCAGTAGCGATACAATTGCAAATATGGATACGAGCCCTATGGTTTGCCACGTGCGCATAAAATATTTGTATGCCCCGGCCACACCCATCATTATAGAGAATAGTATAAGGAAGCTGCCGCCTGCAGGTATACGCAGCACAGGCTCGTGCATGAATATACCCATCAGCAGCAGCACCAGGTACGATACTATTGTAGCGAAGACCGCATTGCGGTGGTGGCGGCGAAATATGGTCTGCAATATAGTAGGCGGATAAGACTGCAGTTCTGAGAAGCGC
>Ga0116227_10009263_pt1 | contig 17972 bp, 13 predicted proteins | sample S1TSphgellanicum_FD_89693 | JGI IMG/M metagenome (GOLD analysis project Ga0116227, IMG submission 89693) | Host-associated microbial communities from peat moss isolated from Minnesota, USA - S1T2_Fb - Sphagnum magellanicum MG | ecosystem: Host-associated > Plants > Peat moss > Unclassified... | reverse complement strand
AGAGGTAGTTGGTGATTGGTAGGGGGTGAGAGAAGAGAGAAGGTGTTGGGGGGGGGGGGGGGGGAGAAAGTAAAATTGGGGGTTAATTGGAGGTTAATTAACAATTAACCATAGGTTTCAACTTGGGTTAATATGAACCAACCAAAATGAGGTCTAATTTTCAAAACTAAAACTAGAATTTGGTTTTAAAAATTAAACCTGAAATCAGATTCCTCATTTTGTTTATGCATAAAACTAGAACCAAAATTTAAACATCCATAATTTTTTTTAAAATCAAAATAAAAGGTTTTTCATAAGAATAAAAAAACCACCCAACACTAGAGAAAAACAATTAGGAATGTTTTTTATTTGCCTCAAGTAATTGATTTAATTACAAAAGTGAAAATGAAATTGTACACTCCTACTTTAACTTATTGTAGCAATGGGTTTCATTAGGTATAACAATTATGCATGAGTTATGAACAACATGCATTACATTTGTCTCAAGTCACTATGCCAAAATGTGGCATCCATGACTTGAACATATACAATTACTATTTCAATGTAGTCATGTAATAATATATGTCTTGCAACTATGCCATTTTTATGATTATAATCATTTTCACAATTATAAGACTCTACACAACTATAGTCATATTTTTTTAATTACTATGTATGCCATTGACCTTTTTTGACCAATTTTTCAAAATTAAAAACCTTGATGGGAGATTCACATTTGCAAATGAAAAACTCTTGTTCACATTCAAAAAACATAATGCATTGATATTATATATTGTCATTTGGATGCAATTGGTTTTACAATGTATTATAAAATTCTAATGTAAATTTTGGTGTAAAATTAAGTGCACAAAATTGAACCTAAGCTTGGATCTAATGCTACATGATAATATATTTTAAAATAAATATTACATAAACTTCTACAACATAATTGTTTTTGTGAAACTTCTTATTATATTTGTTATGGCTTGCTTATAATTTTATTTTTTTTCAATATTGTGGTTTTAAAATGTTGGAAAAATTTCCCATAATTTGGGATTTTAAAAAAATTTACACATGAAAAATAAAAATGTTGAACTTGTTCCAATTTTATTTGAATCACATTCTGAATATTCACCTAAAAAGCATTCAAGTTGGGACTCTTGTGCTCAAAGGTTTATTTTGATAAATATCCCTTTTGAACTTTTTGACATTAAATAACGACATATAATCCTATTAAATATATCCAAGGGATTTCAAAAAAACCCCACATGCCCCAAAATGGCATTGTTTTGCAAGTTTCCATATAATGGGTAGTCAAGAATATAAAGTTTCATCCAATTTTTTTTATTTATTAAATTTTTTTATTTATTAATTGACCAAAATATTTGGTCATACAACTTGGAAAAATGTTATAATTTTATTCAATCACATTTAATGAAATTTAAAAACTTTAAAATAATAATAAAAATTATTATTCATAATAAATTTTAGTAAAAATAATGACATTCAAAATAATATGTGTATAAATTAATAATTATGAAATTTACATAATATTATATCTTCAATGAATTACATTTTTTAAAAAATTAAATATAATGAAATATAACAGAACATTTATAAAAAAAATATTGATTCATTACATGTTTTAAAGGTCAGGAAATATAATATTTAATTTTAAAATTTTAAACTTCCAAAAATAATTTCATGTCACTTTAAAATGTCTTTATTTGAAATTATTTTATGAAAAAAAAAATCAAAACATCATTGTTGTTCAAATGTATGAAATAATGAAAATTCAAAAGCACTTTCAATCAAATTACTTGGTATATATATACACATCTTGGAGAAATATTTTTAAATGAAGTTTACTTTTTTTTCATTTGGACAAAATGTGAAAAAAAAATGTTTAAAGTTGGCTACTTATGTATGAAACAAATGATGATGTGGGATAATGTTGTAATGTTTTCCTTTCATTAAATTTATCTCATATCTTTTGTTAACAAATTCAACTTTGTAAACTACTTAATTAAATGAAGGAATGTTAGCTTGCACACAATACATTCACTAAAGATATTCAAAGTGTAAGTACCACCTGTGATGAACCAATAACAAAGGCTTATGATAAAAAAATAAATAGGATCCTACTTAGGCCTACTTACATACCTACCTACCTAAGCTTTTAGCTTAGGTTTTTAAACTACCCAAGCTTAAGCTACTTAATTTAAGTAGCGTAATTTGTAGGTTAGCCTATGCTGTTAATTAGGGTTTTAGCTTAATGTAGTTTTATAAACTATGCTAATAAATAGATAGATTGCATGTGAGCATGGTTTTATTATGTTTAAACACATGTCTACATTTCATAAGTCAATAAATATCTAATATTTAATTATATTTGTTCACTATAATAATAAAAGTCACATGACTAATAGCAAAAATTACTATGACCAAAATTATTACTAATGGGATAAGCCACAAATTTGTATTTAATACCTAGTCATGTAACAATATGTGACCTATATTACTACAAACACAATGATACGTGTAATAATATATGTCACATTTGGACGCAATGAATATAACATTCCATTGGTATTGTACTTGTCAAATCATTTGAGTGTATAATCAAAATATGTTATAAAAATAAAACTTTAAAAATCATAAAAAAACAAGTGGATTAAAGATGAATTGAGAGAAAAAATTTAAAATACTAAATTTGTATTGAAATTGAACCAAAAAAAATTGCATGAAAAACATAACTAATTAAGCAAAGTTTCATAAATATGAGAAAAAATTACACATAGTCACAATGACCAATCACTTTGGTGAAAACTTCTTCATAATGTTTCAAGCCTATACAATGTTTTTATCTTCAAACATGGGAGGATAAACCTCCACCAACCAAAACACTATTAAAAATAAGTCACAATCATAATGAAAGTCCTCTTCCTCTTCATTTCCATCCTCCCATGGAAGTTCCATCTTGAGGCTCTCCCTTTTCTCCATTAAGTTCTTCTTTTCCTTTAGTTTCCTTGCTAGAAAAGTCAAAATTTTAATGTGATTTATCATGTTTGAATTTTACATCCTAAACCTCTACATGGATTTTTGCATTCCAATAACTCCTATTCATCCTAAGCTGCAACCTTCATCACATCAAAAACTTTATCAACACCTTCCTTGGGATTTGTGAAGAAACCCAAAAACAAATAAACAAAGAGGAATACAAAAACAAGAAAAACATTAGAAAAAAAGAACAACAACATGACAAATGCAGAGTGCACCCAGGAATGAATTGTAAATGCTATAAATTGGAACAAGTGAAAGTGGCAAGAAGTGAGTCAAGATTAAAGGACATTAAAAGGCTTCATGATGGATCATGGTGCAATTTTCTTAGTTTGTGGATTCAACTTGGGATGCAAGGAGTCATTGGTTTAACATCTTCAATATTTGGGAAGCATTCAATAGCCCAAATCATCATCTTCAAGCTTGATTCTTGATAGTAAAATACAAAACAAACCCTTGTTCAGGGGGTTTTGTTTAGTGTTGGGCAAATATCATAATTCTTCGGTAGCTTCTCATCTTCCTTATTGGTTTTCTTTGAACCATCATTTCATTTGTAGGTATTAATTGCTATTGATAATGCTAATTACAACATGAATGCCACTAGGTATATACCGTATATAGCATGTAATTTGGCCTTATGTTACCCTAATTTAATAGATCTGAAATGAGAAAATCATAATTGTAATTTGGCCTTGCCTACCAAGGCAAAGGATATTGTTGTGTTTAGATTCATTATAGAGTATAGTAGCTTAAGGGATTTTGAACCCTAGGTAATAATAGTAGGTCTATTTTTATACGAGGAGTTTTGAAAGATGATATTTTGGCTTGTGTTGAAACTTGAGATTAGTTACAAAGTTTTATAATATCTTGTTTGTTTATAGAGGACTTTTTGAAGATTAGGTATATTTTTGCATGGTGAAATCTTTGGGTTTTCACGATTCTTCTTTTGCCTTAAGATACTTTTAAATGTAAAATGGCGGTTCTCAATATCAGGAAACTTGAAGTTTTGCAATTCCGAAGTACCTTACCTATGACTCAGGTTTGACACTAATTAATTCTTAAGAGGGCCAGTTGAAAAAAAAGGAAAAATTAAGGGCAGTTTTGTCAAAATTCTTAAAAAAATCAAACCCATTTCTAAACACAAAAATAACTTTGAAACTTACTAAGTAGACTTTAATAATGGTGCATTCACACTTGATGTTAAGTCAGTGTTAAGTGAAAATCTAGGTGGCATCCTAGGTGGCACCCAATGTTAAATGGACAATAGCTTAATGTTAAGTGAATGTTAGGTTAACATAAAATGTTTATGGCAAGTGTAAGTCCTAAATGACTAGCATGGTCCTAGTTAACTTAACACTAAAAGTCCCTAACACCAAGTGTGAATGTACCTTAAGTACCAAGCTCATCATTTAGGACTTAAACCTACTTACCATCCAAAATTTTGTCTTTAGCTAACATTCACTTAACACTAAGCTATCGCCCATTTAACATTGGGTGCCACCTAGGATGCCACCTAGATTTTCATTTAACAATGACTTAACATCAGGTGTGAACGTACCTTTAGATGAAATTGTTCCATATGAAGTTCCCCAAAACAATGAACTCACAATTTGCTCCTCTTCTGCAGCAAGCGTCCCTTCTGCTTCTTCTTACACACAAAATGAGCTTTCTTAGGTGCTTGCTGCGCCACCGTCTCGGGCGATTTAGCACCGGAATTCAGCTCCTGGGTTTTCTATAATTGATAAATTGGGTGTTGGGTTCTCGTCTCCATTTATCTGAATTTTGGGAATTCATTGAACGGTTTGGCTTTCTCCTCATCTTTAATCCTTTTTCTTCTTTTTGGTTCATTTTTGTTGTTGTTGTTGTTGTTGTTTGTTTGTTTTGTTTTGGTTTTTTGTTATTCATTCATTCATTTATTTATTTAGGGTTTTTTTTGTGGTGTGGGGAGGTTTTTTTGGGTTTCGGAAGAATTACTGTAATTTTTTTCAAATTTTCGGTGATTGCAGAGAACTTGTGGCGGAGTTGCTGGATTGGATTTGCTGAAGAACTGACAACTTCTTCTTCAAGGTATGGCCACGAGTAACTTCAATTTGTGTTGCAGGAATTTGGGATTGAATATTCAATCTAAAATAACTTTGGAATTGAATATATCTGAGTGTTTTTTCTTTTTCTAGCGGTGATTTTTTCTCAGCAGTATCTGTGGCTGATTCTCACCAATAGATTGGGAGCTCATTTCTCCCTGGTCCCCCTCAAGTTGATGCTCTGCACAAAGAGAGTGTTTGTAGGGTTAATTGATCCATTCCTGTAAATCAAACTTGAGGAAGCCAAAATCTAGTGAATCTTGGCGATCCTCGGAACTTCTCTCAACGAGAAAAGAATTCTTGGAATGGACTAGTGTTTTGTGGAAATCAACAATTCTCCACGTCTTTGAGTTTTTCCAACACCCATGAGATTCTTTTTGTAAACAAAGGCGTCTGCTTGTGAATATAATTTGTGGCATTGGTTTAGGGTTTAGGGTCCTTTTGTCCCATGCTTGGATGTGGGATTGCATGTTGTTGATGCGGGATTGCATGTTGATGCAAAGGTGTGATTTGGGCAGCTGGTAGATATTGCTGAATTCTAGACAGGGCATAAGCATTCCTTCGTGAAGAACCTTAAATTTAGTGGATGTGGGCAATGTGTGGGCTTCAGTGTTTTGGTACTCTTGGAACCCTGGATACCTATCGGGAACTCCGGAGGTTAGCTCACACACTTGACATGGCAGCCCATGGAGGGCGTGGGAATCTCTCCCTCAACTTCTCTCCTAGGGCCAGTCGCCTCATGACTCAAATTGGTTTTCGCCAGATCAGTCCCAGCAATGAGAGTGCAAGTGCCAGCCACCGTCCCCGTCGTAGGATAAGAAACAGGGCCAATTCACCAAATCAAACGGCAAATAGTGAAGACAGTGATGAAGATGATGTTGACTATGTAGCTGATGAAGATGAGGAGGATGAGGAAGAGAATGATGGCGATTATGATGATGAAGAAGTTGATTGTTCAGTGGATGAGGATGAGGATGAGGACGAGCATGATATGTCTCTTGGCCCACGATCAATGTCATCAGGAAGTGAAGGATCTGAGTCATTACCAGCCCCATTGGATCATGATCTGGCACATGCCACAGTTTTGAGGAATGCAGCAAGTGAGGATTCTGCGAGGTTGGGAAAAGTGAAACCCTTTGAATTAGTGAACACACACACTATGCTTACAGGGAGGGAGTTCAATGTATCAAAGAATGGCAGGTTTTCAAGGGCAGAGTGCTGCCATGTAGCAGCACGGTATTTACCAACTGATGGTCCTTCTGTTGTTGAGCAGCTCAATAGCCGGGCTTACATTGGCCAGTTTTCGAGAGATGGCACACTGTTTGTAGCTGGATTTCAGGTAAGAATACAGATCTATTTCATGGGTAGGTGAAGAACTTAAGCTTTATCTCGCTGGCTAACACCTGTTCTATCTGGGGTGAACCTGAGCAAGGGTTTTGGCTGAGCCAGACCTAACAAGGAGGTTATTCCATGTAGAATGGCAGCAGCCTGTTGATCAATGTACAAAGGGGTCTCACACCATGGCTGACAGAGCAGCCTGGACCATAAGAATACGAGGTTGAAAATTGAGGCATGAGCATGCCTGTCCAATTACACTTGGTATGGGCACAGTGTGGTACCACCTTAGATGGTGTCCAGTGTCCATTTCCTAAAGGAGGCAGAAAGTTACCGGGCAAGAGATACCATAGCTTATAATGTTTTTACTTCCTCTCTTCTTCTTCTTCTTCTTAGGCAGGTGTCTTGTGTCAGCTAATACTGTATTATGGTTTTGTGGGTGGTAGGATCGGCGCATAAGGATTTACAATGTGGACAGGGGATGGACAGTTCAGAAGGATATTCTTGCCCGTAATTTGCGATGGACTGTTACTGATAGTGCTCTCTCACCTGACCAGCGCTTCCTTGTTAGTTCATAACCCCCCCCATACCTGCATGGATTCTTGATAATAACTAGAACAATTCTGTACTCAAACACTGAGTGAGGCAATAGAAAACATGGCAGTGTAGGTTCAGATGTCCAAGCCAAACAGTGGCAACTGATTTGTGATTGAAAACCAGGAATGGATTTAAGCAGCAGGGATGGCACACTATGGGATTGTTTTTGGAGCCAGGGAGATGAGATGTTCAAGACGGGTTTTGGAGAGAATCTCTGGGGATTGGTGGGTCAGGGGTGAGTGGTGTTGATCTGTGGTATACTTGGACATTGGAAGTCATCTGGCAAATATTGATTAATCTCAATCAGCAAACCACCTAGAAATCATAACCAGATTGTAGCCAAATCTCAGAGTTCCAGAACACTGTGCACCTCCTTCTCCAAGCTTATAACAGCTTAAGCTATTGAACAACACTAACTGACCTATTCCTTTGAAATCCTCCACACTTGTGACTGGCTTAACCTCATGTTCGTAAACAATATATGAAGAATCTGCCAACAGATGTTGGCCGGATGGCTATGGATCTTGTTTAAGTCTGAGATTTCACAATGGGTGCAGGTATATGCATCCATAACACCTGTGGTGCATTTAGTGAATGTTGGCAGTGAAAGTGGTGGGGTTCAGTCTCTTGCAAACGTCACAGTATGTTCTGCACTCCCTCCCATCACTGCTGAGGATTCAGATGTTCAAATTTTCACTTTATATTTGGATGGTCTTTGATAGGATGTGCTCACTATCCTTCTCAGTTCAATCTGATGACAGTGTAATCTTTGGTTGCAAATCAACAGTCGGAAACAACTGAGAAGGAAAAACAGTATACTGAGGAGGGTTGTGCTTGTTCACAAATATAGTGTCATTCTGCTAATTCTTGCCATGTCTACTCAATTTATGAGTTCAGGGCCTTATATGATTCCACATTCAAAGTCTCACTTTTGTTTTTGAAAATGCATGCAGCTCAGTTTTGTTTGGGATGGTGGGTTGGGATGCAGGATATTCATGAGGGTTTGAACTTCACCACAGATTTTAGGAGCGACAATGTCTTTGGGTTGTGGACAGTTCAATTCTCAAATGATGGCCGTGAGCTTGTAGCAGGCAGCAGTGACAAAAGAATTTATGTCTATGATTTGGAAGCAAACAAGCCTGTCCTTCGCATCCTTGCTCACAAGGTCTTCATTATAGATCATATCCTCTTGACCTGTAAAGAATGTACAATTTTTGGTTGAATGGGCCTGTGATGTACATGTTTTGGAAAAAGACTCGTAAGATGTTATTGTACAAATGTTGATCTTGGGCTGTACTATGTACTCATCAAGGACTGGGGTTGGACAGGATGATGTTAATGCAGTTGTATTTGCTGATGAGTCTTGTCACCTTATTTACTCAGGCAGTGACGACCACATTTGCAAGGTAGTCAGAAAAGTTACTAGACCCTTCTGCATCCTTTCTTTTTGAGGTCTTCGTTTAGAAGTAGAAATTTTTTTGGTTCCTTTTTTTAAAAACTATTTACATCTAGATGACAGGTATTATTAGTAGACTGCTGAATTGTGAAAGGTGGGTGTGCTACAGATTTGGGACCGTCGCTGCTTTGCACAAAGGAATAAGCCAGCTGGACAGCTTGTAGGCCATTTGGAAGGCATCACTTTCATTGACAGCCGCGGTGATGGTCGTTACTTCATATCTAATGGCAAGGATCAGACATTAAAGCTGTGGGATATTCGTAAAATGACCTCAGGTTCCCCATCCATAAGGTTTTCCCTTGGACCCAGATTATGTCCAGTTGGGATAAAGAGTCAGTGGATCACAAGGGTCAAGAATTTTATGAGTCAAATCTGTGCAATTTGGATGCTGCAATTGTTTGCTCAATGACAGCTTGCTTTGAGACCAGGATATTGTACCAAAACGTAGAAACAACATGGAAGATACTTGTTACAGACACTGAGTAGACTTTTTTCTCTTTTCCTTGTTGAGCTAACATGTGAAGTGTTTTCTGTTTCTGGATGATTGTAGGGGTTCAAAACAGCAGAAGATTCCATCATTCCGGTGGGACTACAGATGGCTTGACTACCCAGGCATGGGCCGTGACATAAGGCATCCTAATGACCAATCTCTCATGACATATAAAGGCCACTTGGTGTTGCGAACTCTCATCCGATGCTACTTCTCTCCTCTGGCTAGGTGTGCTCTAAACCACATCCCCGATCCTGAACTGTCTCTCAACTCTAAATGTGAGATTATGGGATACTGAATTCAAAGTTGGTCATCTAAGTAGGGCTTAAATAAGCTGACGGGTGATGTGGTCTTCACATTTCACATACACTGTTGCTACTTGATAAATTGACCAGTACACCTTGGCTGAAGTTTACTGGTGAAAGTTAAAGTGGTCTAGAGTGTGATAATTTCTTAAATGCCCTCACTGTAGCATCAGACAAGAAAATCAACCAATCACAAGTGGATCAGCCATAGTGAGTGTTGCCCACCTGCCCCCTCCTGAATATAATTGCAACCCATGCTGATATTGTCCTTCACTTGATTGGCTCTGTAGTGCCTTGGAGGTAGAAACCCTACCCTCCTCCCCACTTGGAGGTCACTGCATGCCTTATTTTCATCAAACTCCCCATATGTTGACATGGGACTTCCTCAATCAGGATGCCATCTGGAGCCTATGACCACACTCCACATGGCCTAAAATGCATTTTTGCAAAAAGAATAATGTTTGCTTGCTACATTCATTTAAAATTCCAAATGAGGCACTTTAGGCTGTTAGGGTTAAAGGGATGAGTCCCAGCTTTGTCCTGGAATCTGTCCAGACATGAATTAGCAAATTGGTATGTGATTTGGGGTGTCAGCACACGGTCTGTTATTATTGGGTGGGTATTCTGATGCATGGGCAAGTACAGGAGTGGATGATAAGCATAGAGTTTGAGAGTGACATAGATTCAATGAAAAAAAACATGAGTGGAGGGTAATTTTCCTTAATTCTATTCCATGTTATGTCTAAATTAATGCAGCAATCTATTCAAGGATCCAATCAGTAATCTCTCCAGTTGGAAGGGGAAGGAAGTGGAAGAAGAAAACATTTTATGAATATGACAACCTACTTGTTTATGTTTTGTGGTTCAGCACTGGACAAAAGTACATCTATACAGGCTCACATGATGGCTGCGTCTACATCTTTGACATGGTGCTCTCTTCTTCCCTACCCTTTTCTTCATTAATACTCTTGCCCATTTTTAAAACCATGTGTGTTTGTGTTGCTTGTTAAACTGAGCCAGTTTTTCTGATCCTGCTGGCATTTGAGGTGTGTTGTGACAATGTATTACTCGATGCAGTGCACAAGTCTAAGATTCTACAGTTTTTATGAAGTTTTTTTTCTCTAATGACCACTAGTTAACATTGGCCATGGTATGGCATTGCCATGACAGGTAACTGGAAAACAGGTCGAAAAGCTTATCTTTCACCGAGGCACAGTAAGGGACTGTAGTTGGCATCCAACACAGCCAATGCTAGTGAGCAGTTCTTGGGATGGGAATTTGGCAAAATGGGAGCACCTCCATGGTGATAAAGCACCTGTCTCGAGATTTTGCTCTGTTCAACGTTCCCAATTTGAGATGGACAATTTCTTTGATAGTGAATGAAGCATCCATTTCATTTTCTATCATCTTCTTAGGCATGTCACATTCTTTGTGCATAGTTGATGTCAACATCACAGGATCAGGTACCTTGGTAGAGTCTGGGCACTTTTTGTGTGACCTAATTCCTGTATGCATTTTGACAGGGTCAAGTAGGAATCTCAAAGCTTTCCATCAATTGCAGAACCAGTAGAATCTTGGCTGTAGTCCCCTTTGTTGGCTGTAGTCTCATTCCTCACTCATCTGTGAGAAGCTAAAGGTGAGGAGCACCATGTTTTGCAGGTGCTTTCAAGCTTCCAACTAGTCAAGTGAATGGGACTTTTTGTACAGCTTTGTTTACACAACATGAAAACAGCATAGAGTAGGTCCAATGCCTAGCACCCAACATTCTCATTGTTGCCCTGCAAACAAATGTGTATCTTTTTGCAATGTACCATTTTTTTCCTAATCAACTTTGGAAATCAATTATAGGCCTTGTTATTTTACTTGGCACAATACCAGTGTCAGTATGATATATAGGTTTATTCCCAGTATTGACACTAGTATCAACTTTGGTATCAAACATCAGATCAGCCTGGTCCCCTGTTTCTAAATACCCAGCCTAGTACTAAATTGCCCCAATATTAGGACCTGGAGAAACTGAGGAGAGAACAAACGAGTCTGGTATTAGGGTTTAGATATAAAGTCTTCATACCCAATACCAGGAAGTTGTTGTCCTCACTCATCTGGTATGAATATGTGCAGCAATTTTGTGAGCTATGGCAGCCTTTTCCCTATGACTACTAGCAGCTTTGTTGGTCAGTGCTCCTTCCCTGTGGATGCCTACTTCATTCTTTTTGTGCATATTATGGTCAAAAGGAAACATAGTGTAAGCAAGTACCTGTAGCACAGTGTAAGATCTTTGTTTTGTTTCTTGTTTTGCTTTCTTGTAAGATGTAGGTGGCTCTGGGAGGGAAGTAGGAGACATGACCAAATGCCTATTTGCAGAATGCAATTGTTTTACAAATAGATTGAAAGGAGTATTTCTCATACTGAGACCAAGAACTAGTTTAAATGTTGACTCTCATTGTTATTACTTGCATGATAAGAGAAGGAAAAACAATATGGAATTGTGAACATTTTGAATGTTGTGATATAAAGCAATTACTTCTCCCACCACCTTCCTTGAGTTGCCAATTCAAGCTTGCGCATAGACCATTAATATTCCCAATCACAAGTTGTTTGTTTTCATGTGCATTTTTGTGTCACCACTCATTCGGAGGAGATCATGGAGATTACTGTAAATGAGGCTTGAGCAAAGTTTTGGGTGCTAAGTAGTGGGCTAAGTAGTGCCTTCAACAAAATGAATCATGTCATGCTCCTCACAGTTTCCTTCAAGTTTCTAAGTGGGGGTGCTTACCAACTAAATTTTTGTAGTGCAATGAAATTTCAAGAGCAATCAATGATAGGGTTGGAGAAGTTGGAGTAGCTAAACCAGTGGTGCAACATGGACATGCTTTACAATGGGAGAATTTGAAGTATTTAGGTTTGTGGGTTGGAAGAACATACGCACACCTGGGTAAATGTGTCAACAACTTTTGCTCTTTGGGTGATTTGAGGTTTATGGTTTTAGGGGAATTTAGGTTTTGATTTGCATCTAGTTTCCACTATGTGGAATTTTGTTGTGGGCTCTTAATATGTTTAGTGCGTCAAACACAAGTTAACTCCATATTTCTCTAGAGTCCTAACTTCCATTCCGCTATTATGCAATTAGTTTAAGGAAGTTGACCTCTAGTGTCCAACAACATGCGACTAAGTAGTTGTTTGTTCAAGTCAAGGTTTGCATAATGTTTGCAATCTATCATGGAAGCACAAAATTTGCTTCAATTTGTAGTGGCCAGTTGATTATCTCCAATGGTGCATCATGTAACATTGTGGATGTGTCACACAATGTAAACTCCACTATATTGAAGTCTAATTTGCCACTTGGGAAAATTGTCAAAGCCTATTTGGAAAAAATATTGTGGTAAAAATGTGCAATTAAATGTGCAATCATGAAATTAATGCATATATGAATGATTCAATTATCAATTTGAAGATTTCTAAGTTACAAGGCCTTATCATAGAATAGCCCAATCACAACAAATGGATTGACAAACAATTAGTTCTCATAAGAATTCCTCTAATGAAATTTTGCACATACAATTTAAAACAACCATAATGAGCAATCTTGTTATTTGTTTTAAAAGTCATGGAGTTCAAATTCAATGACATTAAAATATTCAGTAATACATTATGCTAAAGTAATGTTGATGATTGTGACTTTTTTAGGTTTTTAAAGGTTTTTTTCATTGAATAGGTAAATGGGATTGGTGTTAGGTAGGTGTTTTTATCATTTTATAAAAATATATAATCAACATATAATTGTTGGTATCAAAGTTTGAAATACGTTTTCTTTCTCATATTTTGTTTAAAGTAAAGAAATGAAAAAAAGTTCTTGAAATAAGAGACTACACATTCAAAGTAAGTAAACATACCAAAATTCAAATAATTTGAAAACAAAGACATTTGAATGTCATTCTTTAATAACAACTCAAAACACATTTCTTCACAAACAAAATGATTTAATGATAGGATTTGTAAATAGATTTTTTTATAATGAACTTTGACAAATTTCTTTTTTTTATGAAAAATATTTTATGGCAAACATAAATAAAATGTAAAAAATTTAATTTCCAGATTTTAATCATTTATTTTAATTAAAAATAAAATTTTCATTAATTTTTTAAATATTAGATTCCAAAGTTGAAACTATATTATGTCCCCAAAAAGTATTATATAATATAATATTATAACATTACAACATTATTTATTAGATTTTAATTATGAAATATAATGTAAATAATTCATTAAGTATGATTTATCAATGTACAATAAGATCATGTTCAAAACCTTTCAAAATAACAAATAGGTAGTAGCTTAGGCTTCATTAAGTAGGTAAGTTAATTAATATGATATGGGATTGTTATTGTATGGGATATGGGGTTGCAATGTTATATTTGTTTTCCTTTCTAAAAGTTTATTTAATATCCTTTGTCTTCATTTTCAATTTTGTTAACTACATAACTAAATGCCTAAAATCATATTTTTTTTAAAAAATTCAAAGACACTTGTGTAATTTGGGATGACCCAATCATATAGGCTTAACCTTAAAGGCTAAATTCAAAATAGAACATGATTTTTTTATAAATGTTTTAAGCTTCAAAACCTAGCTATTTACCTACCTTGAACTATCTACCTATTTGTTAAATTAAGCAAGATTGCATACTTGCCTACTTCGGATTGCATATTCAAATTTTATAATTCCAAGTTTATGTAATGATGCCATATGATGGTTACTATAAGGTCATTGACATAATCATAAATAGTTGAAATTTCATGACGATGTGACAAATGGTAAACAAACTATCAATGAATGAAAGCTTGAAACCTTCATCCTTGTGGATTGTGTTGACATTATGTTAATCAACATTTGTGATCACTAATTACATTTATGTAACTAATGGAATTTAAATCAAGTAAAGGTGCAATCACAATAAAAGGAACCAAAAACATTTGTTGTTGCAATGAACACCATACTTGCAATATTTTGAAAACAAATCATTTATTGCATTTAATGAAATAATTATTCATCTTTTGTAATTGTGTTTATATATTCATGAAGTTGGAACCCCATGAATTTGACATCATTTCATTATATTATTAAAATCCTTAGTCATACACAAAACATTTTTTGACATAATATTTTCAACAATCTTAAAATTGAATGTGTTTTTCATTACTTAAATTTTTATTAAATGTTTTCAAATTTATTGTTGGATTTAACATACTCCATAAGAAGGGCTACATGTGTTGTTCCTTTTATGTGTACAAGTGCATGTACAAAAATGCTATTAATTTTGATTTAAATGTCTTTAATGATTATAATTGTTCAAAAATTGTGATCTTCAATGAAATCAAAATTGTATATTTGATTATAATGTAGGGTGTGATGCAATTTTTAAATTATTATTATTATTTTAATGGTCATATTTGGTTTCAATATCAATATTTAGTCCAAAAATTATATATAATGAGATTTTTTATTTAATATAACAATACATGAAGGCCACATGTACATTGTAATATTTGGTAAGACTAGCCTTGTTGTTAGTGATTCCTTTTATTGTGATTACACCTATAGGTGTCATTTGTGACCATATTTTAGTTGCAAATTGAAGTTGAAACTATTTTTGGGGAATAACAATTTGGACAATTTAGAAAGTTTTCCTATTGGTTCTAAATGTTTTCAACAATTGACATTTGACTTTTTATTTTGGTTCAAGTTTCCTTTGGGAATCTAGGCCTTCCCAAATTTGGCATTGGTTTATTACTAATTAATTAATCAATATATATAATAAAGCTCCATGGTCCATGAAAAATGTGAACGAATTTCCTTATATATAATGTTAAAATTATGAACAACATAAACCATTGTTAATGTTTCTTTTTTTAATAGTATAATTATTTTTCATCAACATTTGTCATTAGTTTGTTGGCATAATGTATTGGTTAATCAATTGCATTATTTGGATTTTGAACTAACATTGTTCTTACAACAAAATTTGCAACATCTATATATGCATGGAATTTTTTGGTGAGTAGATAGATACCAAGAAAATTAATATTGTATTCATAGAAACTTTCAACCATTCAAATGATTTCTCAATGTTGCTTTAATGGTAGAAAATTTCAAAAGGCCAAGTTGGTTCATTTTTTTGCAAATTTGATGAACCTTTAAAATATAAATATGAAATTATAAATGCACTACTCTTCAATCAATTATGGCCTATGTTCTACACCTCAACTTCAAACTTAGCTTTGTATCATGGATTGTTCCAAATCAATAAAATCTTTGATTTTTGTTCATTGTTGAATGCTTAGTTTATAAGTCCATCTAATTTTTATTTGAATATTTGTCTTGCCTTTAACAAAAACTCCCAAATTATGTTCCCCAATACCATCACATAAGTTTTAAAACAACATTTCTTCTTAATAATAATGAAAACATGTTCTAGTGGATGTAATGTGTGAAATTATAGTGAAATGCAAGAAAACATAGCTTGCCATGACAATTGCAACAACATTCATACATGTTAAGATAGAGGCATTACATAGCTAGTTAATATTTTATATTCTTTTTGTCTTACATTCACCACACATCAATAAAGTATCTTGAATTTTTCAACAACCATATGCTCTTTTTAGATTTATCAAATTTAATTTTATATAAGAATTATTTGAAATTTCATGTGACTACAAGTACTAATGTTCTCAAATTTAATGATATATAAGTGCATCGATCTTTTTTATAACATATATTGGATTTTCCAAAGATTAAGCAACTCGATTTGGAATTTTGTGTATTTTCAACAATTTTCCCTTTAAATTTCTCAAAAATTTCAAGATCTCATTTCTTGACTAATTTATGTTGATCCTGACATGAGCATAAGGTAGTATAAACACTTGATAAACATTCCTGGGAATGTGGAACCAAATGGAAACTACATTGTTTTTATTCAAAAATAGATTTAAATTTAGATGAAAAAAAAAGACACCATGTAATTTGCTTATAGTATTTGTTGATGTCAAAATTTATTCAACTCACACATACATATTTCCCTAATCATGTTCTACACAACAAATTTGTTACCTTAGAGCTGACACATGCAAAGGAAATTTAGTTGTTTCAACAAACATCCAACATATCAATATGATCATTTGAATGTTTGCACAAAGAAGAGGGTGCTTTTTTAATGATTACACCGATGTAGCTTGTGATATGAAAGCACCAAAGGGTTCCCCCACTTTTTGTCTTGATCGCTTTTCTTCACCAATGAACTTTCATTACTTTTCAAAATCTTCCATCTTAAGTCGAAAAGGAGCAATGGGTTTAATCACATTTTGACTTCCCCACTCTCACACCCACCTCCCATAGCTTGTGATATGAAAGGACCAAAGGGTCCCCCACACTTTGTCTTGATCACTTTTCTTCACCAAAGGAATTTTCATTACTTTTCAAAATCCTCCATCTTAAGTTGAAAAGGAGCAATGGGTTTAATCACATTTTGACTTCCCAACACTCACACCCACCTCCCATTCGCCATACTCATTTGTTACAAGCCGATGGTAGTTGAGTTTGAATATGCATTATCCATCTTCAGTCTTTAGAATTTTTATTTTATTTTATTATTTTTTTGGGTCTTTAGATATTAGACTTGTAACACCATTAAACTTGGACATAGGTCTTCTCTTTTGTGGTTTCTTAAAAATTAGTTTCAGTTTGCCAAAATTTTCAAAGGAAAAAAAACACTTCTGCCCCTTTCGCCGTCCGCCATTAAAAAAAGAAAAAGAAAAAAGGACATGTCAGTGGTCCCCTCTGGGTCCTGCTGGCCGGCGAGGGAGATATAGAGAAAAACGACGGTGGGCGGGCCCCACCACAATCGAGCGAGTGTAAGTACGGAGTCAGTTGCGGTTCAAACCCCGTGTCTCGTGGGGGAAGCGTGCCTGCCAACGTGAGGCTGGCATGGAGTAACCATGTGCCGCCATGCGATATGCACGGCTGCCCGGCCTCGCTGAAGCATCAGCAGCAGCAGCTCCATCAGCGGCCCAGCGGATGCTCCAAACTGCTGTTTCGCTATGCTACGACCTCAGGTGTAAAGAGAGGTGAGGAGCTACAGAGAAGAGAGAGAGAGAGAGAACTGGAGCGTGCGAACTGCGGAACGGTAAGACAGGAAACTCTGGAGAGACTGGGATCATTTTTCCCAGCTGACACAGATCACGGAAATGTAATTATCTGGCACCCTGAAGAAATCTTGAGTGGAAGTGAAGAAAGAAAGAAAAAACAAGTACTAGGTAACTGAAAACCTGTCTCTCTGTCTGCCTGACGGACTAAGAAGCGCGCTCAATATCTCTGGCATGATTCTTGTTTGGCCGTAGGAGCAATTAAGTGTGTGGAGGAATTGAGTAAGTACTGGATGGAAACCACCGTGCATCCCGTTCGCAATGATATGTATCACGCCTTCCCCGCTCCGCTTTGTGTCTGTTTCTCTCCACGGAACGCGAAAATTTCAGAAGCTCCCCTCTCCGTTCCGTTTCTCATGGTTTATGGTAATGCTTCTTCCCCTCCCCCGCCCCCCCCCCCCCCCTCGTGGATTTTTTGTATGGAACCCAGGGTTGTTGTGTTTTTTTTTTTTTTTTAAAAAATCCCTTTT
>Ga0116227_10009262_pt1 | contig 17973 bp, 15 predicted proteins | sample S1TSphgellanicum_FD_89693 | JGI IMG/M metagenome (GOLD analysis project Ga0116227, IMG submission 89693) | Host-associated microbial communities from peat moss isolated from Minnesota, USA - S1T2_Fb - Sphagnum magellanicum MG | ecosystem: Host-associated > Plants > Peat moss > Unclassified... | reverse complement strand
TGAGTAGTCAAATTTCTACCCAATTTTTTTTTTGGATTATTATTAAAAGCAAAATTGTGTAGGTAGGTTTAGGTAAATAAATAGGTAGGTTGTAAAAAAAAGGGGGGGGGGGGGGGGGGGTTTAACTTTGCTTAGCCTACTTAATCTAGCTTAGTCTATCTAACATTCCTAACCTAACTTAGCCTAACCTACCTATCCTAACCCTTTAAGCATGTATACGGGTTACAAACATTAGGAACTAAACCCCTCACCTCTTCAATGATAAACCAAGTCTTTACCAATGGGCTACACCTTCCAAAGTTACAAAAATTTGTCAAATTATTTTATTTCATTTGTTTATTTCACATCATTGTTTATGCACGTAAGTAAAAAAGTTAAGTAATTAATAGGTAGGTTGCATGATGTTTGGTAGGTAGAAGGGTAGGTTAGTAGGTAGCTTGTAGTCCATAGGAAGTAGGTAGCTAGATAGGTAAATGGATGGGTAGGTAGGGATTTCAGATGGTAGGTGGGGAGTAAGAAACAAGGGGGAAGTATAAGGTAGGTAGGTAGGTATGTAAGATGATAGGTGAGAAATAGGAGGTAGGTAAGTAGGTAGGTTTGTAAGATGGTAGGTGGGTAGGTAGGTAGGTAGGTAAATAAGTTGGTATTTAGGTGGTTTATGTTATTGCCTAACTTAGTTAATAGTTATTTTTGATCAATTAGGTAACTTAGGATGTCCCATTTGATTAGAACATTATTGTCCATATTAATAAGGATGTATTGTTCAATTTGATTAGATGTTCAATTTGACATATAATCAAATAAGTCACTTTGATCAAGTTTACCAGTCAAAAATACACATGCCATTTAAGCCCCACACCTATAGTCAAAATGTACATGTGCACTAGTTTAAAAAAATTTATTAATCAACTTGCACCTTTTGAAAAACCATGAATTGTAGTAGTGATTACATGGGTTTTTCAATCTTGTGACCTTTTGCAAATTTTCAACAAGTTTATCTCGATTTTATGTGGTAGGTACCATTTGAAAACGAGGATTGACCAATTCCTTTAAAACAAGGTGTTCTAATCTTTTACATTGAATCAAAGACAAAACCTTGGAATGCTCTTAGTTACTTGGTCACTATTGAAAAAGTCGAAGATCTATGTTCAATGTTGCTTGTGGCATTGTAGTTTTTCTTAATGATGCATTTGTTATTCCTATGTTTAGTGTTGCATTCATTACCATGTTCCTATGTTTGGTGTCGCATTCAATGTTGCATTTGTTGTTTTTATGTTTAGCACTACATCCCTTGTTCTTGTGTTTGGCATTGCTTGCAATGTTGCGATTGCTCTTGACATTATTCCACATGACAATACAAATGCTTTTAATTACACTTAACTCCACAAAATCCAACATCTTCCCCTTCCCTTGCTTCTCCCTCTCCTTAATCTCGCAAAATTCTCTTATTATGATTGAAAGTCCATCATTATAAAATATGCATAGCAACATGAAACTCAAACACAAAGTTCATACACACAAGAAAGATTCTTTCAAGAGCACAAAGGGACAAGCATGCAACACAAGTTCGATGATGGATTAATAATCTACCATCCTAAGCTCCAAATTGATAATTTGCCATTTGCTATTTTGCATGGGAATGTACAATTTTTGAAGAATTTACCAAAATGTAAATAGATTATCATTTCCATTATCATTCACTAGTAGCCTTATCATAGCTTATCACATTGCCATGCCATGTCTACTACTTACAGAAAAAACTAGTTTGTATTGAACAAAGGTTGTAAATGGTCGAGTTATCAGATGTGTTACCTACAATTGTGAATTGACCTTTATGCCTAAAGATAAATTATCAAATAATTTATTGATAACCTATGATTATTAGTTGATTAGAAGGGTTTTCACAAAATAAAATAAAATAATAATAATAAATAATAATAAATTCCTTTTTTTAATTTTCTATCATAAAAATGTTAAGTGTTTGAGGATTGAAAGCCTACCTGATGATAATCAGGTCATCCAGGTAAATTATTAAAGTTTGAAATTTTGATACTAATTGATTAGGTTATTAACCGGTTATCCAAAAAAAATCAATAACCAACTGATAAGTTATTAATAATTGAATTGATAACCAGATCAAAACTCAATAACTGACCAACACTGGTTGTAACTAGGTAGGTAGTAAAAACAACAATTTGGTCCAACCATGAGGGGGGGGGGCATTTTAGGCCATGGCCTTAAGAAATGTAATCAGACATTGTGGAAGCTTTTTCCACTGCAATGGCCGTTAATGTCAGCTTGTCGCGACGAATGGTGAAAGTAGCTGTTGTTGTAAAGGTCTGGTGCTGCTGTTTGTTTTTTGTGTGTGTGTTTTGTGCCAGGCCCGTATCTGAAAGATCCTCCGCAAAGTCGGGGAAAGTTATGGTAATGAGAAAAGTTCTTACTCCGCAAGCAAAGTGGGGGAACTTTCTTTTTTGCTTTGAGAAAAGTTCTTACTAGTTGAGTACTTAACAGAGCAGATATCAAACAATGGGTGTGTCACACTATGGTCTTGCCATTTACATTAAAAAGTATCTTACAGAAAAAAGAAGAAATATGGAAATTCAAATATTTCACCTGCAAAAATATAATCTTCAAAAAATAAAAAATCCTCCAAAAGAAACAAAAATCCTTCAAGATATCATAACGTTACAACTAATCTCAAGTTTCAACACAAGCCAAAATATCACCTTTCAAAAATCCTCATATAAAAATAGACCTACTACCTTTAGGGCCAAAATCCCTTAAGCTACTGTACTCTACAATGAATCTCAACACAATATCCTTGCCTTGGGAGGCTAGGCCAAAAAGTGATGAAGCTTTACATGCAATAGGGCCCTTCGGGAAAGGCATTACCCGAATGTGGGGTTGCACTAAACATTCTGGACATCTCTCATGTGAGCCCCTTATTCCAGTAAGGCCCTTGGGAGAGGGTGTTATCAAAACTGGGGCTGTGCCTACCTACGTCTCATGTGGGGCCTTTTTTCTCCCTCTCACTTGAGCCCCTTAGACTAAGGGCCTTGGAGGAAGGTGCTACCAAAATTGGGGCTGTGCTGGACTCCATCTCATGTGAGCCCCTTAATCTAGTAAGGCCAAGGGTGAGGGGGTTATTGGAATGGGGACGACATTTGCTTCCATCTCGTATGAGCCCCTTATTCTATTAAGGCCCTTTGGGCAAGGCACTACCAGAATCGGGACTGTGCTTGACTCCCATCTCATGTGAGCCCCTTATTCTAGTAAGGCAAGGGCCCCTAGGGCCTTACCTCCTACCAGACATTTCTTTGCATTACCTTGAAATTTCCTTCCTTCATACCTGCAGGTTTGCAAACTAATATGCAAACTGGCAGAGAAAAGGATGCGCCATGGGTTGCCCATCCTTTTGTCATCATAAAACCTACATGGGTTCCCATATTTGATGATAATTGCCTCACATGGGTCCCCACATGTGGGTGTGGGGCGATTAGGGGCACACATGGGGCCCCACGTGAGGCAGGTGATTAGTTGTGGGGACCCCACATGTAGGTTTCATAATGTGTAAGGCCAGGAATAAGGACTTTGCAAAATGTGAGGTACTTAGAGCAGCGGTGCAGGCTCAGTATATGACCCTGCTAATATATTTTTTCACATCCAAGTTTAGTTATGTACTCTTTTGCAACCTCACACGTAAAACTGAAAGTGGGACAGCAAATGGGAACGGGGACTATTAATAGCAAACCACCTGGACCGATCATTATGATGAGCCAATTAGAAACATTGAGCAGCAGTTAGATCATATTTATACACTCTTTTCTGCAGGTGCACAGCGCTGCTGTGCCTTTTACTAGCCATGGCAACCTTTTACTGTCTGGAGTTACATTGCGAGCTCTGGTGGAGATGATCTAAGGGACGAAAAAGACGGAGAAAGGACGCGAGAGGAGCGGCAGCGGCGGGTCCGGCCGCACTCACCGGGAGCTTCTTCTTCTTTCTTCGCTCGCTTTTTCCCATACTCTAAATCGCCTTTCCATCCTTTGCACTCGTTTCGTGAATCATCGCAGCAGCTTGTGGAACGCGTCTGCCGCTTCTGTTTTGTTCCCTCTTACTGACTTTGTTTTTATTTATTTTGCTTCTCGCAGGAAGAAGGCTCCGTGTTCAAAATCTCGTTAACGCAACAGATTTTGGCAAGCACGCGGGGAAAGTCAGTCCGGAGGGCGTGCATTTTGTTACTGGAGTTCTTCTTCCAAGAGCACAATGGCTGAAGTTGGAAAGGTTTGTTTGTTGCCGACTGAAGAGATGTTTAGTTTTTCCGATCTTTATGCTCCGTTTTTTTTTTCGAGTGTTTTTCTTTGTTGCTGCGGTCTTGTTTCGTGTTTCTTTCTTGCTACGGGAGTTCCAAACTCGATCGATTTTAGAGCTCGTACTTTTGAACTTTTTGCAACTCCCCCCCCCTTGCTGCTGTCGTTTTTCCGGGCCTTTGCGATTCAGAGACCTGTCTGTGCGTGCATTTGCTTCTGCTTAAGCACGTAGGGGGTTGGAAGGAGTCGCACAAGTATGCAATGGAGCTTAATATTATTGCATCCATGCGGATTCACACTTCTGCTGAGAATTTCCGGTTCTGTATCTGGTACATTTGTGCAATCTTCTGGTGGAGAAGAGGTCGATGCGGAGAATTTCTGGTTCTGTATCTGATGCATTTGTGCAATCTTCTGGTGGAGAAGAGTGCGATGCGGGCGTATCCCGACGACTACACTTGACAATTGTGTTCAAGTTATGCGTGACGGTGTTTGGACTTCGTTTTCCAGTTTCCTTCTGACCGCCATTCTTTAGCTGCATCTTCTTCATTTTGACTTTCGTAAACTACCGCCGACTACCGTTGCCGTTTTGCGGAGATCCATCATCGTCTCTCTATGGCACTGCACCATGCCAATCCCGAAGGCGTGGTTTCATTGTGAGCAAAGAAAGCGTAGACCACGTTGACATCTTGTGATGTCGCGAACTTTGTTGCCAATATTCACCTGTTTGTTTGTTTGTTTGTTGTTGCAAAATTGTTGTTGTTGTGCTGCAGGAGCCGAAGAAGAATTTGAAGTATCTTGGTCTGGTTCACGCATTGGTGTTTCAGGCGAATGCATATCTGTTGGCACTCTATATCTTTGCCAAGGACAGATCCGGACCTCTCAGACCAGGGCTCGATAACGTTGAAGGCGCGGTCAAGACAGTCGTGGGACCCGTTTATCACAAGATTGAAGGCAAACCTTTGGAACTCCTGCAATTTGTTGACAGCAAGGTATGTATGTTTCTTGGTTCTTATTGCCATCAGGTAGGTGCATGAATTTATCCCGATGCTCCCTGCGCAAGTCTAAGTCTTCCTTGCTTGGAATGTTCCAAAGCTGAACAAAAAGATGCAATGATAGACACACAGTTTCTGAAATACCTATGTTTGGCTGTCATCATCTTGGCGGCAGGTCGATGAAACACTGGCTTTGTTTGACGATGTGGTGGTTCCTCAGTTTCTGAAAGAGATAGCTTACCAAGTCTACCATGTGGCCACCAAGCAAGCACCTGAGGCAGCTAGAGCAATTGTGGCAGAGGTGCAAAAGCAGGGAGCAATTGCAACTGCATCCAACTATTATCACAGTTACAAGCCTGTTGCTGAGCAAATAATTTACCAGGGGTGGGCAAAGATTCTCACAGTTGTTCCCTATGCTCCTCAGCTTGTAGACCTTGCTGCTCCAGGTGCCAAATTCAGTGCTCAGCAGTACAATCAGCTGGCCACTGTCTTGAAGGAAAAACATGTACCTCTTTCTTTCTTCATTCCCTTGGTACCCATTCAGAGGATTGAGGAAGCAACCAAGATTGCCCAAGCTGGCTAACCTTTTCTCCAACCAGGATGAGAGGACCCGTGACCTCTCTATCTGATGAAGCAGAAGAGGTTACGACAAACTGAACTGTTCTGAATGTCTGATTTCATTTCAGTAAAAATTATTTTGACTTGGATCACCTTCTCTTGGTAGTAGGCACTACGTGGAAATCTGTTAAGTTTTGGTTTTGCAAAGTTATGAGAAAATTCTACTCTCCCATAGTATATATACACAGAAAAAGATAATGAGCTTGTTTGTCCTAAACCCTGCGGAACAACAGTTAAGGTCCTCAGTATTGATTGTATGGGTACCAGGTAATTCGTTTCATGTACCAGGTAATTTCTTTCATGTGACGTGATTGTTGGAAGGTGGAACCTGACAGGCAGAAACAACTGGACAACGGTTAGAAATTTCTCAAATTCAAGGCTCAAGCCATGCATGTACCTGGGTAGGAGACAATTGTAGGCTTTTGTTTGATCATAATTTCTTACTTTGCAATCTGAAGTGTACCTACCTTTCAGAAATTGGTCATCCATGGTGTCAAAGAGATCCCCAGTTTGAAACTCCTTGAAATTTAAGGCTCAAGCATATACCTATAGCGGCTAGGAGGTAATTGTGGGCTTTGTTTGATCACAATTTCTTGTGGATTCTGGCAACATTGTACAAAGCAGTGGCAATGTAATCTGGACAAACTCCATATCTGGTCTTATAGTATGTATAAACCATATTCATTTCCAGCATGGAATTATATGTAAGTGGGCTGCTGAGGTTGGATGAGAACTTGACATAGCAGGTACTTAACACAACTGCAACATTCTAGCTCTTTGAGAGTGGATGACGACTCTTGATGACAATCACTACGCACAGGGGATGATGCAGAAAAGGTACCTGCCATTTTCCTGTACACTCTTGGAACAATCTGGCCTTGTTTTTCAATTTTGTGTTATGCAAAATTATGAATTCTCAAGGATGACTAGTAAACAATGGTAACCTTTCTAGAGAGGTGTAGTAGCCACTGTGAGCATCCCTCTGTTTAGATCCATCTCTCTCCCTCGCTCGAAAGAGAGAGCTAAGTCAAAACAAGAAAAAAGGCTGCATCAATCCTTAAGAGTAATGGATTTGCCCATGAGCTGGCTTAGTTCCTCTTCCAACAATGGTAATAGCTGTGCCTTTGTGCGTCGATACACCCAGACATGCTCCAATCCATGCCAATCAAACCTGGCTGGACCACTGCACTCAGACGCAATAAAAGCCATTAGATGAGAAAGCGGGGGGTGTCCATTACACTAAAGGAGAGGAAGCCTACAAACCCAAACTGTACAAATGCTTGGAACATACATACACACATACATACATACTGACCTAATGGGAGATGAAAGCCAGATCTGCCGATTTGGTGTCTGTTTATTGATCACATATGTACCCTTGCTCCCAAGTTGTACTGTCAGAACACCATCCTGCAATATTGCATGCAGTAAATAGAAAAAGCTCATCAATCTAGATTTCCAATAGTTTTCTTAAAACAGTTTTACATCCTGACCAATAGTGCTTATAATGCTCATGGATTCTTGACTGTTTGCTGAGAAATTATATTCTATGTTCCAGATACATATACTGCCAGAGAATTGGGTGCCCTTGATGGTGCTAATATTCATGGACTATGTTTGCTGAGAAACTATATTCTATGTTCCAGATACATATGCCACCAGAGGATTAATTGGTGCTCTTGATCGAAACCAAAAATATTTGGTTGTCTTCTTTGACTTGTTCTTTAAAATGAATTGAAGAAATGCAAGTGTAGTAGCACCATGAAAGTTTATACTTACAGAGTAGTCCACTTCAAATCCCTCGATATCCAACTCCTCTCCAATTGTCTGCATACATATTCCAAGCAAATAAAGCAGCTTGGTCATTATTCACTGCTTTGCAATCTCAAGTTTCAATGTCTGTGGGATCTCCATACTGATACTGACAATGCACCAAAAACCTTGAGTATTTGTATGCATGATAATGACAATGATGGGTTCTTCAATTGTGAGAAGTTTGTTGTACAGATATGGTAGAGAGATTCTCAAGGTTCTTCAAATATGTAACTGAGTGAAAGTGAAAGTCAACCAGATTGCATGCAGAGATTTCTAGAAGACTGAAAGTGCAAGTCAACCAGATGCATGAGGAGGGTTCTTGAAGACTTTTCAGGTTCTGGTTGAATATTTGTAACATCAAAAAAAAAGGTCCAAGAGATTGATGAGTGCTGCTGAGATTTTCAAGAGCAAAAGTAATGAAGAAGAATTTTGCAATACTTAAATGATGAGTGCTGGTGCAGTGATTTCTTCAATAGAAAATGTAGTGAAGAATAATTTTGCATACTTCAATCTTTTCTTGTAATTGATCAAGCATGTCTCCAGATACTGCATGAAACTCCTTCTCTGTCAATTGCGCACTGCAATAATTGCACCACAAAAATCAAGTCAACAGCAAGCAAAGCCCACTGCACCCTAAAATGATCGCAAAAGAAATAGCAGCAAAAGTTGCACAATTTGAGTATGAATTGAATTTCGAAGTGTGCAAACACACTCCCCAGACTTGGTGCAAGCAAGCAAGCTCTGCAGATTTGTGCCTGCAAGCAAGCTCCGCAGAATTGTGCTGGCCAGCAAGCAGGCTCCACAGATTTGTGCAAACAAGCTCCACCGATGAACTCCAAGGTCAATTCAGCAGCAAGACTTATGATTGTTGTCGCTAGAGAATTCATGGGTTCTTGGAGCTATTTCAAACTGCAAGAGAGGGGATAAGCTCTGCTACTCTTAGATGGAAACTTCTCCAGTATGAGAAGCAATACCTCTGCTTTCCAGTGACTGGACTGTCGTCGTTTTCATCTCCAGCAAGGTTTTTGGCAGAAGTGAAGCTCTTGGATGTCCATGAACATGGTAGCTGATGATGGAGGACGCTCCTATTCCCGATATCCCTGAAGAAACTTAACTCATTTGCAAAACCTAAGCTTCTTCTTGTAGTCGTGGCAGCTCCATATTTTCCTTCTGTAAACACCTTGCTGTCGCTGCTGCTGAGAGATCGCTTCACATCATCACGCGCAGGCAGAACAGCGAGGGAGGAGTGAGCTCTTCTTCTTACACATGATTCAACAACAAACTTCTTCAAGCAATTTCTCATCTCCTCAAAAAATCTTTAACCAAATTCAATCACCTTCTTCGATGATTGCACAGAGTCTCTCTCTATCTCTCGTTTCCCGCGATATCTGACTGACTACAGGTCACGATCGAGAGCCAACTGCACAAGAAGAACTACTCTTCTCATCATCATCATCATCATCATCATGGATGGCGCAATGGGCAGCAAACTTCACACAATGACACCAAAGAGTGTGCTGCAGAGAAGAAGCTAAAAGACAAACACCGATTTGCAAATTCAGAACCATAGCTCGGAGGAAGAGGAGGAGAGCGACCGACGAGCTTCTTCATGATGTTTAGGGTTTCTCGACATCTTTTAGGGTTTGGCGCCCACTCTTTCCTTCCTTCACTTTTTTCCATTTGTTTTCTCAATTCTTTCTGTTTCTTTATTCTTTTTGTTCTTGTTATTTTTTCATCTCTCTCTCTCTCTCTCTTTTGCAAGGAGGAAATTATAGTGTTTTTTTGTTTTTTTCAATTTTGTGATGTTGCTCAAGTGGCAAAAGTTGATAAATATGTTTAGCCAAATTTGGCAATATTCAAAATATGAAAGTACAAAATCTTGAACATCCTTTCATACTGCAGGCAATTGTGACGAGTTTCGATGATTTTTTTCAATTTTTTTTTTTTTTTGGCAATTTTTTTCAAAGAAACAGGGAATTTGCGCCTGGATTTTTTTGAAAAACATTTATCTCAAAATTTCGAAAATTCCCCTCAAAACAAATCAATTTTGTTTATTGTTTACAGTTTATAATTTTATGTCCGTTTGGGACCAGTCCATTAGACAAAAGGTAGATCATGGAGGACGAATTGTCCTCTCGTACTAACAACATGCCACAAACTTGGCCAAGGCAATCGTGTTCGTAGTTTACATGAGCTTAACAAGAGTGCTTGTGTGGGTGAAGGGCAAGGCCAAACAAAAGCATTCCTTAACCTTTTGTGTATTTGGACAAGCAAGGAGTAGATGTTCTTCATCCTTTACCTTCCCCAAGTCGTAACCTCGACAAAGCTTCTCAATGTATGGCACGCCTTTTCACGCACCTAACACTACCTCAAGCTGTGTGTTGCCACACTGAAACCAGGCCAAAACTTTTCGCAATTGAACACACCTAATGTCACACAAGTAATTTTCACTCTTGTACAACATACCCTTGAAGTGCAAGTATCTTATCTATATGCTAGTCCCGATCTCATGATTGGTAAAGAGCTTTTCAATGAAAGTTAATCGCATATTATCCTTCACCCTTTTTACACTCAACATTGTGTGGGGGAAACTTGAAGGGGGTGAGACCCCAGCCTCTTGAGCTCCCACCCGTACATTGTGCACGTTGCACCAAGGTACTTGGTTCTCCACCCAACCTCTTAACCTTGTTAGACGAATCGGATGTATGTGCATTATTTCAGGAATCGTTCCCAACAACGATTGAGCAGTCCTCGATTGGAGCGCACGAGTCACTACAAGCTAAAGCGTCGTTTCCAACGGTGGTTGAATCGGAGGTAGAAAACCTACCACCTCCTAGGGCTGATCCTGGAGTAGCCATTTTTTCACGGATCCGGCCCAACATTTCTTTCCCGCAGCAAGCATAGTGAGTTGGGCTTCCCATGTCTTTCCCAAGATGCGATCTTTGGTGACCGTGCTCACACGATTATAATATAACAACACTTGTCCCCATGCAAAGTGTTCAAAAGGGAATTTGTCAAATTCTGCCAACATGATGGACATGCTGGTGGTTTTTCGCACCCCGAGCAGGGACTTGAGAAACCTCGGTACACTACTTCAATAACCTCTATTTTCTTGGAGTCCACCCAAACCCCATTCAAAATGTGTTTTAACCTTGCTTCTTTTTCTTTTCTTTGTTTTTCTTTTGCATTTTTCCTTTTTTTTCATTTTCAGTTTTCTTCCATTTTTCCTATTATTATTATTTTCTTGTTTTTTCTTTCTCAAGGAGAGGATGTGATCACCTTGGCTATGGTGATGGATGAAATCTAAAAGATAAAGTGGAAATGAAAAGAAAAGAATAAACAAAAAAACTATTGAAAAAGGTTAAGAAATTAATAGAAGTTTTTTTTTAATAGAGGATAAAGAAATTAATTGAAGTTTAAGAAGTTTATTCAAGAATTTAATTAAAGTGTGTCATATTTTTATTTTGCAAAAAACTTGATAACCCATTCCAGTCCTTCCAAAAGTGGCACAAGTATGAAGTGCCATTCTTATGTGTTTCCATAGCTAAGAGCTTGACATGTCTCCTCTCTCTAATTGAGACTTGTGACATGTCTCCATATGCACTGAGAGCTTGGGACAACTACTTACCTACTACTATAATCTTTGTTTTTGCTACTCTTACACAACAATTCTTTTTAGCAAGACTTGGTTGGCATCAAACAAAGACATGGTGATAGTCTGTTTGAAACTAATGGACTCTGAGGTTTAGGGTCCACGAGCAACCAGGAAATGGCAATATAAATATTGTGCTTTGAATTGAACCATTGGTCAACAACATCATTTTAGAACAAAGGAGATCAGTAAAGCTAAAGCATATTGGGTTGTAAGAATCAAATGTTGCATTGTTCAATAATGAATCATGTTCATTTTGGTGTCATTCTTGCAACTTGAAAGTTCTATTTATCCTCCAACTTCAATTTCATAAAACAATGCAAGATTTCGTAGTTTTTTTTAACATGACATTTGTTATTTTTGAAGGTGAGTGCATTTGTTTCACTAAGTCATCAACTATTGCTATTCTCTCCCTTGAGCCTCCAAACCCACTACACAAGTCAAATTATGCAATTTCAACATGATGATTCGTTGTTATCATACAAGAACTTTTTTCACATGACAGTTGCATTCCGAGGATTTTGTCATGACAATTGTGTATCATAAATTCTCAAATGTGGTTGACATTCAAAGCTTACAATGTAGGTGTATCCTTTCAATTCTTTGCAATCCAAAACGTAAGCAACCAATAGATTCTTTGCTTGGTAACTCTCAATTCAACACCCACCTTTCTTCTATTTGAATAAAAGTAGTACATTGTATTGGGGTGTTGAAAGGAGAAACAATCCCTTCAGGTGTTGGATTTTTCCAACGTTTGTTTTAGTATGGTTTGGTTAAGATTTTCTAACTTCCACCTAATTTTTCAATTTTAAAGTGTAGTGGAGTTTCCATATTGTTAAGCACTTTCAAGGGGTTGTTTTTCTATGATTTATGACTTGAATGTTGTCATTGTTATTTATAGGTCTAATAATTTCACACCTATTTTGTTTCTGTTACATAGATATGTACAACTCCTTGCTTCATTTTCATTGTTAGTTCAAATGAGCCATTAATGGCCTCACAAATGTTTATCAGCATCCTAAAATCAAAATTAGATTTTGTTCAACTTGCATTTGATATAGAGGAAGCTTACAATTTCAATTTGGTGAACTTGACAACATGTAGGTTGGGCAGATTGATGTAGCTACAAGACACCAAAGTGGTCAAGTCACGGGTGTAAGTTGGCCAGATCAAGGGCTCATGACACAAACTTCAAGGATCAAGGTTAAGATGATTCCAAAACATTTTCACCAATGAATTGGTCAGTGATTTTCACTGGTTTTGTTGGAGCCTTGAACACTCTTTTTCTAATGGGCCATTTGAATTTTGCAGGTTATTCAATGGTCATTGAAATAGCATGCATCACCAATATAGAAAATAGTGTCTGTGACAACAAAGGTGATATGTGAAAGTCTTGTGTTTCCAATTCTCAAACCCATGTAATGTATGATTGGCTTGAGATTTGAATTTTGTTTGATGATCATTGATGACAATTATTTGTTGAGTGTGACTATTTAATATTGTATCTTTGTGTTTGGATGCTTCACAAGAAAATTTGAGTCTCACCTATGTAAAATCATGGATTTCAAGGTGTAGGTCAAATAATAGCATTTGGAGGTTTTTACTCTGAATGTGACAAACTTTTAACTACAACATTGTAGAATATTAGGGTGTTTACAATCTTATCATACAATTTGAAAAAAATAATTGTCACATGTGTTGGAAATTCCAAAAAAAACCTAAAGGAAATTGATTACAAATTCTATTGCAAATTTAGAAAATTTGGAAAGAACAACCATCACAATGTTGCATCATACATGGGAGAGAGAGAGAGCGAGCTGTGCTATTTATTTGTGGATTGCATGGCCTTTGGATTCATCAATAACCTTACATAATAGACAACTCGACAATCCAACAATATATTCTATCATAACATGGCTGTGATGTGAAGAAAACTTCAACAAGCAATCGATTACAACTTCTGTAGGCAAATTTGGAGAGAATCCTGAGAAAAAAACCATCACACATTTGTGGCATCACACATTCAAAGCAGTTGTGCCATGAATTTGTGCTTGCATCATCTCAGATTAGTCAAAAACTTGTAATACAATTTGACAATCCAACAGAACATGGAGGCCTATGAGAAATCTCAAAATATACTGAAAGGATACTTACATTATATATAAAATTTTCAAGTTATATGTCTGCCAATAAATTTTCCAAATTACAATGTTGTAGATTCAATGAAATGTTATATGAAATCTTCTTTTGCAAAATTGCATTGCCTGATTGATATGCCACCAATCTAGCTATGGCATTAAAAAATATTGAAATCTTATGTTTATTCTGTTACAAAATGATGTGAAAGAATTGTAGAATTGATCTGATCACTATATAATAACCTTGGATTAATCCAGAGCTTTTTTTGGGTGGTTGTTTATTTTGTTTTGTTTTCTTCCTGTGGCTGCTGATATGCAAGGGACACGCTTCCAAGAGATGAGTCCTCAGTCTACCACGGAGATTGATCTGTGTGTGACCACTCTACACCAATTGCAGGGCACCACTCCGAGTGCTCATGCTATGACCCAATGAGAATGTGTCCCTACCTCCCACAAATGCTCAAATTCGCTTCTAAGCGTCATTCATAGCATAGCACCTGACACAATTTAAGGATGGCGTCTACTAGTCAGGCTGCAGCTCCTCATCATCACTTGTGATCCTCTCTAGTAGTTCTCCTCCCCTCGTGTTCATGATATTCTCTGTAGCTTGCTCATCATTTTAGTCGATCTGCTGCTGCTTTTATTGACTACCTGAGCCAGCTTCTTTGTTTTGTTTTCTCGGTTGGGTAGCTAAAATATTATTATAAGAGGAGGTGCTGCCAAAATGAAAACAAATCCGCCGCGCTACGCTTTGCTCCAAAGTGCCATGCTCCACCTAAAGCAAAGCAAGGGCGCAAGCTTGGCCCAAATACGGAAACATCTGGAAACAAATTACGAGAGAAAGCTGAACATCACTAACAAGAAGCATCTAGCTAACGCTCTCAATGGTCTTGTTCAAACAGGCAAGATCGATAAGAAAGGAGTCATTTACAAGCTGATTACCAGAACTGCTCGCGCTCATGCAGACTCTGAGGACGACGACGACGACGTGGTTAGAAGATCTTCTACGCGACGCCGAAAACAGATTACGCCGGCCGGTTACTGCCACAGGAGGCGTTCGCGCAGCCGGCATCATAGAAGGGGTCGCTACCACAGCAGACGACGACGACGCACTCATCATCGGAGAAAAAGACATCACAGGAGAAGAAAAGTACATCGACGTCGACATCACAGAAGAAGGAAGACGCATCATCGTAGAAGACGCCATCACAAGAGACGTAGAATCCACCATCGACGTCGTCGTTCCCACTACAGACACCGCAGCCACAACATTGATGCTGCCACCACCGACAACATCCCCACAAACTCCCACATTGATACTCCTAACCGCACTTCCCCTGCTCCCACTGCATCCAAAGAGTCCAAGTGATGATGATGATCAAAACTGATCTTCAGATCATCTAGCTGCCGCTGCTGCAATCCCCTCTTCTTCTTCTGCCATCTGATCACTAGTTGTGCAGCTGTGATCTTTGGATACAAGAAGCACCCATGTTAAAATTCTCTCTCTCTTTTTTTCTTTCAATTTTGTGTGATGATGCCACCATCCATCCACAAGAGGAAAGAACCCAATTTGGCTACAGGTCAGAGAAGAGACTAGACATTTTCTAGAATCCTGCACTGCCATGTTTAGGCGACCTCCAAGAACCCAGTGTCTAATAAATATGGCACTTCATGTTAAATTTTCTGCTCATCTAATGTGAAGAAGCTGATCGTGCAGATGTGAAATTTTGCAGCAAAAAGAATTTTTTTTTTATAAAAAAGAGCTTAGATTCTGCAGCTTCATTGGATCATTTTAGCTTAATTTAGTTTTTAAATGATGGCAAACCTCATGCACAATACAATGGAGATACAAACCTCATGCCCATTTATATATACCACTGACTAGTGTGGCCTGTGCCGTTGGCCCAAGTCTTACCACGTCCTCAGCTGATTCTTCCTTCCAAAACCTGGTTTTCTGGAATTTATTTGAATTTTCAGTGGCAGAAATCGCTTAACAATCAATATCTCCCACATTCTGACTTCAAATATTACCAAGTAAATTTCATTAAATCCTGCTCATCAAGATCTTTCCAACAACACCAAAGGCACATTCCAGTTCCTCCGAAAATTTTCAGCTACGATTTAATTTAATTTTCAATGAAGAAATCATTCAATATTCAAGAACTTTTGCACCGCAAGTCCAAATGTCATGGAACCAAGCCCATGCACCCCTCCTCGTCAAGAGCTTTCCAAAGACACCAAGAACACTTGAAGCATCCTAGTTCCATGGATCACATCACTACAAAACAAAACAAACTACCTTCCTTTGTAGATAGACTCCCTAATCTTTTGAGTGAAATCACTTGCAATAATTATGACATTTTATTAATTTGTTAGCACTGGCTTCTCATCATGATTTCAAGAACACCATTTGACACCACCTAATTAATGACACATTGAATTGATCAGGTAACTTACTAAGGCCCACTTTACACTAGGCCGGGCCAATGTTCAACCCAAATTCAGCATTCCTATTGGTGCAAAAGTTGAAATCAGCTCCAAGGGCTTTATACTAGGAGTCAAGGCTGAAGTATAAACAAAACTTTTCAATCTGCCCCAAGTTACTAATAAATGCTGAACTTTATGGCCTTGTATTGGCCCCAAGGCTGAAAAAAGGACACCGTCAAATTTGGGAGGCCAACTTGCAACCCTTGGGGCCAATGTTCGAGCATCTATTAGTAACTTGGGATTAATTTGCAACCCAAAAATACTCAAAGTTGGCCCTAAGGTTTTTTGGCCCTGACTCCAAGTGTAAAGCGGGCCTAAATTACCTCTGAAAACAATTGCACAGTCATGAATTTTTTTTCCTTCACAAGTTTTTCACTGTTAAGTTTGCCAACGTCTTTTTTGGGATAAATTTATATATACCTACATTGGAAAACAAAAGCAATCATGTACATTTTCATTGTAGAATGTGGAGCTAAAATTGTTGACTTTGGAAAAATAAATAAAAAATATTGAGAAATTTAAGAAAACGCTTCATAAAAGTATTACCTACCTATAAGGTTTTCTTCATTTTTCTCACTTCTTCAAGTGCAAACTTTTGGAAGATCCAAACTAATTGCACATAATTTTTAGAAATTATTTGTTTGAAATGGGGAAATTTAAGGAAATTACAAGGGAGGGTAAAATACCAAAAAAATGGTGAGAACCCAAGAGCTTCTTGCTTCAGGCCAACCCACCATTGGAGAGCACGTATCCAATAATTATTGACAATACTTCTCTATCCTATAATTTGGTGGAACACTATGTAATATCTAGTGTTGGGCAGGTATAAAAATTCCCTTGGGTATCACCCAAGCATCATCTGGGTATCCCAATCTGAAACCCTTCAGGCATCAGCCCAATTGATACCCTTTTTGATGCCCCAATCATCAGTTCTCACTTGGGTGAGAACCAGCAATGTTGAGATTCGGTAATAACATGAATTTAGTTTCAATGTTGAAAACTAAAGTTTTTTTGTTTTTTTTTTTTTGGAGCCTAAGTCCAGTTCTCAGGGTCAAGCCTGGGTCTAGAAATTAGGTGTCTAATGTTTAGTGTCTACATAGAGGATCCAAAGCCAGAACCAAACTAGGTAAAAGAGTTTAAGGTTTAGGGTTTCTAGTGGCACCGTGTTGCAACTTGCAATGGCTCCTTACCCTAAGATAAAAAGGAACACCCATTTTGGGCACTCCCAATTTGGGTGTTTAGTTTGCATTATTTGTGATTTTGTAAGAGTTTTCTTTTTCTTTTTTTGTACTCTTGGTTTCGCACTTAAGATTTAGTTTTCTTTTTGTTCTTGCAGCTATGTCGCTTGTTGTTGTTTAACCATCTGCTTATTATTTCATTGCTTGTTGTTTGTTGTTGTTTTGTAATTTGTTGTTTGTCACTTGTTTTGTCACTTGCTGCTTATTGCTCTATTGCTTATTGTTTTTTGACTTCGCCACTTAGTACTTCCTCACACCCCGTTTTGTCACTTGTTGTTTTCCCTACTCCTTGCTTCACCGCTTGTTATTTCCTTGTTCCCCATTTCACCACTTGTTGTTTGTTATTTCACTATTGGCTATTTCAGTGCTTGTTGCATGCTTCTTTGTTGCTTGTTATTTCGACGTTTATTTTTGCTACATCATTGCCATTATTTTTAGGTACCAACTACTCACCCCCTTTGCCCCTTGTTGTTCGTTGTTTATTACTTCGTTGCTTACTTTGTTGCTTGAATTATAGTTAGTACTTCCACCCATGATTTAAATGTGCAGGTGGCGAAGTGTGGAGCATTCAAACCAACCATCTCCATTTTTTTGGTGAGGTTCTTTTTTTTTTTTAATTTTTTTTTTTTTATCTTTTTTTTTTTTTTTTTTTTTTATGTTTTTTTTTTTTTATTTATATTTTATAATTTATTTTTTTTTTTATTTAAAATCATCTTATTATTT